>Ga0228700_1001344_pt1 | contig 16467 bp, 12 predicted proteins | sample McNCre317_Aug_MG_FD_178019 | JGI IMG/M metagenome (GOLD analysis project Ga0228700, IMG submission 178019) | Freshwater microbial communities from McNutts Creek, Athens, Georgia, United States - 3-17_Aug_MG | ecosystem: Environmental > Aquatic > Freshwater > Creek | place: USA: Georgia...
TCGCTGAAATCAACATGGTGCCCTTCATCGACGTGATGCTGGTGCTGCTGATCATCTTCATGGTCACCGCCCCTATGATCACGCCCAGCATGGTCGACCTGCCCAGCGTGGGCAAAGCCGCCAAGCAGCCCGACAAGGTGATCCAGGTCGTGATCCAGAAAGACGAACGTCTGGAGCTGGTCAGCGAGGGCAAAACCGACAGCGCCACCCTCAGCAGCGTGGCCGCCAGCGTGAAAAACCTGATCAGCCCGGACGGCAACACCGCCGTGGTCATCAGCGCTGACCGCACGGTGAAATACGAAACCGTGGTTAAGGTCATGGACAGCCTGCAGCGCGCTGGCGTGGCGCGTGTGGGCCTGTCGGTCCAGCTGGCGCCTTGAGGTCTGCATGAGGAATTCGGCTGTGAGCCAACGCCCTGCCCTGCACCTGGAATTTGCACCGCCCGCACAGGAGGGGCGTCAGCGCTCGCTGCTGATTGCGATCGCAGCGCACGCGGCCCTCTTCCTGGCCCTGGCACTGGCCACCCAATGGCGAACCCAGCCCCAGACCATTCAAGCCGAAGCCGAATTGTGGTCAGCCACGCCAGAGGCAGCCGCCCCCCGCTTGCAAGAGCCCCCGCCAGCGCCGCAGCCTGAACCCGAGCCCCCTAAACCCGAGCCCAAGCCTGAACCCAAGGCCAAAGCTGCACCGCCACCACCCGCGCCAGATCCGGAAGTCGAGCGGCGCGATGCGCAAATTGCGCTCGAAAAGAAAAAGCAACTGGAAAAGAAAAAAGAAGCCGAGAAGCTGGAGCAGGAAAAAGCCGAGCTCAAGCGCAAAGAGCGCGAGAAAGAGGAAAAAGTCGCCAAAGAAAAGGCAGCGAAGGACAAACTGGCCAAGGACAAGGCTGAGAAAGAAAAAGCCGAAAAAGAGAAAAAAGCGCAGGAAGAAAAAGCGCTCGACAAGAAAAAGGCCGCAGAAAAAGCCGAGGCCGACGCTAAAAAGCGCAAGCAAGACGATGCCAAAAAGGCAGCGGACGCCAAAGCCGACGCTGCCCGCATTGACGCCCTGCGCAGCGAAAACATCAAACGCATGCAAGGCCTGGCCGGTGCATCGGGTGGCGAAAACGCCTCGGGCAGCGCCCTCAAGTCATCGGGCCCATCGTCCAGCTATGCTGGCCGCCTGGTGGGTCGCATCAAGCCCAACATCACCTACCCCGGCGATGTGGTGGGCAACCCGCGTGCCGAAGTGGAAGTCAAGGTCAGCCCCGACGGCACCATCCTGAGCCGCCGCATTGTGCAGTCCAGCGGCAACCGCGCCTGGGACGATGCCGTGCTGCGCGCCATCGACAAGACCGAGGTCTTCCCCAAGGACACCGATGGCCGCGTGCCCTCGGTGATCGTGCTGGGCTTCAGGCCGCAGGACTGATATTCAGAAAATTCAGTCAGCGATTTCTAATTTCAATAATTTGATCTGATTCTCGAATTAAGGGCTGTGCCGTACCGCCAGGATTTACGCATTTGAAATGCAGCTCTGTAGAACCGAGGCGAGCAGGAGCTGCCGGAGTAACTGACAAATTTAGTGTCTGAACTTCAAGCCCGCGCTGCTTACAAAAAGCATTGGCTTCACGATACACCTCGGCTTTATTACTCAATGAAACACCAAGACCTGGCGTACCATCTTTTTTCCCAATCATGTAAGAGTCTCTATCAACTGGAATGACACCCGTACTGGCACACCCGGCTAGAAAAGATCCAAAAACAAAACTTATTAATACAGCGATCTTCAATCTACACTCCTTTTTATAAATAAGAAAAACTTTACCAGAGAACTTAGGAAGGTCTGCATAAGTCAGCCCTGTGACTGCCAGATTTAAGACAGTTGAGCCATGAAACAAATGCGCGGTCTTCTTGTTCTTGCCATTGCAGGTGTTGGCAGTGGCGTTGGCCACCGATTCATAGCGCTCTTGGCCCATATGCTCCGTGAGCTCAACGGCCAGGGCTCGCTCGACCAGCCGCTTGGTCAACTACTTGAGCAAGCCACTCTCACCGAACAGGTCTTCAGGCTTCTTGTAGTTGGCCAGCAGGCCAGACAACTGTTCTTCGGGGACTTCATGTTTCTTGGTGGTCATTGTGTTGACGGACTATGGGGCCCATGCCCCGGGGGGATTGTCCGTTTACACAAAATCCTGCACCCCCTCCGAAGGGGTGACGGATGCAGCCAACTTTGTAGCTCGCTGAATCAGTGCGCATGCACTGAACGAATTCAAGATCCCAACGCCTTGGCTGTTTGAACTGCCCTGACCCATCAACTTTACTGTGACACCGTCCGCAGGGTCAGTATCGGATTGTTGTCTTCGTACACGATCTGGGCCTGTCCCTGATCGGCCTGGGCCATCCAGCTGGCCAGCGCAGCGTCTGAAGGGAAGAAACGGGCCTGTTCGCCCAGCGCCAATTCAGCGCGTGCGCCCAACTGTTCGTTGCGCCGCTCCAGCTGCAGGCGCACCGGCAAGCCCCTGACCAGCTCACCCTGCTCGGTTTGTTCGCGTTGCGCCGGAAACTCCTTGACCAGGCGGGCAATGTCCGGCGCACGGCCGTTGACAGCCACGCGCAGAAACTTGCCATAGCGGCAACGCGCTGCGCCCAGGTCCATGATCTGTTCCATCTTAAGACGGAAGCCGCCTGAAAAGCGGTCTGCCTGCATCTTGGCGGTGACGATGATCAGCTCATCGTCTTTCAGCAGGTTCTTGGCCGAGTTGATCAGGCCTTCGTCGGCGGTGGCTTCCATCACGCCCGATTTGTCGTCAAGCTTGAAGATGGCCACTTTGCCGCGCTGGCCGTTGATGATGCGCAGATCGCTGACGATGCCCGCCAAGACCATGGACTCGCGGCTGTCGATCAGGTCGTCGATCTTGCGGCGTGCAAACTGGCGCACCTCTCGCTCGACTGCATCGAACAAATGGCCCGAGAGGTAAAAGCCCACGGCGGTTTTTTCCAGCAGCAAGCGCTCTTTGATGCCCCAAGGCAACACGTCCACCAGGTCAGGCTCTTGGGTGCTCGATCCGTGCGAGTCGTCGCCGAGCATGTCAAACAAGCCGCCCTGGTTGGCGTTGGCCGTGGTGGCATTGGAGAACTCAAACGCCCGGTCGATGCTGGCCGACAAAGCCGCGCGGTTCATGTGCAAGGAATCAAACGCCCCGGCCTTGATGAGTGCGTCCACCGTGCGCTTGTTGATGCGGGTGCGGTCCACGCGCACGGCAAAGTCAAACAGGCTGGTGAAGGGGCCGCCTTCGTTACGGGCGGCCACAATCGCTTCAATCGCCTGCTGGCCTGTGCCCTTGATGGCGCCCAAGCCGTAGCGGATCACCTTGTCGGTGACCGGCTCAAAACGGTAATGGCCACGGTTCACATCGGGCGGATCGAAGGTGATGCCGAACTTCAGGGCGTCTTCGTAGAGCACCTTGAGCTTGTCGGTGTCGTCCATTTCCACCGTCATGTTGGCGCAGAAGAACTCGGCGGTGTAATGCACCTTGAGCCAACCGGTGTGGTACGCCAGCAAGGAATACGCAGCCGCGTGCGACTTGTTGAAGCCATAGCCCGCGAACTTTTCCATCAGGTCAAAAACTTCGTCGGCCTTGTCCTGCGGGATGTTGTGGGTGGCCAAAGCCCCTGCGCGGAACTTCTCGCGGTGCTCGGCCATTTCTTCGGCCTTTTTCTTGCCCATGGCGCGGCGTAGCAAGTCGGCGCCACCCAGCGAGTAGCCGCCCAGGATCTGCGCCGTCTGCATCACCTGCTCCTGGTAGACCATGATGCCGTAGGTTTCAGACAGCATCTCGGCCACAGCCGGGTGCGGGTACTCCACCACTTCGCGCCCGTGCTTGCGCGCCACAAAGCTGGGGATCAGGTCCATGGGGCCCGGACGGTACAGCGCGTTCAGTGCGATCAGGTCTTCCAGGCGACTCGGGCGGGCGTCGCGCAGCATGCCTTGCATGCCGCGGCTTTCAAACTGGAACACGGCCTCGGTCTTGCCATCCGAGAACAGTTTGTAGGTCGCCGCGTCATCGATCGGGATGTTTTCAAACGCGAAGTTCTCCTGGCCCTTGTGCCGCTTCATGATGAACTCGCGGGCGATCTCCAGAATCGTCAGCGTGGCCAGACCCAAGAAGTCGAACTTCACCAGGCCTGCGGCCTCCACGTCGTCCTTGTCGTACTGACTCACAGCCGATTCGCTGCCCGGCTGCTGGTACAGCGGGCAAAAGTCGGTCAGCTTGCCCGGCGCGATCAGCACGCCCCCGGCGTGCATGCCGATGTTGCGCGTCATGCCTTCGAGCTTTTGCGCCAGCTCGATCAGGGTCTTCACATCCTCTTCGCGCTCGATGCGCTCGGCCAGGATGGGCTCCATGGTGATCGCATAGTTGTTCTTGTCACCCTCTTTGGGCGTGGCGGGCGGGTATTGCAGCGTGACCGACATGCCCGGCTTGTTGGGAATCAGTTTGCTGATGCCGTCGCAAAACATGTAGCTCATGTCCAGCACGCGGCCCACATCGCGGATGGCCGCACGGGCAGCCATGGTGCCGAAGGTGGCGATCTGGCTGACCGCATCGCGGCCGTACTTTTCCTTGACGTAATCGATGACGCGGTCGCGGTTGCCCTGGCAAAAGTCGATGTCGAAGTCGGGCATCGAGACCCGCTCGGGGTTCAAGAAACGCTCGAACAGCAAGCTGTATTGCAGCGGGTCGAGGTCGGTGATCTTGAGCGCATAGGCCACGAGCGAGCCGGCCCCCGAGCCCCGGCCCGGCCCCACCGGGCAGCCATTGGCCTTGGCCCACTGAATGAAGTCACCCACGATCAGGAAGTACCCCGGAAAGCCCATCTTCAAGATGGTGCCCAGCTCAAACTCCAGGCGCTCCACATAACGCGGGCGCTCGGCGTTGCGCTTGGCCTCATCCGGATACAGGTGGACCAGGCGCGCCTCCAGCCCTTCAAACGAGACATGGCGGAAATAATCGTCCACCGACATGACCACGCCATTGACGGGTGGAATCGGGAAATTGGGCAACTGCGGCTTGCCCAGCACCAGGCTCAGGTTGCAACGCTTGGCGATCTCCAGCGTGTTGGCGATCGCGCTGGGCACATCGGCAAACAAGGCGCACATTTCTTCGGCCGACTTGAAGTACTGCTCCCGCGTGAACTTGCGCACCCGGCGCGGGTTGGCCAGGATCTCGCCTTCGGAAATGCACACACGGGCTTCGTGGGCTTCGTAGTCTTCTGCCGCATGAAACTGCACCGGGTGCGTGGCCACCACCGGCAAATGCAAACGCGCCGCGAGCGCCATGGCACCGGCCACCTGGGTTTCGTCTTCAGGGCGGCCTGCGCGTTGCAGCTCCAGGTAAAAGCGGTGCGGAAACATCGAGCCCAGTTGCAGCGCCACATCGGCGGCTTTGTCGGTGTCCCCCTGCACGATGGCCTGCCCCACCGGCCCGGCCTGCGCGCCCGACAGCAGGATCAGGCCTTCGGACAGCTCCTTGAGCCAGTCAACTTTGACGACCGCCACGCCTTTGAGGACGTTTTGCGTCCAGGCCCGCGCCAGCAACTCGCAAATGTTCAAGTAGCCCTGGTGGCTTTGCACCAGCAAGATCACACGGGACAAAGCGCCCGCATCACCGCCCAGACCTTCAAGGTTGATTTCCGCACCCAGGATCGGCTTGACGCCCTTGCCGCGGCCTTCCTTGTAGAACTTGACCCCGCCAAACAGGTTGTTCAGATCGGTGATGGCCAGGGCGGGTTGCCCGTCCTTGGCGGCCATTTTGACCACATCGTCGATGCGACAGGTGGAGTCAACGACCGAGAATTCAGAGTGGAGGCGCAGGTGGGCAAACATAGCCCCCATTGTAGGAGCCCGGGGGCTCAAATTGCCAAATTTGAGGGTGTTTTCAGTCCCGCAGGACCTGCAGGACTTCCGAGTGAAATTCGCGCCCGTACAAGATCATGACCACCAAAGCCGTGGCCAAGACCAGCGCCAGCGGCGAGAAGAACCAAGCCATGGCGGCAAAGGAAAAATAATAGGCCCGCAAACCGTCGTTGAAGGTCTCGGCCGCTGCCCCCACCAAGCGACCGGCCCGCTCGGCCACTTGCTGGCGGTCCTGAAGGCCTGCATCAAAAGTGTCAGGCGGCGGCATGGCACCGATCACCAGCGCCACAAAGGTGTACTGGCGCATCGACCAAGAAAACCGGAAAAAGGCATACACAAAGATGCCCACCAGCACCAGCACTTTGAACTCGAACACCAGCATGGGTGTGGGCTGCGCAAACGGGATCTCACGCACCAGCTCGGCGGCCTTGTCGGTCGTGCCCAGCAAGGCAAACAAACCGCCGATGATGATGATCGTGGTGGACGAAAAGAACGACGGCGTGTGCGACAGGTTCTGGGTGATCAAACCATCCAGCATGCGCGGATCGCGGGCCGTGGTTTGCAGCATCCATTTCACGCGGTAAGCATTGGTCGTGGCGATCAGGCTTTGGTCCAGTTGGCCACGCACCCGGGCAAACCAGGCGTAACCGGCCCACAGGCTGAAAAAGGACACCAGCGCCAGCCAGTCGCCCCAGGGCATCATCGAGAGGATTTTCATGCCTGCATCCTAGCAAGCCTCGGGCCATCTGCACCGCGGCGCTGCATTTGCAAACGAAAAAAAGCCCGGGTGATGCACATCACCCGGGCTGTATGGTCAGTCGAGCCGTGGCCCGACATGATCGATTAGCCGCGCAGCTTGGCGGCCACAGCGGCCACGCGCTCGCCGTAGGCTTTGGCGGTGTCCAAGTCACCTTGTGGGATGTCTTCCGCAGGGCTGGTGGGGCCGACTTGGGCCATGACGCCGGAGTTGGAGCCGATGCGGTTGATGGTGCCGTCGTTCATCGCAGGCTGGCCCACCCAAACCATGCCTTGCTGCATGGCCAGTGTGATGAAGTATTGGATGGTCGAGAGCTTGTCACCGCTGGGGCTGGCCGAGATGGTGAAGCCACCGGCCACCTTGTCTTTCCAGGCGCTGGTGAACCAGCGCTTGGAGGTGGCGTCGGCAAACTTCTTGAACTGCCAGGAGGCCATGCCCATGTAGGTGGGCGAGCCAAAGATGATGGCGTCGGCCGCATCCAGCGCGATCCAGTCTGCGTCGGTGATGTTGCCATCGGCGTCGATGGTCACCAGTTGGGCATTGGCGCCCTGGGCCACGAATTGCGCCACGCGCTGGGTATGGCCGTAGCCGGAATGGAAGACAACAACAGTTTTAGCCATGAAAAGCTCCTTGAAAAAGAAAGGTGAAGGGAAAGAAAAAAATCAGGCGGCCAGATCAAACACCAGCACTTCGGCGTCCTGGCCTGCATCCAGCGCCAGCGAGGATTCGCCCTGCAGCATGGCCGCATCGCCCGCTTGCAAGGTTTGACCGTTGACCTGCAAAGTGCCTCGGATCAAAAACACATAGGCCTTGCGGGCCGCATCCAGCGCCAACTGCGCGGCTTCTGCGCCATTGAACAAGCCTGCGTACATGCGGGCATCGGCATGGATCTTGACCGTGTGCTCAGCCGCCTCGGGTGCTGCCACCAAAGCCAGTTGACCGCGCTTGGCCGTTTCGGGAACGGTTTTTTGTTCGTAGCCAGGGTCAATGCCGGTCACATTCGGCTCGATCCAGATTTGCAAAAAGTGGGTTTGCTCGCCCTTGGCGTGGTTGAACTCGCTGTGGCGCACGCCCGAGCCCGCGCTCATGCGCTGCACATCGCCGGGCGGGATGCCCTTGACGTTGCCCATGCTGTCCTGGTGCGCCAAGTTGCCCGACAGCACGTAGCTGATGATTTCCATGTCGCGGTGGCCGTGGGTGCCAAAGCCCATGCCCGGCGCGATCCGGTCTTCGTTGATCACGCGCAGATTGCCCCAGCCCATGTGCGCCGGGTCGAAATAGTTGGCAAACGAAAAGCTGTGGAAAGACTTGAGCCAGCCGTGGTCGGCATAGCCCCGGTCTGCGGATTTGCGGACGGTCAGCATGGTGATCTCCTGGTCAAAAACTTGCGGCACATGCCGCAAGCCATGCATGAACTTTACCGAGCCTGCGCCTCTTGTCCGTTGACTGGGTTTGCTGGCATAATTCAAATTAATTGAATAAAAAGACACCCATCATGCAAACACCCCGCGACTGGCTCACCCCTGAAGCCCTGACCATGCTGCTCACCATCGACCAGAAAGGCAGCTTTGCAGCCGCAGCCCGGGCGCTGGATCTGGTGCCCAGTGCCCTCACCTACCGGGTGCGCCAGCTTGAAGACGCGCTGGATGTGCTGCTGTTTGACCGCAGCGCACGCCAGGCCCGCCCGACCGCCGCCGGACAGGAACTGTTGCGCGAAGCCACCCGGCTGCTGAGCGACATGGACGCCGTGGCCAACCGCGTGCGCCGCGTGGCCACCGGCTGGGAAGCGGTGCTCACCGTGGCCGTGGACAGTGTGGTCTCGCGCACCGTGGTGATGGACCTGTGTGCCAGCTTTCTGGCCTTGGGCACCACCACCAAGCTCAGGCTGCGTTACGAAACCCTCTCGGGCACGTTGGCCGCGCTCACCTCGGGACAGGCCGATCTGGCGCTTGGCGCGGTGATGGCGCATGGCCTGCCGTCTGACGTTCAGCATGCGGAGCTGGGACCGATCCCGTTTGTGTATGCGGTGGCCAGCCACCACCCGCTGGCCCAGGCCCCCGAACCGCTGACCGATGAACTGCTGCAACAGCACCGCGCTGTGGCCGTGGCCGACTCGGTCAGCCGGGGCGCCGGGCTGACCATCGGCCTGCTCGGCGGACAAGACGTGTTCACCGTGCCCGACATGGCCAGCAAGCTCGAAGCGCAATTGCGCGGTCTGGGTGGCGGCTTTCTGCCAGAAAGCCTGGCACGGCCTTACATCGAAAGCGGTTTGCTGGTGGCCAAAACCGTGCAAAAACCGCGCACCAGCACCGGCCACTACGCCTGGCGCGACAGCAAACAGGCCCCTGCCGGGCAAGCGTTGCGCTGGTGGCTGTCACAACTGGAACGCCCCACCACACGCAACGCATTGCTGCAACCTGCGCATCGCGTGTAGAGTGTGAGCCATGAACACACAACACATCGCCATCATCGGCGTCGGCATGGCCGGCGTGGTTTGCGCACGGACATTGCGCCAGGCCGGTCACAACGTGACCCTGTTTGAAAAAAGCCGAGGGCTGGGCGGTCGCATGGCCACGCGCGCCAGCGCCTTTGGCAGCTTTGACCACGGCACCCAGTACTTCACGGTGCGTGACCCGCGCTTTGAACTGGCCCTGGGCACGGTGCCCGGCTTGTGCAAACCCTGGAGCGCCAATGCCGTGCGTGTGCTGGACCCCAATGGCCGTGTGATCGAAGCGGGTCTGCCCGGCGGCGAGCGCCATTGGGTGGCCACCCCGGGCATGAACGGCCTGGTCAAAGCCTGGGCCGAGCCGCTGGTGGAAGACAACAATGTGCTGCTGCAAACCCGCGTCACGCACATCAGTGCTGACCCATTCCAGAAAAACGGCTGGCAGCTGCACACCGAAGCCGATGACGGCGCACAACATGTGTATGGCGGCTTTGACAAAGTCATCCTGGCCATTCCCCCAGCGCAAGCGACCGATCTGCTGAGGGCCTCGCAACTGAGCGCCTTGGCCGAGCCGTTGAAGGGTGTGCGGGTTGACCCCTGCTGGACGCTGATGGTGGCCTACCCCCAGGCGGTGCAGCCCGGTCTCATCACGATTGGCCCCCAGTGGAACGCTGCACGCAGCACCCACCACCGCATTGCGTGGATGGCCCGCGAGTCCTCCAAGCCTGGTCGTGAACGCATCGAGCGCTGGACCGTGCAGGCCAGCGCCCCTTGGTCGGCAGAGCACATCAACGACACCCCCGACCGCATCAGCGGCAAGCTGCTCAAGGCCTTTGCCGAGATCAGCGGCATCCGCGCCACCCCGGCCCATGCCGAGGTCCACCGCTGGCTGTACGCCAAAACCACCGAACCCCTGGGCCAAAGCCACCTGTGGTTCAAAGACCAGGGCATTGGCCTTTGCGGTGACTGGTGCCTGGGCCACCGGGCCGAAGACGCTTTTGTCTCAGGACTGGAGCTGGCGCTGTCGGTCCTGCAAAAACGCTGATCCCGCATGGGTGTGAGGTACACAGGCCGGTTCGCGCCCTCGCCGACCGGCCTTTTGCATGCAGGCTCTCTGGTGGCGGCGCTGGCCAGCTGGCTGGACGCCCGCGCCCACGCAGGCCGCTGGCTGGTGCGCATCGAAGATGTGGACACGCCCCGCTGCGTGCCGGGCGCCGATCACAGCATCCTGGAGCAACTGGCCCAATGCGGCCTGCAGCCAGACGAAGCCCCCATCTGGCAAAGCCAGCGCGGTGATGTTTACCAAGCGGCGCTGGACACGCTGATCGCCCAAGGCTGGGCTTACCCCTGCGGCTGCTCCCGCAAAGAGATCGAAGCCGCCCAAAGCCAGGCCGTGGCCCGGCACCATGCACCGGTCTATCACGGCACCTGTCGCCAGGGGCTGCAAGGCAAAACCCCACGGGCCTGGCGGCTCAATGTGCAGGCTGTGCAACAGGCCTTGAACTTACCTGCCCTCACCCATTGGCAAGACCGCCGATTGGGCGCGCAAGCGCAAAACGTGAGCGAAGAAGTGGGCGACTTCGTGCTGCGCCGTGCCGATGGCCTGTGGGCCTACCAACTGGCGGTGGTGGTGGACGATGCGGCGCAAGGCATCACCCATGTGGTGCGCGGCCAAGACCTGGCCGACAACACCGCACGGCAGATCGTGCTTCAACGCGCCCTGGGTCTGCACACCCCGCAGTACCTGCACACGCCCCTGGTGCTGGGCCCCAATGGCGAAAAACTGAGCAAGCAAAACGGTGCCCAAGCGCTGGATCTGAATGCGCCACTGGCCGCGCTAAACCAGGCAGCGCAGGCACTGGGCCTGGCTGTGGTGCCCGCCGACACGCCCCTTCCACAAGCCCTGGCCCTGTGGTGCCAAGACTGGGCTGCTCACTGCTGAAGCACCGCAGGCTGCGACGCGTGGCCAACCGCGATAATCAGGTCTTACGCGAAACACTGACCGCTCCATGACCACGCCAGAAAACCAGACGACAGCCACGCCGACAAAGCCCGCAGAGGCGCCTTTCATGCGCACCATCAAAACCTATGTGTTGCGGGCTGGCCGCATGGGCTCGGGCCAAGTGCGGGCTTTTGAACAGTTCGGCCCGCAATTCCTCGTGCCTTACAGCGCCGAGCGTCTGGACGTGCCGGCCGCTTTTGGCCGCAGTGCCCCTCTGATTCTGGAAATCGGTTTTGGCATGGGCGACGCCACCGCCAAGATCGCTCAGGTGCGCCCGAATGACAACTTCCTGTGCTGCGAAGTGCACGAACCCGGGGTGGGCGCCTTGCTCAAGCGCTGCGGCGAAGAACACATCGGCAACATCCGCATCGTGCAACACGATGCGGTCGAGGTGATGGACCACATGCTGGGCAAGGACAGCCTGGACGGGGTGCACATCTTTTTCCCGGACCCGTGGCACAAAAGCCGCCACCACAAGCGCCGCCTGATCCAATCGCCTTTTGTGCAGCGCCTGGCGCAGCACATCAAACCCGGTGGCTACCTGCACCTGGCCACCGACTGGCAGCCCTATGCCGAGCAAATGCTGGCCGTGGTCAGCGCCGAACCGCTGCTGGTCAATACCGCCGATGCGGCCCAAGGCGGTTATGCCACCAAGCCCGACTACCGCCCGCTCACCAAGTTCGAAAACCGTGGCCTCAAGCTCGGCCACGGCGTGTGGGACCTGGTTTTCCGCCGGGTCTGAAAACGCCCGTCTGAGCACCACAAGGCTTGAGCGCTCATGGCCCGGCCTGCACGCAACCCCTTGATCCCGACCCGCGATGGGGTGAGCCCCAGCTGCGTGGCATTGCCTGTCGGCCCCTGGGCCACCGTGCTGGACTTTCTGACAGAGCGCCTGCCCACCGTCTCGCGCGAGGATTGGGCTCAGCGCATCGAGCAAGGCTTGGTATTGGATGAACATGGACGCGCCGTGCCTGGCGATCACCCCTACCGGCACGGCCAGCGCCTGTACTACTACCGCAACCGGCCCCAAGAGCCCGATTTGCCGGTGCAAGCCCGTGTGGTCTTTGAAGACGCGCACTTGCTCGTCGCCGACAAGCCGCACTTCATGCCAGTCACGCCATCTGGCCCCTATGTGCAGCAAAGCCTGCTGGTACAGCTCAAGCGCCTGAGCGGCTGCGAAGACCTGAGCCCCATCCACCGCATTGACCGAGAAACCGCAGGCTTGGTCTTGCTGAGCAAACGCCCGCAGGACCGCAACGCTTACCAGGCCTTGTTCCGCGACAAGACCATCCACAAGGTTTACCAGGCGGTGGCCGCATACCGCCCGGATATGCCGTGGCCTCTGGTACACACCAGCCGCATGGCCGAAGACAGCCAGCATTTTTTCAAAATGCGCGAGGTGCCGGGCGAGCCCAACAGCGAAACCCGCATCCAACTGCTACACCATGAGGGCCACCAGGCCCTGTACCAGCTGGAGCCCGTCACCGGCAAACGCCACCAGCTGCGCGTGCACATGAACGCCTTGGGTCTGCCCATCGAAGGCGATCAGTTTTACCCGCAAGTGCTGCGCGGCCCGGATGATGCCGAAGATTTCAAGCGCCCCTTGCAGTTGCTCGCGCAAGCGGTGGCCTTCACCGACCCGCTGACCGGTGAACACCGAAGCTTTGAGAGTCGGCTGCAGCTGAGCATGACGCACACCCTGTGAACGACAGCCACCATGGCGTCTCAACAAAAAAGCCCCTGCATGTCCATACATGCAGGGGCTTTTTCATCGGTGCCTCAAGCGGCCATCAAGCCTTCACTTCGGTGGCCGTGATGGTGTATTTGAAGGTGTCGGGTGCGTAGGAGTCCAGACGCCCTTCGGCAGTTTCGGCCACCGGGTACATCAGAAAATTGACCGCACCGCCTTGGGCACCAGGCAGGCGCACATCGTGGGCTGTGTTCCAGGCCATCCAGTTGCCTTCCCAACCGCCAAACAGGTGCTTGTACACCGGGGCCACCACAGGGTGGTCGGTTTTCTTGATCCACTCGGCAGTCTCCAAGCGCATGACCTTGGCCACGTCGGCCGGGTCCATCGCCACCCAGCCGTGGGCTTGCAAATACACCTCGGCGCGGCAGTGCTGAGCGCCTTTGAGGCTGACCGGGTTGCCCGAGAGCTCCTTGTAGCCAAAAGCCGAAGGCGCCAGGCGGATGCCGTACACATCACGGGCAGGCAAGCCCACCGCACGGCACAAGCCCACAAACAAAGCGTTCAAGTCGGCACACTTGCCGCCCAGATTGCCAGTCTCCAGCATGGTCTTGATGTCGCCTTCGCCGCAGCCGCGCACCTTGGGGTCGCGGAAAGCGTTGGTCACCACCCAGTCGTAAATCGCACGGGCTTTTTGTTCATCCGTCTTGGCACCTCGGGTAGCCTCCAACGCGGTGGTGCGCACAATGCCGTCGATGGGCAGCATCTGGGTCGCACGGGTGAAGTGACGCAAAGTGTCTGCGGCTTCAGGCGCTGCATTGCGTGCGTTTTGCTCCGCTGCGCGATTTTGGGTTTGCACGCGGCTTGTGATTTCAATCACAGGACGCACACCTGCGGCAAATTCAGCGGAGACAAATCGCGCGCCTTCGACCAGGTCACTGCCCATGCGGGCCTGGCCATTGCTGCTGATGCGGGTGTCCAGTGAGCGCTGCCAGGCGCTGTCCACGCTGGGTACAGGCAACCACACGCGGGTGGCGCCTTGCGGCTCGGCGATCTCGACGCGGGTGGTCACGTCAAAGGTTCGCCATGTGCCCACTTCGGGAGCAAAGCGGCGTTCAGCAGCGGGGGTTTGGGCATGCAGCCAGGTGGGGGTCGCAAGGAATGCGCCCACGGCGGCACCGCCTTTGAGCAAGGTACGGCGAGCGGTAGTCATGAAAGAAACTCCGAAATGAGGGTGAAACTTGTCGGCACATGCGAGGCGTCACAAAGACAGCCAATGCCCCGAAGGCAAGTTGCCCGGCACAAGGGTGCTGGGCTGGGCGATTATGACCGACTTGTCCTGCCCAGCGGCCAGAGCACAGGCATTAGCGGGCCTTCTTCAAGGCGAGCAGCCATTCGTGCGCCAAAGGACCATTCCAGTCCAGATCACCCACCACACGCCAACGGGCTTGCCCATCCGGTCCGAGCAGTACCGTTGTCGGGTAGATGCGCACACCCCACTGCCGGGCCAAATCACCCTGCTCATCCAGCACCACGGGAAGGCTCAGCTGGGTTGTGTGCAAAAAGGCGTTGACCCGCCCCCTCGGCTCCTTGACATTGATGCCCAGCACCACAGGAGGATCTGGAGAGTCGTGCAAAGCCTGCAAAGAGGGCAACTCCTCCTTGCACGGTGCACACCAAGTGGCCCAGAAGTTGAGCACCACTACCCGGCCTTTGAGCTGGGCCGAAGTCCAGCGCCGCCCCTGCATGTCTTGCAGCGTCAGCGTCGGTGTCCCCCCTCGCGCAGGCCAGGCCTGCTTGTCAAACTGCGCCCATGCGCTGCCCGGCAGGCACAGCCCAGCCAAGCTGAAACATGGAAACAAAAGCCATAACAGCCAGAAGCGAACAAGCAACATTCGGGGATTCCAAACGGGTACGCGGGGTGATCGCCAGCACCATGAAAAAAGCGCTCCCACCAAAGCAGGAGCGCTTTGTGCCGTCAAGGACTGATCGCTTAAACGCGCTCAGTCACCCAAGCCTGTACGCTGGCCATGGCCTGCGGCAAGGCTTTGGCATCAGTGCCACCGGCCATGGCCATGTCGGGCTTGCCGCCGCCTTTGCCTCCCACTTGGCCGGCCACAAAGCTGGCCAGCTCTCCTGCTTTGACCTTGCTTGTGGTGTCGGCGGTCACGCCTGCGGCGATCTGCACCTTTTCACCGTCCACAGCGGTCAATACGATCACTGCAGTTTTCATCTTGTCCTTGAGCTTGTCCATGGTGTCGCGCAGGGTCTTGGCGTCAGCGCCTTCGAGCTGCGCTACCAGCAGCTTGATGCCTTTGATGTCCACAGCTTGCTTCAACAGCTCGTCGCCTTGGGCGGAGGCCAGTTTGCCTTTGGCGGCGGCCAGTTCTTTTTCGAGCGCCTTGACCTGGTCCAGCACCTGCGCAATGCGGTTGTTCAGCTCGGCAGGCTGGGCCTTGAGCGAGCCTGCGGCTTGCGTCACGGTGTCTTCCAGCGACTGCAGGTAGGCCAGCGCGTTTTCACCGGTCACAGCTTCAATGCGGCGCACACCTGCGGCCACGCCGCCCTCGCCCACGATCTTGAACAAACCAATGTCACCGGTCGCCTTGACGTGGGTGCCACCGCACAGTTCGCGGCTCGTGCCAATGTCGAGCACACGCACGGTCTCGCCGTACTTCTCGCCAAACAGCATCATGGCACCGGTCTTCTGGGCGCTTTCGATGTCCATCACGCGCGCTTGCGCAGCAGCGTTGGCGAGGATTTCAGCGTTGACCTTGGCTTCGATCTGACGGATCTCGGCATCGGTCACCGGAGCGTTGTGCGCAAAGTCAAAACGGGTGCGCTCGGCGTTGACCAGTGAACCCTTTTGCTGCACATGGCCGCCCAGCACTTCGCGCAGGGCTTTGTGCATCAGGTGGGTGGCGCTGTGGTTGCGCACGGTGGCGGCGCGTAGGCCCAAGTCCACATGGGCTTGCACCGCGTCGCCCACCTTCAGGCTGCCGGATTTGACTTCGCCATGGTGGCCAAACACATCGGCCTTGATCTTGAGCGTGTCGGCCACGTTGAACTGGCCACCCGCGTTGTGGATCATGCCCTGGTCGCCCACCTGACCGCCCGACTCGGCATAGAACGGGGTCGTGTCCAGCACGACCACACCCGCCTGGCCAGCTTTCAGCTCGGTCACCGCGTTGCCGTCGGCGTACAGGGCCAGCACCTTGGCGTTGGCCGTCAGGTCTTCGTAACCCACAAAGTCGTTGCCCTCGCCGGTGTAGTCCAGCGCCTTGTCCATCTTGAACTTGCCTGCTGCGCGGGCCTGGGCTTTTTGCTTTTCCATGGCCACAGCAAAACCGGCTTCGTCCACAGACAGGTCGCGCTCACGGCACACGTCGGCCGACAGGTCAAGCGGGAAACCGTAGGTGTCGTGCAGCTTGAAGGCCACCTCGCCGGGCAAGACCTTCACGCCACCTTCGAGGGCCGCATCCAGGATCTGCATGCCGCTTTGCAGCGTCTCGAAGAAACGCTCTTCTTCTATGCGAAGGATGTCGGTGATGCGGTCGGCCTGGTCGGCCAGGTTGGGGTAAGCCTCGCCCATGAGCTTGACCAGATCGGGCACCAGCTTGTGGAAGAAAGGCGACTTCTTGCCCAGCTTGTAACCGTGGCGAATGGCGCGGCGCACGATGCGGCGC
>Ga0228700_1001345_pt1 | contig 16462 bp, 10 predicted proteins | sample McNCre317_Aug_MG_FD_178019 | JGI IMG/M metagenome (GOLD analysis project Ga0228700, IMG submission 178019) | Freshwater microbial communities from McNutts Creek, Athens, Georgia, United States - 3-17_Aug_MG | ecosystem: Environmental > Aquatic > Freshwater > Creek | place: USA: Georgia...
CTCATCACCTACCACCCTTCGTTTACCGGGCGCACCAAGATCGACCAGGCTTTTGCCCATGCCCATCTGGAGCCCCGCATTGCGCTGGAAGCCATCGACTCGGACGTGATCAAGACCTATGTGCGCTTAGGGCTGGGCGTGGGCATTGCCGCCGAGATGTCTGTGCAGGACGTGCTGGAAGACTGCGCCAACAACGGTGGCAAAGGTGGCCTGGTGGCGCGCCCGGCCGGCCAGCTGTTTGGCCGCAACATCACCCGCGTGGCCTTCAAGCGCAGTGCCTACCTGCGCGACTTTGTCTACACCTTCGCCAGCCTGCTAAGCAACCGCTTGAGCCGCGAGCTCATCATCAAGGCCATGAGCGGCCATGTGAACGACTACGAGCTCTAAGGCTTCCAGCCCAGCGGCATCAGCGCCATATAGGCCAGGCTGCGCCAGTAGCTGGGGTCGGTGGCAAAGGCCTTGCAGAAGGAACGCACCGCAATGCGCCGGCTCGCTCCTTGCGCACCCGACAGGTGTCCCAAGCCAAAAGAGGTCCGAAAGTGCGCCAGCTGGCGGCGAAACCGCAGGCGCGACACCGCCTGCCCGTCCGGGCTGGCCAGGCCCCAGTGGCGGGCCGCCTTCTCCAGGAGCAGGGTGCGGTAGTCGATGGAGCGGATCACCCGCGAACCCTGGGCTGCATGCTGGCGGTACAGGGTACTTTGCTCGCGCAGCTTCAGGAAGCGGTAGCGCCGGGAAACGCGCAGCCACAAGTCCCAGTCTTCGCTGAAAGGCAGGGCCTCATCGAAGCAACCCACATCGGCAAAAACCTGCGCCCGCACCAGGGCGGCACTGGTGAGCACGCAACTGTCCAGCAGCATCTGGTGGTAGATCCAGCCACAATAGGCGGGCTCCGTGCCCTGCGGCCGGGCGTCTGCGGCGTAGTGCGCCGGATGGGCAAAGCGCTTGCCGGGCTCCTGGGCATACCAGCGCTGAAAGCCGGTGAACACCACCCCCACCTCGGGGTGGGCGGCAAAGGCCTCCAGCTGGTGGGCCAGCTTGTCGGGAAACCAGTAGTCATCGTGGTCGACCAGGGCGATGAACTGCCCCTGGGCCACGCGTATGCCCTGGTTGCGCGCGGCGCTGACCCCGCGGTTGGGCTGGTCTATCACCCGCACCACGCCGCCATAACTCCTGGCAATGCGGGGGGTGGAGTCGCTGGAGCCGTCGTTCACCACAATCACCTCCAGCGCCGGCACGCCGCGCTGGGCTAACATGCTTTCTATGGTTTCACGCAGGTAGGCGGCGCAATTGAAGGCTGGGATGACGATGGAGACAAGCGGCATGGCAGTGTCCACGGAAACAGCAATGCAACCATGCTGCCTGCCCTGAGATAAAGGCGACTATGGATTCATCAACAAGCACCGGACAAAGGCCCCGTTTCAGCGCCAAGCCCTGCCTGGCTGGCATGGGCACCACCATCTTTACCGTGATGTCGGCCCTGGCCGCGCAGCACCGGGCGGTGAACCTGGGCCAGGGTTTTCCAGACTTTGCCTGCGACCCTGCTCTGGTGGATGCGGTGAGCCAGGCCATGCAAGCCGGCCACAACCAGTACCCGCCCATGGCCGGTGTGCCGGCCTTGCGCCAGGCCATTTCCGCCAAGATGCAGGCCTTGCACCACCACACGTACAGCGCCGACACCGAGATCACCATCACGGCCGGTGCCACCCAGGGCATTCTGACGGCCATTCTGGCGGTGGTGCACCCGGGCGACGAGGTGGTGGTGCTGGAGCCCTGCTACGACAGCTATGTGCCCAATATCGAGCTGGCCGGTGGCGTGGCCGTGCGGGTGCCGCTCACACCGGGCAGCTTTCGGCCAGACTTTGGCCGCATCCAGGCCGCCATCACGCCGCGCACCCGGGCCCTCATCATCAACTCGCCGCACAACCCCAGCGCCACCATCTGGTCGAAGGCTGACATGCAGGCACTGCAAGAGCTGCTGGCACCCACCGATGTGCTGCTGATCAGCGACGAGGTTTATGAGCACATGGTGTTTGACGGCCAGGAGCACCAAAGCGTGGCGCGCTTTGCGGGCCTGTCCGAGCGCGCCTTCATCGTCTCCAGCTTTGGCAAGACCTACCATGTCACCGGCTGGAAGGTGGGCTTCGTGGCCGCCCCTGCCTACCTGAGCGCCGAGTTCCGCAAGGTGCACCAGTTCAATGTGTTCACCGTCAACACGCCGGTGCAGCATGCGCTGGCCCAGTACATGGCGGACCCCGCGCCCTATCTGCAGCTGCCGGCCTTCTACCAGCGCAAGCGCGACCTGTTTCGCGCCGGCCTGCAGGGTACCCGCCTGCGGCTCTTGCCCAGCCAGGGCAGCTATTTCCAGTGCGTGGACATCTCCGAGGTCAGTGACCTGGGCGAGGCGGCGTTCTGCCAGTGGCTGACCACCGAGGTGGGCGTGGCCGCCATTCCCCTCTCAGCCTTTTATGGCAATGGCTTTGACCAGCGTGTGGTGCGCTTTTGCTTTGCCAAGCAGGATGCCACCTTGCAGGCGGCACTGGCGCGGCTGCAAAAACTGTAGGCTGCGCAAACAAGAAGCGCGCAGGAACCGCTATTTGCAAAGCGCCTGTGCCAGTCGGTCAATTCAGCTGCGCCCAGGCCTTGTCCAGGCGCTTGACGCTCACCGGCTGGGGGGTGCGCAGCTCCTGGGCAAAAAAGCTCACGCGCAGTTCCTCCAGCAGCCAGCGGAATTCCAGCATGCGCTCGTCCACCGCGCCTTTGCGCTCGGCCACCAGGCGCCAGTAGCGCTGCTCCTGGGGGCGCAGCTCGGCCATGCGGGCGGCGTCCCGGGCCGGGTCGGCCCGGTATTTCTCCAGGCGCAGGGTGATGGCCTTGAGGTAGCGCGCCAGGTGCTGCAGCCGCTCCCAGGGCGCGCTGTACAAAAAGCGCTTGGGCATGAGCCGCTGCAATTGCTGGGCGGCGTCCTGTGCGGCCTCACCCGTGTTCTTGCTGTCCTTGATCTTGCGCGCGGCAGCCGCGTACTCCTGCAGGATGACTCCGGCCATGCGCGCCACTTCATTGGCGATCAGGGTCAGGCGGCCCCGCCCCTCTTCCACCCGCTTCTTGAAGGCAAATTCATCGGTGGGCAAGGGCTCGACCAGAAAGGCGCGGTCCAGGGCCAGGGCGATGATCTGTTCACGCAACTCTTCCACCGTGCCGCCTGCATGGGCACTGTCCTTGGCGCCGTCGACCTTGCCCACCTGCATGAAGGTCACGCCCATTTTCTGCAGATCGGGGATGTTCTTTTCCAGGTACTTGAGCGCGTCCTTGATCTGCAGGGCAAACAGGCGGCGCAATCCGGCGCGGTGCTTGGCGGCCGCTGCCTCGGGTTCGTCAAACACCTCCACGGTGACGGCATCTCCGCCGTCGATCAATGCCGCAAAGCCAACCAGGGTCTGGCCGCCCTTGCGGATTTCCAGCAGTTCGGGCAGCTCGCCAAAGGTCCAGGCCGTGTGGCGCTTGTCGCTGCTAAGAGCCGGTGGCTGGGGCACATTGCTGGCGGGTTGGGCCTTGGCAGCCGGGCCAGCCGACATTGCGCCGGCAACGCCTGCACCGGCCTGCGGCGAAGCGGGTGAAGCCGATTGCGAGGTGGATGGTGGAGCGCCGGCAGCCACGCCCTGCCCCAACTTCAAATGGGCCAGCGCCTGGAAGGCCCCGCGTGCCTCCTTGCCCCAGTCAGCCTTCAGGCTGCCCAGGTTGCGGCCCTGGCCCAGCATGCGGCCATGTTCATCGACCACGCGGAAGTTCATGAAGAAGTGCGGACTGAGCATGTCCACCTTGATGTCGGCCTTGACCACGTCCACCGAAGTGGCCTCGCGCACCAGCTTGAGCACCGCATCCACCAGGCTGCCAGCGCCAAAGCGCTCGGGTACGCCCAAGGTTTCGGCAAAACGGGCTGCTGTATCCGGCAGCGGCACCAGACGCGAACGGGGGCGCTGGTGCAGGGTCTTGATCAGGGCCTGAATCTTGTCACGCAGCATGCCCGGCACCAGCCATTCGCAGCGTTCCTCGTTGACCTGGTTGAGCACGAACAGCGGCACGGTGACGGTCAGTCCGTCTTGCGCATCGCCAGGGGCATGCAGGTAGCTGGCGGCGCAGTCCACACCGCCCAGACGCACCGTCTTGGGAAACGACGCGGTGGTAATGCCGGCCGCCTCATGGCGCATCAATTCCTCGCGCGTGAGGCGCAGCAGGCTGCTTTCGCGCCGGCCGCCGGCATGCTGGTGGTTGTATTGGGGCTTGCGCGATTCCTCGCGGTACCAGGTCTCAAAGCTGTGGCCGCTGCAGACCTCGGCAGGTATCTGCTGGTCGTAAAAGGCATAGATCAGCTCATCGTCCACCAGCACGTCCTGGCGGCGCGCCTTGTGCTCCAGGTCCTGCACCTGCTTGACCAGTTTTTCATTGGCGGCCAGGAACGGCAGGTTGGTGTCCCACTGGCCCGCCACCAGGGCCTCGCGGATGAAGATCTCACGGGCACCGGGCAGGTCCACCCGGCTGTAGTTGACCCGGCGCCCGCTGTAGACCACGATGCCGTAAAGCGTGGCACGCTCCAGCGCCACCACCTCTGCGGCGCGCTTCTCCCAGTGCGGGTCCAGCAGCTGCTTCTTGAGCAGATGGCCACCCACCTGCTCCAGCCAGGCCGGCTCAATCGCCGCAATGCCGCGGCCAAACAGGCGGGTGGTCTCCACCAGCTCGGAGGCTACGATCCAGCGCCCCGGCTTCTTCACCAGGTGGGCACCCGGGTGCGGGAAGAACTTGATGCCGCGTGCACCCAGGTACTCACCCGAGGCACCTTCGGTTTCCAGCTTGCAGCCCACATTGCCCAAGAGGCCGCAGAGCATGGACAGGTGCAGCTGCTCGTAGCTGGCCGGTGTGGTGTTCAGCCGCCACTTGTGCTCGGCCACCACGGTGTGCAGCTGGTTGTGGATGTCTTTCCACTCGCGCACCCGGCGTATGTTGATAAAGCTCTGGCGCAGCAACTGCTCGTACTGGCGGTTGCTGACCTTGTGCTGGCCCACCACGCCGGCCGCGCCGCTGGGGTGGCGTTCGCCGCGCGCCGCGTGAATCCAGTTCCACAGCCGCAGGTAGCCGCTGAACTCGCTCTTCTCGTCATCGAACTTGGCATGCTGCTGGTCGGCCTGGGCCTGGGCATCCATGGGCCGGTCGCGCACATCCTGCACGCTAAGGGCCGAGGCAATCACCAGCACCTCGTCCAGGGCATTGCGGGACCTAGCCTCCAGAATCATGCGGCCCACGCGCGGGTCCAGCGGCAGGCGCGAGAGCTCCTGGCCCAGGGGCGTGATCTCGTTGCCATCGTCCACCGCGCCCAGCTCACCCAGCAGCTGGTAGCCATCGGCAATGGCGCGGCCCGAGGGCTTGTCGATAAAGGGAAACTCTTCCACCACGCCCAGGCGCAGTGCCTTCATGCGCAGAATCACCCCGGCCAGAGAGGAACGCAATATCTCGGGGTCGGTAAAGCGCTCACGCCCGGCAAAGTCCTTTTCGTCATACAGGCGTATGCAGATGCCGTTGGCCACCCGGCCGCAGCGCCCGGCGCGCTGGTTGGCGGCGGCCTGGCTGATGGGTTCCACCAGCAGTTGCTCGACCTTGCTGCGAAAACTGTAGCGCTTCACACGGGCGGTGCCGGCGTCGATCACATAGCGTATGCCGGGCACGGTGAGCGATGTTTCGGCCACATTGGTGGCCAGCACAATGCGCCGCCCGGTGTGGCCTTCAAAAATACGGTCCTGCTCAGCGGGTGACAGGCGGGCAAACAGGGGTAGCACCTCGGCACTGCGCAGAACGGGCTGGTGGCTGATGTGGCGGCGCAGGTGGTCGGCGGCCTCGCGGATCTCGCGTTCCCCAGGTAGAAACACAAGAATGTCCCCGCCTTGATGGGCATCACGCCAGAGCTCATCGACGGCATCGGCAATGGCATCGTTCAGGTCGTATTCGCGGCTCTCTTCAAAGGCGCGGTAGCGCTGCTCCACCGGAAACATGCGGCCCGACACCATGATCACCGGCGCAGGTACCAGCTCGTGCCCCCACGCTCCGCGCTGCGCGTCGTCGCTGCCCCCCAAGGGGGCGTCGCCCGCCTTGGGGCGGCCCGGCGCCGGGCGCTTCGTGGCAAAGTGCTTTGCAAAACGGTCGGCATCAATCGTGGCCGAGGTGACCACGATCTTCAGGTCGGGGCGGCGCGGCAAGAGCTGGCGCAGGTAGCCCAGCAGAAAGTCGATGTTCAGGCTGCGCTCATGGGCCTCGTCGATGATGATGGTGTCATAGGCCAGCAGCAAAGGGTCGGTCTGGGTCTCGGCCAGCAGAATGCCGTCGGTCATCAGCTTGACCGAAGCGTCCTTGGACAGGCGGTCCTGGAAGCGCACCTTGTAGCCCACCACCTCACCCAGCGGCGTCTTCAGCTCCTCGGCAATGCGCTTGGCCACGGAGCTTGCGGCAATGCGCCGGGGCTGGGTGTGGCCTATGAGCTTGCCGCGCGGTGCCGCCCGGCCGTCGGCCAGGGTGGCGGGATAGTTGCACTTGCCGCGCCCCATGGCCAGGGCGATCTTGGGCAGCTGCGTGGTCTTGCCCGAGCCGGTCTCGCCGCAGACGATGATGACCTGGTGGGCCGCCATGGCGGCCATGATCTCGTCACGCTTGCCCGATACGGGCAGGGACTCGGGGAATTCGATTTGCAGGGGGGATGGGGACAGGGGGGCGTTCACCCGCTGATTATCCCCGGGTCATGCAGGTACCCAGCATTGCATCAACCCACGGGAACCACGCCGGCCGGCGCTTTTCATGCCTGCAACACCTTGACAGCTGGTTTCCATGCCCTCGAAGTCGCGCGCCGAGCAAACTTCTTGTCATCAAAAGTCGCCATGCTGCTGCAATGGCGGGCAGACGCGTGGTGCAAGGCGTCGGCGAAATCAAATCCATCTGCTAGGGCAGCAATAGCCAGCTCGACTGCAACCCTGTCTTCCAGCTCAATGTGCGAGAGCGCCAGCACGTGTGTAAACACCGCCAGCACGTCTTTGACTGAGGATTTGTAATACCCCCGCAACACCCACTCCAGCTCCAGCAACACCGATTTGCTGACAAACAAAGGCTTGCCGCTTTCGATCAGTTTTTTTGCGGCAGCACTTTGCTTTTGGGTTGCAACATCGCTGCTGGTCACGTAGTAACGAGCCAGCACATTGGTGTCCAGCGCGATCATGGTGCTTCATTGACCAGGCCGGCTACGTCGAATTCGGCAGGCACAGGTTTGCGCTTGCTCTGAATCATGCCAAAGCCGCTATGTGACTCCAGCTGTGGCGAACGGGCTGCGCGCAGGGCGATATGGTCACCTTCAATGGAAAAGCTGATGGCCATGCCCTGCTTGAGCCCAAAGTGCTGGCGGACATTGCGCGGAATGGTCACTTGGCCTTTGCTTGTCAGGGTGGTGTGCATGGCGCATCTCCAAAAGTGTTACCGTGTAATACCTTGTGGCATGTTAACGTAAGGGCCTGGCGCCTGCAACAGAGAATCTGCTGCGGCAGGGCCCCATTCCCACCACTCGTGCGGCAGCCCGCGAAGCGCTTACCTTTTGGCCGCCACCCGCAGGTTCTCCGCCACCGCAGCCCTCACCAGCGCCTTGAAGGCATCCGCATTCAGCACCTCGTTTTCGCGGATATCGATAGCGCGCCGGACGTTGCCTTCCAGACTCGCGTTGAAGAGCCCGGCAGGGTCGGGCAGTGATGCGCCGCGCATGAAGGTGAGCTTCACCACCTGCTTGTAGGTCTCGCCGGTGCAGACGATGCCGCCACGCGACCACACCGGAACACCCTCGGGCTTGCTGGGCTTCTTCCACTTGGGCTCCTCGGTGATGGCGGGGTCGGCCGACAGGATGAGCTGGCGCAGGTGCTCCAGCATGGGTGCCTGCCAGTCTGGCTTGGTCGCGGTTCTTGGGGACTTGCTGGCCGGGCGGGGTGGGCTGGTCTTGGCTGGGGCGCTCATGGGGGTTCTCCGGTGGCACGCGGTACGCTGTTCTACACCATAGCCTGCCGCGCTGCAGGCCGGCCGCAATGGCGGGGTTTGTGGCCAAGCCAAGTTTTTGCGCCCTTGCAGCGGCCGGTCTGGCATTTTGCCGCTCTGCTTCAGTACATTAGACCTTTTACCGCTGCGCCCTTGGCGATGCCCCCCAGACTAGCAACCCGACAATGACTTCCGTCTTCAACTTCACCTTCGTGCCCTGGTTCCGCTCGGTGGCGCCCTATATCCACAAGTTCCGCAACCAGACCTTTGTGGTGGGCATTGCCGGCGAAGCCATTGCCGCGGGCAAGCTGCAAAGCCTGGCGCAGGACCTGGCCATGATCCAGAGCATGGGCGTGAAGATCGTGCTGGTGCATGGATTCAGGCCGCAGGTGGCCGAGCAGCTCAAGGCCAAGGGCCATGCGGCCAAGTATTCGCACGGCATGCGCATCACCGACGAGGTGGCGCTGGACTGCGCGCAAGAGGCCGCCGGCCAGCTGCGCTACGAGATTGAAGCCGCCTTCAGCCAGGGCCTGCCCAACACACCCATGGCCGATTCCACGGTGCGGGTGATCTCGGGCAACTTCATCACCGCGCGCCCGGTGGGCATTGTCGACGGCGTGGATTTCCAGCACAGCGGCGTGGTGCGCAAGGTGGATATCGCCGGTATCACCCAGACCCTGGATATGGGTGCCCTGGTGCTCTTGTCGCCCTTTGGCTTCTCCCCTACCGGTGACGCCTTCAACCTGGCCATGGAAGAAGTTGCCACCTCGGTGGCCACCGCCCTGCAGGCCGACAAGCTGATCTTCCTGACCGAGGTGCCGGGCATCCGCATACGCCCGCTGGAGGCGGCCAGCGAAGACAACCCTATCGACACCGAGCTGCCCCTGGCGGCCGCCGAGCGCCTGCTCAAAGACCTGCCGGCGGCCAACCAGCCCAGTGACGTGGCCTTTTACCTGCAGCACTGCGTCAAGGCCTGCAAGAGCGGCGTGGAGCGCAGCCACATCATTCCGTATTCGGTGGACGGCGCCATCCTGCTGGAGGTCTACGTGCACGACGGCATAGGCACCATGGTGGTGGACGAAAAGCTGGAAAGTCTGCGCGAGGCCTCGCCCGACGATGTGGGCGGCATCCTGCAACTGATCGAGCCCTTCGAGAAGGACGGCACCCTGGTCAAGCGCAGCCGCACCGAGATCGAGCGGGACGTGGGAAACTACACCATCATCGAGCACGACGGCGTGATCTTCGCCTGTGCCGCCCTCTACCCCTACCCCGAGGCCCGCACGGCCGAAATGGCGGCACTCACCGTCTCGCCCGATGTGCAGGGCCAGGGCGACGGCGAGCGGGTCCTGAAGCGGGTTGAGCAACGCGCCAAGGCAGCGGGCCTGGACAGCATCTTTGTGCTCACCACCCGCACCATGCACTGGTTCATCAAGCGCGGCTTTGTGCAGGTCGACCCCGACTGGCTGCCCGAGGCACGCAAGCGCAAGTACAACTGGGACCGCAAGAGCCAGGTGCTGGTGAAGAAGCTGGCGCCATGAACGCGTTGCGCCGGGCCCTGGCAGGCATGCTGGCATCGGGCGCACTGGTGGCAGGCACCGGTTTGGCCCAGGCCGCGGAGCCTGCCTGTGACGGTGGGCATGGCGCCTTTCGCAACCACCTGGGCATGTGCATGCTGCCCATTCCTGCCGGCAGCTTCACCATGGGCAGCGAGGAATCAATGGCCGCACTGCACCAGGCTTACCCCCTGGCGGAAGATTACCGCCTGGAGAACCTGTCCGACGAAGCACCGGCGCATACCGTGCGCATCACTCGGCCGTTTTACATGGCGGCCACGGAAGTCACCGTGGGGCAGTTCCGCCAGTTTGTGGAGCAGTCGGGCTATGTGCCTGAGTCGATTGCCGACGGCACCGGCGGCTATGGCTACAACGCCCAGTACGACGCCAGCAAGAGCGCGCGCGGTGATGCCTTTGAGGGCCGCGATGTGCGCTACAGCTGGCGCAACCCCGGCTTTGCGCAGACACAATCGCACCCGGTGGTCAATGTCACCTGGAATGATGCCCAGGCCCTGGCCCGGTGGCTAAGCCACAAGGAGCAGCGCGCGTACCGCCTGCCCACCGAAGCCCAGTGGGAATACGCCGCCCGGGCCGGCACCCGCACCCGCTACCACTGCGGAGACAATCCCCAATGCCTGCTGCAGGTGGCCAATACCTTTGATGCTGCGGCTGCCCCCTTCTGGCCGCAGTTTGCCGCCAACGCCCTGCCCGGCAACGACGGCTTTGCGTTCACCGCGCCGGTTGCCAGGTTCGCCCCCAATGCCTGGGGGCTTTTTGACATGCACGGCAATGCCTGGGAATGGACGCAAGACCTGTATGGCGAGGACTACTACGCCCACTCGCCGGTGGATGACCCCGAGGGCCCGGCCGAGGGCTCGGTCTATGTGCGCCGGGGTGGCTCCTGGCATACCTGGAGCCTGTATGCCCGCTCCAGCTACCGCAACTGGAACACACCGCAGACCCGCTACACGCTGGTGGGCATACGGCTGGTCGTGCAGGGCCCTTGAGGTTGTCAGGCCACAGGCCCGCAGGCTGTGGGCTGCGGCGGCCGGGCAGGCTGGCGTTCAGCGCCTGGCCTGGCGCACCAGCAGGGTCAATGCCACGAGCGCGGCAAAGCAGAACCAGACGAACGACCAGTTGGCAATCGAGCCGCCCAGAAAGGTCCAGTCGACCTTGGAGCAGTCACCGCTGCCCTTGAACACCATGGGAAAGACCCGCTTGAGTGGAAAGGTCTCGATCATGCCGTAGAGGTCGCGCCCGCAGGACACCACCTCAGGCGGGTACCACTGCAACCAGCTCTGGCGCGCCGCCACAAAGGCACCGGCTACGCCAAACAGCAGCACACCGAAACTGGCCACCAGCTGCGCCACACGCTTGCTGGTGGAGGCCGCCACGATGGCGCAGAACAGCAGCAGAAAATCCGCATAGCGCTGCACGATGCACATGGGGCACGGCTCCAGCCCCACCACATGCTGCAGGTACATGCCAAAGGCCAGCATGGCGGCACAGACAAATGCAATGAAGGCCATCACGCGGCGCGGCGCGTAGTCAAAGTTTTCCAGAACAAAGGTAAGCATGCGGATTCGGGTGGTTCGAAGGGGAAAGAAGGCTTGGTGGCGATTGTCCACCAAGTCGGGCCCCGGGGCGGGCGCTGCGGGCTAATCCCAGCGGGCTAAAACCAGCGAGCTAGTCAAAGCGTGTGGTGAAGATCAGGTCCACCGCGCTCTGCAGGCCCGACTCGGCGCGCAGGGTGAAGCGGCGCGACAGGTCGTAGAACACATAGAAGGTGCCAAAGGTGCCGGTCAGGCCCCGCTCATAGGCCACATAGAAATCACGCGAAATGCGCTTGCCCAGCTTGACCGTGGTCTCGGTGCCGCTGCTGCCGTCCAGGTTGGTGGTGGCGGCCTGCCCCAGTGACACTTCATCCAGGCCAAAGGCATTCACCAGGTTGCTTGTGGGTGACTTGCCATTGCCCGCCAGCAAGGCCAGGGCCGCCTGCTGCAGCATGGCGGTCTCGGCGCCACCGGTGGCTGCGCCATGGCCCAGCACCAGCCAGGAGAGCTTGTCGGCGTCCGGCAGGTCGGGGTCGGAATACAGGCGCACCACGGGCAGCTGTGCGGTGCCGCTGATCTCCACCCCCACCTCCTGCGTCAGGTTGGGGCGCAGGGCGCGGATGTCCAGCGCAGGGTTGTCGTAGGCCCCGCTGAAGCGCAAGGTGCCCTGCTCGATATTGAGGTTTTGCCCATAGGCCCGGTAGGTGCCCGCCACGGTGTGCAGCTCACCCACCAGACGTGGCGTGGCATTCGGCCCCTCGGCCTTGAGCGTGAGCAGGCCGGCCAGCCGGGTGTTGATCCCCTGGCCCTGGAGCTGGAAGTTGGGGCCCGGGTCCAGCGTGACGCTGATGTCGGGCTGCACGGTCTGGGCTATTTGCTGCGGCACTTTCTGGCCGGTCTTGGCATTGGCATTGGCATTGGGCCTGGCGCTGGACTTGGGCAGAGCGCCTTGCGCCACCGCACCCGGGCTGCCGGTGGCTGCGCCTGGCTTGCTTATGTCGGCATTGCGCCGGCGCACCGTCACATCACGGCCCAGGCGCAGTGCGTTGTCATCGGGCAGTACAAACAAGGCCTGGTCAGCCACCAGGGCACCGCGCAGCACCAGCCTGGCATTGTTGAGCTGGGCATTGAGGTTGCCGCTGACCACGAGGCGCTGGTCGGGCTTGGCGCTGATGCGAAAGTTTTGTGCGCGGGCCGCAAGCACCATGCGCAGGCGCTCGGCAGTGGCCGCCGGCCCAGCGGCGGCCTTGTCTGATGTGCCGCCCTCCAGCCAGTCGGCCGAACCGGTGATCTGCAGCACGCCACCGGCCGCACCGCCCGCACCTTGCAGCACCAGCTCGGCAATCTCCATGTGCTGGCCGTTGAACTGCAGGCGCATCAGGCCGTTGCTGAAATCGATGCCATCCACCACCGAGCGCACCGACATGTCGCGAGCCTGGGCCGTGCCCTGCCACGAAGGCGCGTTGCGGCTGCCCGACAGCACGGCATCGGCCTCCAGCGTGCCCTGGATGCGCCAGCCCACCGGGGCCACCAGTGACCAGGCGCCCACCCGCGGCAGGCTGGCGTGCAGCTTGCCCTGCAGGGGCGCATCCGGCGCCCAGCGCGGGCTGCCGCCCTCCAGCTGCAGGCGGGTGGCCAGGCTGGCCTCGGCGTTGCCGCCGGCCTCGCTGGCCCATACCAGGCTGGCCTGCAGGTTCGTGTCTTCCACGTCCACGCTCACATGGGCGTCCTGTATGCCGGCTGCCAGCGCCGGTGCTGCGGGGTCGCTGCCCAGCAGCTGTACATCACCACTGCTGCGCTCCAGCCGGGCATGCATGCGCAGGCGCTCGGTGGCACTGGCCTCCCACTGGCCGCCAAACAACAAGTCCCCCCGCAGGCCCAGATGCGCCAGGCTGGTCTGGCCCAGCACCTCCAGCCAGGCCAGGGGCAGGCCCTGCAACTGGCCGCTGGTATTCCAGCGCGCTGCCACGCCGTTGCCGCTAGGCCCTGGGTGCGCCCAGCGTGCGGCCTGCCACTGTAGCTGGGCCGTGCCCGTGGCCGGCCCGCCCAGACGCAGGCTGCCGGGCGCCAGCTCCAGTGCCTGGCCCTGGGCTTGGTCGCGCCACTCCAGCGCCACAGGCTGGCGCAGGTCCACGGTCCAGGGCGCGGTGTACAGGGGGTTGCTGGCCTGGAGCGCCAGCTTGTCCATGCTGGCCCGCCACAGGCCGCTGCCAGCCTGGCCGCCATGGGCCTGTGCCTGCAAGGCGAGCTGGGTGGCACCGGCCTGCCATTGCACCCGCAGCTGCAGGGCCAGGGCGGCCAGGGTGCCGTCCAGGTCCAGCTGCAAGGCCTGCAGGCGCTGGTTTTGCCAGACCATGCCCGGGCTTTGCAAGCTGACCTGCACCTGCAAGGCCTGGCCCTGCTGCTGCCATCCACCATTCCAGCGCAGCGCCAGCTGGGCGCTGCCCTGTGCCGGGCCTACCCTGGCAGCCATGTCACGCAGCGGTGCCGGCTGGCTGGCCAGCCAGCGTTGCAGCGCCTGCAGGTCGCTGATCTGCAAGTCGCCCCGGCCCTGGCCTGCGGTCTCACCCAAGCTGCCGTCGATGTCCGCGCTGGCGCCGGGCGCACTGGCCTGCAGGCGCGCGCTGGCTGCCTGGCTTTGCCGGTTGTATTGCAGCTGTCCGCTCAGGCTGGCCTGGGGTAGCTGCAGCTGCAGGCTGGCCAGTTGCAGGGTGGGTGCATGCCAGCTGCCGCTGGTCTGCAGATGCACCGCCTGGGCCGTGGTGCCGGGGCCCACACTGCTGTCCAGCGCCAGCTCAAAGCCCAGGCCCTGCCCGGTATCGCTGGCGTTCATATGGCCCTGCACCGGCGCAAACTGCCAGTGGCTGTCAATGCGCGCCGGCTCCAGCCCCTTGACTGTGGCGTGGGCCTCCCAGCGCGCCGGCTTGCCGCTGTACTGGCCCTGGGCCTGCACCGTGCCCCCGGCCACCGCCGCCTGCAATGAAGACAGCAACCACTGCCCGTTGCGGTAGAGCAGCTGGCCCTGGGCGCTGTTCAGGGGCAGGCGATGCGCATCCCATGCACCGGCCAGCGCGTTCTGCAAGGTGATATCAGCCTTCCAGCCGGCGCTGTCGGGTTGCACCTGCGCCTCTCCGGCCAGGCTGGTGTGGGGTGCATCCGGCCACACGCTGGCCAGGTCCAGCGCCCGCCACTGTGCCTGGCCGCTGGCCAGGGGCTGCGCCTGGGTGGGGTGGATCTGCGCCTGCAGGCTGGCCTGCATGGCTCCCAGCGGCCGGGTCTTGCCCTGGCCGCCACCCTGCCCCTGGGGCAGGAGCGACATGCGCACCTCCACCTGGGCCTGCTCACCGGCCAGCGTGCCCTGGGCACTGGCATCGGCGACCAGCTGCAGCGCCTGCTGCTGCACCTTGAGCGGGGTCTGCACGGTGCCCTGCAGGGTGAGCGCAACGGCCATGGGCGCGCGCGCCTGCAAGCGGGCCTGGCCCTGGTAGCTGCCTTGCGCCATTCGCAGGCCCAAGCCCTCCAGGCTGTGGTGGCTGCCGTCAAAGCGGTAGTGGCCATGCAAGGCCTCGACCTGCACCGGCGGGCTGCCCAGCCACAGCAGCCGGTCCACGGCAAACACCGCATCCACCTGCAGCGGCAGCAGCAGCTCGGGCAGCTGCAGGCCGGGCGCAGCGTTGGCCGAGGGCCGCAGGCGCTGCACCTGCAGGCTTTGCAGGTGCACGGTCGGCAGGCGCAGCGCGCGATTCAAAAGCGGTTGCCACTGCCAGCGCAGCTCCAGGCCCTGCGCCTCGACTTGCCAGTCGGCGTCATGCCACTGTAGGTAGCCAATGCGCCCACCGTCCTGCAGGCGGCCGCTGACCGCATCCACCTGAAGGCCCTGCCCGGCTGGCAAGAATCTGGCTGCCAGACGCAGGCTCTGGCCCAGGGAGCCCTCGGCCTGCACCCACAGCCACAGCCCGAACAGCAGGCAGCCCAGGGTGAGCGCCACACTGGTCATGGCCACGCTCAAGGTGGCGCCACTGGCATGGAACAGCAGCCTTAGCGCGCGCATCAGAACTGGAAGCCCACGTTCAGGTGCAGCCGAAAGGCTTCGGTTGCCACGCCATAGGCCAGGTCGATCTGCAGCGGGCCTATGGGGCTTTTCCAGCGTGCACCCACGCCCACGCCAGACTTGAAACTGAACTGCTCAACGCGGTTGGCCACTGCGCCGGTATCCACAAACACGGCCGTCTCCAAGTCGGTCATCTGGCCGCCCAGCACCACCGGGCGCTGCCACTCGGCTGAGGCGGTGGCGACATAGCGCCCGGCATCGGCGCTGAGTACGCCGTCATGGGTGACGCCAATCTCCTGGTAACGGTAGCCCCGCACAGTGGTGTCGCCGCCGGTCAGGAACAGCTGCGTGAACGGCACCTCGGTGGCGTCGTTCACCACCACACCGCCGGCCTGCGCACGGTACATGATGCGCCCGGCATGCTGGCGCTCAAAGATGTTGGGCAGCGACTGCCCCAGGGGCTGGATCAGCGTGGCATGCAGCAGGGCGCGGGTGTAGGGCTCCTGCTGCGGGCCCAGCACGGTACCCGCCGAGATTTCACCCCCCAGGCCCCAGCCCCGGTTGGGGAACAGCTTGCTGTCGAAGTGGCGCCAGGAGAAGGCGTAGTTCAGGCTCAAGGCCTCGTTGTTGTTGCTCTGGTTGATCTCGCGGTACACCGCCTCGGCACGCTCGTACTGCAGGTAATAGCTCTGGTCCAGCACCACGTCGGTGGTGAAGCGGCCCAGGCGCAGGCGCTCAGTGAAGATCTCGATCTGCGAGACCGTCTCTTCCTTGGTCAGGGCCGAGGCCGCCCAACGCCAGCGGCTTTCCTCGGGCGGGGAAGTCCAGTCACTGGCAAACGATTTGGAATTGCGTGCCAGGGTGACCTTGTTGATGGCGCGCCAGTCGATGCCAGGCACCTGGTTGTAGGTGTGCTCGGCGCTAATGCGCGCACCGCTGTCGGTGCTGGCACCCACGCCGAACACCAGCTTTTGCATGCTGGCCTCCTTGAGCTGGCCGCGCACCACCGCTGCCTCGGGCGGGCTGTCCAGGTCCAGGTTGAGGTAGGCCGAATCGTAGTAGCCACTGCCGGTAAGGCGCTGCTGGGCATCCACCAGCTGGTCCAGCGCGTAGTCCTGGCCCAGGGGCAGATGGGCCAGGCGGCGTGGCAGGTCCGGGCCGTAGCGCTGGATGCCGGTGAGGTCCAGGCTGCCCAGGGTATAGCCAGGGCCTGAGTCCAGACTGAGCTGCAGATCTACGCTGGCGTCTTCGGGGTGCAC
>Ga0228700_1001346_pt1 | contig 16452 bp, 12 predicted proteins | sample McNCre317_Aug_MG_FD_178019 | JGI IMG/M metagenome (GOLD analysis project Ga0228700, IMG submission 178019) | Freshwater microbial communities from McNutts Creek, Athens, Georgia, United States - 3-17_Aug_MG | ecosystem: Environmental > Aquatic > Freshwater > Creek | place: USA: Georgia...
CAAGGTGCTCTCGGCTTTCTCGCAGGCCAGCATGATCCATGTGAACGACCCCGGCTTCGACGAGCACCTGTTCCGGGAGAACTTCAACATGCACGCCTCGACCAGCCCGCAGTACGGCCTGATCGCCAGCCTGGACGTGGCGCGCCGGCAGGCGGTGATGGAGGGCTACGGCCTGCTCGAGCGCTCGCTGGGCTTCGCCGCCGAGCTGCGCGAGAAGATCGACGCCACCGGCGTGTTCCGGGTGCTGGGCCTGGACGAGCTGCTGGCCGACGAGGTGCGAGGCGACGGCATCCGGCTCGATCCGACCAAGCTCACCATCGACATCTCCGCCTCCGGCTGGGGCGCCGACGAGCTGCGCGACGAGCTGAGCGAGCGCTTCAACATCCAGATCGAGAAGAACACCCACAGCACGCTGACGCTGCTGCTGACCATCGGCACGACCCGCAGCAAGGTCTCGCGGCTGTTCGACGCGATGCTGCGGCTGGCGCGCCAGGCGCAGAAGGAGCGCCGCGAGCCCCGTCCGGCGGCTCGGCTGCCGCGCATTCCGCATTTCACCCGGCTGGCCTGCCTGCCGCGCGACGCCTTCTACGAGGCCGGCGAGCGCCTGGCGCTGCTCGACGACAGCGGCCTGCCCAATCCGGCGCTGGTCGGGCGGGTGGGCTGCGACCAGATCGTGCCCTATCCGCCGGGCATCCCGGTGCTGGTGCCGGGGCAGGTGATCGACGCGGCCATCCTGGGCTACCTGGTGCGGCTGCTGCAGTCGCAGCGCTCCATCGAGCTGCACGGCCTGGCGATGCGCGACGGCGAGCCGCACCTGCGGGTGCTGCGCGAGGCCGAGCGGGCGCGGCTGCGGCCGCTGGAGTGATCTCGGGCGGCGGCCTGGCCGAATTCAGGTCGCCTGCCGCTCCCAGACTTCGGTGCAGCGCAGCAGCGGCAGCAGGGCGTCGTTGAGCACCTCGTGCGGCGTGGCCAGCGCGGCCAGGTCGAAGGGCTCCAGCACCTCGATCCTGGGCTCCTGCATGCCGCTGGCCGGCTGTGGCGCCGGCTGCTGCGCGCCCAGCGGCGCGCCCAGGTCCTGCCAGAGATCGCCGTGGCTGGCCTGCCGGTCGCGCACCGCCAGGTCGCCGTGCATGGGCGCACCGGCCAGCATGTCCAGGGTGGACAGGCGCGCCGGCCCGGCCAGATCCGGCCAGCCCCCATCGCCCAGACGGCACACGGCCTGGCCGTCGTGCATCACCTGCCGGCCGTCCAGGCACCAGGCGTCAGGCCGGGGCGTGCGTGAAGTCGCCTCGATCCGCACGGTGCGGCCGTCCCACAGGGCCGCCACCAGCAGCTGCATCAGCGCCAGACGCTCGGTCTGCCACACCACCACGCCGGTGATGTCGGGGTGGGCGCGCAGCAGCTGCGCCCACACCAGTGCGCCGCTCCAGAGCGAGGCCGCACTGCGCAGACCGTCGGTGTCGATGAACAGCGGCTCGGCGCGGCCGACAAGGCGAGTTCTCAGCAAGGGGCGCCAGGCGCCGTTCACGGGGCCCGAAGCCGTGCGTTCGAACGCGGGGTGGAATGAGGTCATGACAGAGGCCGCTGCAGCGGAAGAGGCGGTGGCATGGACGCTGGAGACGAGGTCGAGGATTGCGCTGTGCCACGAAATGGTGATCGAAAGCCCCTCTAACGTACTCAACTCAGCACCGTGGGCTGTCGACAATAAACCTGTGCCGATGTCGCGGCTACCGGGGCTTCTCACCGGGTGTCCGACGATGCACACCAAACCGCAGACCCAAGTGCACCCATGAACCTGTCACACCACAACGCTGCAGCAGATTCGATCGAGTCACTGCGGGAATCCCTGGCCAGTCTGGAGCAACAGTTGGTGTGCATCTACGCCGACAGGGAGCGCGAGAGCAGCGTCATGCTTCCCACGGAGGAGTCGCTGGCGGCTCTCTACGAAGACAAGCAGCGCCTAAGCGCTCGCACCATCGCCGACCTGCGTGAAAGCGTGGAAAGTCTGACCGCTCAGCTGGCCGAGTTCTATGCGTTGCGCGAGGCCGGTGCCGAAGGTGCTGAAAACCGCCTGCAGGTCACCATCGACGGACTGAACCAGCAGCTGCACGCCCTGTACGAGGAGCGCGAACTGCGTGAGATCAGTGCCGATCTGGGCGAAACGGGCGTGGCCGAGCTGCATTTCACCGTGCAGTCGCTCCAGGCCCAGCTGGCTGCCCTGTACGCGGAGAGCGAAGGCCTGACCCTGGGTCACCGGGATGCGGCCTTCATGGCGCAAAGCCTCACTGAACAGGTCGCCGCCCTGCTCGACGAGCGCAACGACTTGCTCCATGAGTGCGCCAATCTCAAGGCCGACATCCTCATCACCAAGCGGCGCGCGCGCGAAATGATCGATGCGCTCGTGTCGCAATCGCTCAGATGAATTCCATCGTTGCCCTCCCGGACGCATAAAGCCCGCAGGTGTCTTGCCTCGTCCGATTCCACTTGACCCTCCCCTTGACCGTTTGGAGTGACCATGTCCTTTGTCGCACCTCAATTCATCTCGAAAATCCCCGCCATCGACCGCAGCGCGGCTGATGCGCAGCCCTACGGCGTGGTCCAGGTGGATGATCAGGGTGTCATCAAGCTCTACAACAAGTGGGAGTCCGAGATGGCCGGTGTGCCCATTTCCGTGGCCGAGGGCAGCAATTTCTTCACCCAGGTGGCGGCCTGCACCAACAATCGTCTGGTGTACGGCAAGTTCAAGGACGGTGTGGCGCGCAATGACCTGGACACCGAGTTCAACTACACCTTCACCTACAAGATGAAGCCGACGAACGTGCGCATCCGCATGCTGCGCCACACGCCGTCGGGCTCGAATTGGGTCTTCGTCAGCATGCGTGTGGCCTGACCGTCCGGCCCACAGCCTCCTTTGCCTCGAAACCCAATACCGGATACCTGTCCATGACCTACGACCTTCCGCAACGGTTGTCGCACATTGCCGATGTCGATGTCGTCTCTGCCGACACGAGCGCGTTCATCACGGCGGTGGACATTGACGATGCCGCCCGCACCCTGGTCCAGCATGAGGCGCACTGTGCCGCTCTGCAGATCCGCACCCTGGCTGACGCCATGTGCGATCCCGACGATGCCGAGGAGCTGTACGGCGCGCTGGCTTCCCTGTGGCTTGAACTGCGCCTGCAGTGGCAGCGGCACAACGATGTGGCCAACTACGACCTGATGCGCCATGGCGAGGCCAAGCCGATCGATCTGGTGCGCGGCAGCATCAGCTCCTACTATTTCCAGCGCATCGAGTCCCTGCTTCAGCCCGATCAGATCCAGTGCCTGAACCAAAGAGCGCTGTCTCTCATCGACAGCCTGCGTCACTCCATGAGCCATCCTGACGAGGCGGTGTGACGATGATGCGCTTCGTTTGGCGGTGGTTGGGCTGGCCTCGGTATGCTGAAGCATCGACGCCCGAAGCGAAGCGCGTTTCGCCGCAGCCGGCGCTGCCGGTCAGCCCTGAGGCGGAGACTGCGCCGGTTGCGGCTGAGCCTCGGCCGGTTGTCCCTGAGGTCACCGTGCCGGTCTGGCCGGCGGCACAGGCCCTGGATCCGCTGGCGCACTGGAATGCGCAAAGCAGCCTGCGCAGTCGGCTGGTGGAGGAGCACGCATCTGGCGTGCCCGACGCCCGGGCGCTGGTCGAGCTTCTGGAGAGCGGCCCCGACGAGCTGATCCGCCAGTTGCCGGCCTCGGCGCGCGAGGCGCTGGCCATGTGCGATGACCCCAATCTGCAGCGTGGACGCCTGGTCAGCCATCTGGCGCGCGATCCGAGCCTGACGGAGGCCATCCTGCGCACGGCCAACAGCGTCGCCTTCAGCGGTGGGCGTGATCCTGTGCTGGGCATGGCCGCGGCGCTGGACCGCATCGGACTGACCAATGCCCGCGCGGTGCTGACCGCCAGCTGTGCCAGCAATCTGCTGTCGCTGCCGGGCGGGCAATACAACGCGATGGCGGCCCAGGTCTGGGCCCACATGATCCGCACCGGCCCGATTGCCCAGTGCCTGGCGCCTGCGCTGTCCGTCAATCCCGACGAGGCCATGACGCTGGCGCTGTTGCATGACGTCGGCAAGCTCATCGTCTTCGACCGCATGTCGGTGCTGCGGGCCGCGCGCCGGCGCAGCATCGACTTGCCGCCGGACTTCTTTCATGCCCTGCTCTCGGTGACGCATGAGCCGCTGGGTGCGCTGGCTGCACAGCGCTGGCAGCTCGGGCAGCGTGCTGTGGCGGCCATCGGCAATCACCATCGCCAGGTGCCGACCCTGCACCACGAGCCACTGTCCGAGGCGCTCTACCTGGCCGACGCGGTGGACCATGCCGTGTCGCGCCACGACATGGCGAATCTGGACGAGATCTGGGCCAAGGGGGCGCTGTCGGCGCCTCGCCAGCGCATCGAAGCGATTCTGAAGCGCTGGGACGCTGTACCTGCTTGACAGGCAAATGCCATGCTCAAAAAACTCGAAGGCGTGCTGGCCGCGCTGGATGCCGATGTCTTGCGCAATCAGGTGGAATCGATGCTGGTCGCCCTGGGGGCGAACGAGCCGGGCGCGCACCGGCAGCAGGCCGACCACTACCTCGCCCACATCGAAGGCGTGGCGCAGGCGGTGCGTGACGTCTGCCCGGACGGTGACACCTACGAATTGCCTCAGACCCTGGCCAACGCCTGGCTGGAGCTGCGGCTGATCTGGAACCGCTGCAACCAGCAGATGCAGTACCAGAACATGCAGGACAGCGCCTCGCCGGGCCTGATGGCCGCCGGCGCTCTGCTCGGCGAACTGCTGGAGACGCTGCGCCACTTCCTGGACGTCGACAGCCTGCTGCTGGTGGAGAAGATCGGGACCGACCTCCATGAGACGGCCCGGCGGGGCTCCGAGCAGAACGGGCGCTTGCTGGAGCGCATGAGCAGCGCCAGTGGCGGGGCCAATCGGGCCGTGGAGGCCTTGCTGATGGCCCTGGACCAGGTGCACCAGCAGCTGGAGGCACCTGATGCCCGGCGCGAGCTGGACAAGGCCGTGGAGGTGGTGGTCGAGGAGATCGAGCGCGCCCTGGTGCTCACCGGCGAAGACACCGGTGCCGCGCTCGAGTATCGTCTGCTGAAGGCCCTCGATGGGGCCCCCTTGCGTGTCCTGCCGCGACTGCAGGGCTTCGACCGCAAGATCTTCATGCCCCCCGACGTGGCGCGCTTGCTGGTGGATCTCAGCGAGGAGTGGGTGCTGGCCCTGAAGGCGCAGGCGTTGAACCGTTGCACCGAGCAGCGTCTCGCCGACCAGCAGGCGGCCTTCGTCACTCTGGATGTCCAGATCAGCGTGGACGCCAGCGATGTGGTGCTCACCTTGAGCGACGATGGCGACGGCACGGTGGTGTATGCGCGCAACCAGACCTCGGATGCCATCCACAACGTGCGCCTGAATCTGGAGCAGACCCCACAGCGTGGCAGCCGGCTGGAAGTGCGGTGCAGCCTGCGCCGGGTGACCGACTATCTGGTGGTGCGTTCCATCGATGACGCCACCGATGGCTGGCTGGCCGTGCCCCTGAGCTCGGTGGAGTCCATCGAGCAGCGCAGTGCCGATCACCTGCGCCTGCGCGGCCGTGCGCTCACCGCCCGCGACGGATGCGAACCCATCCCCGTGGCCGATGCCGGGCTTCTGCTGTTCAACGTCAACAATGTGCGCCGGTCGGAAGATGCCTATGTGATCGTGCAGCCCGACAGGGGCCGCCGCATGGCGCTGCGCGTGTCCGGCATCGAGGGCACGCGCCGTGCCGCCATGCACGCCGTGCCTGAGGGGCTGCAGGCGACCCGGCTGCGCGGTTTCATCCAGTCCGAAAGGCGGGTGATCGGCGTGCTGGATCTGACCGAAATCAGCCGTCTGCAGGGCGGCGTCTGCCCGGCCTGAACGGGGCGGGCGCGCATGCCGCGCTGCGGCGGGTCGCCCGCAAGCCCGCGAACGCGGGCAATTGCGCCCTTACTTGCCACGATACCGCCCGTCTCGAAGGCGCAAAACTGTCCGTGCATCACCCTGTCCGGCCCACGCCGCCCCTTCACGAACCGGCGGCCCACCCTGCGTAGCACGACATGGACCTTCTGGAAGCTTCCCCCTGCACCGCCCCCGCATCCTCTCGTCTGATGCGGCCCTGGCACCAGCAGCCCGGCGCGCTGGCGCGCTTCGTGGCTGATCTCGTGGTGAGCGAGACCGCCCATCTGCGCCCGGGCGCACCCGCCCTGCCTGCGGGCCCCTGGCCGCTGCACACCTCGCTGGGCGAAGACGGCCTGGGGCTGGACTCGCTGGAGCGCATGTCGGTGGCGGCCGCGCTGAGCGAGGCGCTGCATCTGCATGAAAGCGGCGCCGACGAACTGCTGACCACGCAGCCCAGCTTCGGCGACTGGCTGAAGATCACGGGGCGGGCGCTGGAGCAGTTCGATGCGCGCCTGACCTTCCGCACCTCGGGCAGCAGCGGCCAGCCCAAGCCGTGCACCCACACCCTGGCCGATCTGCAGCAGGAGACCCGCTTCCTGGCCGGCCTGTTCGCGGGCGCCCACCCCGAGCCGCTGCGCCGCGTGCTGACGGCAGTGCCTGCGCACCACATCTACGGCTTCCTGTTCACCGTGCTGCTGCCGGTCGAGCTGGGGCATCTGCCGGTGCAGGATGTGCGTGCGCTGGCGGTCAACAGCCTGCCCCAACGCCTGTCGTCGGGAGACCTGCTGGTGAGCCATCCTGTGCACTGGGCGCTGCTGGCGCGCCACGCCAGCGCCTTGCCTGCAGGGGTGGTGGGCGCCACCTCCACCGCCCCCTGTCCGGACGCCACCGCCCAGGTGCTGGTCGACCTGGGCCTGCATCGGCTGGTGCAGGTGTATGGCAGCTCCGAGACCGCCGGCATCGCCTGGCGCGATGCGCCCGCGGCCCCCTACGAACTGATGACCCACTGGACACGACCGGAGGGCCGGGACCATGAGCTGCTGCGCCTGTCGGACCACACGGCGCCGCGCGCGTTCGTGCTGCAGGATGCGCTGAACTGGCACAGCCCGCGCCGCTTCAACGTGGCCGGCCGTCTGGATCAGGCGGTGCAGGTGGGCGGCATCAATGTCTTTCCGTCCCGTGTGCGCGAGGTGCTGCTGCAGCACCCCGAGGTGGCCGACGCCGCCGTGCGTCTGGTGGCCCTGCAGGACAGTGCGCGGCTCAAGGCCTTTGTCGTGCCCAAGCCCGATGTCGACACGGTCGACCTGATCCAGCGGCTGGACAGCTGGCTGGCCCCGCGGCTGAGCACCGCCGAGCGGCCGCGCGCCTTTGTGCTCGGCGCCGAGCTGCCGCGCAACGCCCAGGGCAAGCTGGTCGACTGGGTGTAGGCGGGCGTGCATCGCGCCGGGGCGGCGCCGAGGTCAGCGTGAACACCCTCTAAGATGGCCGCCCCATGCCCCAGACCCTCGCCGCCCCCGTCCACAGCGATCTGCTGATCAAGAAGAGCCGCTTCATCGGCTGCGTGCAGCCGATGGCCGACCGTGCCGGCGCCCTGGAGGTGGTGGCGCGGCTGAAGGCCGAGCATCCGGGCGCGGCCCATGTTTGCTGGGCGCTGCTGGCGGGCGGGCAGTCGGCCGCCAACGACGACGGCGAGCCCGGCGGCACCGCCGGGCGGCCGATGCTCGACGTGCTGCGCCATCAGGATCTGGAGGGCGTACTGGCCACGGTGGTGCGCTACTTCGGCGGCGTGAAGCTGGGCGCCGGCGGCCTGGTGCGCGCCTACACCGATGCGGTCGCGCAGGCGCTGCTGGGCGCCGAGAAGGTGCTGCTGCAGCGCATGACCGCGCTGCGCTGCACCGTGCCCTATGCGCTGGAGGGCCGCCTGCGCCGCGAGCTCGAGGCCGCCGGCGCGCTGCTGGGCGAGGTGAGCCACGGCGCGCAGGTCGAGCTGAACTTCCAGCTGCCCGAGACCCGGGCCGCGGCGCTGAAGGCCCGGCTCGACGAGGCCGGTCAGGGGCGGGTGGGCTGGCTCGCGCCGGCCTGAGCCCCGGCCGATAGAATCCCCGGCCTGCAGCCTTGGTTGCATCCGATTTTTCCGATTCCGACCCGATCTGCCCGATGTCGAACCCAGACCGCTCCGCGCCTCCGCCTTCCTTCTTCCGCCGCCTGTCGCTGGCGCTGTCGGTGCTGTTCAGCGGCGAGCTGGCGCGCCGGCTGGTCGAGCCGCCGGTGGCCGCGGCGCCGCCCGCCCCGGCACCGGCTCCGGTGGCCGCGCCCGCGCCGGTCGAGCCGCCGCCTCCGCCTCCGCCCCCGCCGCCTCAGATCATCACGCTGAAGGAGGCCACGCCGGACGCGGCGCTGCAGCTGCTGGGCCTGCTGCAGCGCGACGCGCGCCTGATCGACTTCGTGCAGGAGGACATCACCGCCTATGGCGATGCCGACATCGGTGCCGCCGCGCGGCTGGTGCACGAGGGCTGCCGCAAGGTGCTCAAGGAGCACATGACGCTCGCGCCGGTGCGCACCGAGAGCGAGGGCGCGCGCCTCACGCTGCCGGCCGGCTTCGACGCCGCGCAGGTGCGGCTGACCGGCAACGTCGTGGGCAAGGCGCCGTTCACCGGCACGCTGAGTCACCGCGGCTGGAAGGTGACCGAGCTGCGCCTGCCGCAGCTCGCCGAAGGACATGACGCGTCGATCGTGGCGCAGGCGGAGGTGGAACTGTGAGCCAGGACAACAACGGCAGCCGCTACAGCATTGGCATCGATCTGGGCACCACGCACAGCGCGCTGGCCTGTGTCGATCTGGCCGCCAGCGACGGCGAGAAGACCGTGCACGAGGTGCTGGCGGTGCCGCAGGTGACGTCGCCCGGCTCGGTGCAGGCGCTGCCCCTGCTGCCGTCCTTCCTCTACCTGCCGCACCCCGACGAGCTGGCCGCCGGCGACCTGTCGCTGCCCTGGGGGGCCGAAGTCGGCGCCTCGGTCGGCACGATGGCGCGCGCGCGCGGCGCCACCACGCCGATCCGGCTGGTGTCGAGCGCCAAGAGCTGGCTGTGCCACCCCGGCGTCGATCGCCGCGGCCCGATCCTGCCGGCCGACGCGCCGGCCGAGATCGACCGTGTCTCGCCGCTGGAGGCCTCGCGGCGCTATCTGGCGCACCTGCGCGAGGCCTGGAACCATGCGCATCCGGACGCGCCTTTCGAGCGCCAGTCGGTCACGGTGACGATGCCCGCCTCGTTCGACCCGGCCGCGCGCGAGCTGACCGCCGAGGCCGCGCGCCTGGCCGGCTTCGGCCCGGTCACGCTGCTGGAGGAGCCGCAGGCCGCGCTCTACAGCTGGATCCAGAACAGCCAGGGCGGCTGGCGCAAGAAGGTCCGCCCGGGCGACGTGATCCTGGTGGTGGATGTGGGCGGCGGCACCAGCGACTTCTCGCTGATCGCGGTGCGCGAGATCGACGGCAACCTCGAGCTGACCCGCATCGCGGTGGGCGACCACATCCTGCTGGGCGGCGACAACATGGACCTGGCGCTGGCGCACACCGTCGCGCGCCGGCTCGCCGCCGAGGGCAAGAGCCTGGACGCCTGGCAGATGCGCGCGCTGACCCAGGCCTGCCGCGCCGCCAAGGAGGTGCTGCTGTCGGATGCGGCCGCGCCGGCGCAGCCGCTGGTGGTGCCCAGCCGCGGCTCCAAGCTGATCGGCGGCTCGATCCGCGCCGAGCTGAGCCGCCAGGACGTGACCGCGGTCATCCTGGAGGGCTTCTTCCCGAAGGTGGAGGCGGCGGCGCGCCCGGTGCAGCGCCCGCGCATCGGCCTGCAGCAGCTGGGCCTGCCCTATGCGCAGGACGCGGCGGTCACCCGCCATCTGGCCGCCTTCCTGGGCCGGCAGGTCGGTGCGCTGGCGGAGCTGCCGGAGCTGGCCGCGCGCCAGCCTGAGGCCGCCAGCTTCCTGCATCCGACCGCGATCCTGTTCAACGGCGGCGTGTTCCGCGCCGGCGTCCTGGCCGAGCGGCTGCTGGAGACGATCAACGCCTGGCTGGCCAGCGAAGGCGCGCCGGCGGCGCGCGCGCTCGAGGGCGCCGACCTGGATCTGGCGGTGGCGCGCGGCGCGGCCTACTACGGCCATGTGCGCCAGGGTCGGGGCGTGCGCATCCGCGGCGGCACCGCGCAGGCCTACTATGTCGCGATCGAGTCCTCGATGCCGGCGGTGCCGGGCTTCGAGGCGCCGATCCAGGCGCTGTGCGTCGCGCCCTTCGGCATGGAGGAGGGCACCGATGTCGCGATCGACGCGCAGTTCGGCCTGGTGGTCGGTGCGCCGGTGCATTTCCGCTTCCTCGGCTCGACGGTGCGTCGCCAGGACACCGCCGGCGTGCTGCTCGACTTCTGGGGCCCGGACGAGCTGGTGCCGGCCGGCGAGATCCAGGCCACGCTGCCGACTCAGGGGCGCACGCCCGGCGAGGTGGTGGCGGTCACGCTGCATGCGGCGGTGACCGAGGCCGGCACGCTGGAGCTGGCCGCGGTGCCGGTGGGCGGCACCGAGCGCTGGAAGGTCGAGTTCGACATGCGCGGCCAGCCGATCGAGGCCTGAGGCGGTGGCGGCGGCCTTCGTCGTCGGCATCGACCTGGGCACGACGCACACCGTCGTCGCCAGCGCGCCGCTGGGTGCGGGCGGCGAGCGCGGCGGCGAGGCCGGCGCGATCACGCTGTTCGGCATCGACCAGTGGGTCGCGCAGGGCGAGCTGGGCCGGCCGGCGCTGCTGCCCAGCGTGCGCTACCACCCGGCGCCGGGCGAGCTGCTTGAGAGCGCCTTGCCCTGGGGTGAGCGCGCCGCGGGCGACACCACCGAGCCGCCGGCGCTGATCGGCGTGCTGGCGCGCCTGCGCGGCGGCGAGGTGCCGGGCCGGCTGGTGGCCAGCGCCAAGAGCTGGCTGTCGCATCCGCAGGCCGACCGGCTGGCCGCCATCCTGCCGTGGGGCGCCGACGACAGCGTGTCGCGTGTCTCGCCGGTCACCGCCAGCGCGAGCTATCTGGCGCAGGTGCGCGCCGCCTGGAACCGCCATCACCCCGACGCGCCGCTGGAGCGCCAGCGCCTGGTGCTGACGCTGCCGGCCTCCTTCGACGAGGCCGCGCGCGCGCTGACGCTGCAGGCCGCGCGCCAGGCCGGTCTGCCCGAGCCGCAGCTGCTGGAGGAGCCGCAGGCGGCCTTCGGCGACTGGGTCTGGCGCCACCGCGACCGCCTGGCCGAGGCGCTGGACGGCGTGCGCCGGGTGCTGGTCTGCGACGTGGGCGGCGGCACCAGCGACTTCACGCTGATCGATGTCGAGCCGCCCGAGGCGGGGGCCCCGGCCGGCGCGCCGCCGACGCTGCGCCGGCGCGCGGTCGGCCAGCATCTGATGCTCGGCGGCGACAACATGGATCTGGCGCTGGCGCACCTGGTCGAGCGCCGGCTGGCCGGCGGCGGCGTGGCGCCGCCGCTGTCGGGCGCGCGGCTGTCGCAGCTGGTGGCGCGCTGCCGGGTCGCCAAGGAGGCGCTGCTGGCCGACGACGCGCCCGAGTCGGTGGCGGTCACGCTGCTGGGCGGCGGCGCGAAGCTGGTGGGCGGCGCGCGCAGCGTCACCCTTGGCCGCGAGGAGGTGAGGGCGCTGCTGGTCGACGGCTTCTTCCCCGTCGTGCCGTTCCAGGCCGAGCCGCAGCGTGCCCGCACCGGGCTGGTCGAGTTCGGCCTGCCCTACGCGAGCGACGCGGCGGTGACCCGCCATCTGGCCGCCTTCCTGCGCCGCAGCCTGCTGCCGGGCGAGGCGCTGCCGGATGCGGTGCTGCTCAACGGCGGCGTCTTCCGCGCCGGGCAGCTCGCGGCGCGGCTGGTCGAGGTGCTGGCGGGATGGCGTGGCGGGGTGGCGCCGCGGCGGTTGCACAACGCCGATCCGGACGTGGCGGTCGCGCGCGGCGCGGTGGCGCATGCGCTGGCACGCCAGGGGCGGGGGCCGCGCATCGGCGGCGGCGCGGCGCGCACCGTGGTGCTGCGGCTGGACGACGGCCGTGCGGTCTGCCTGCTGCCGCGCGGCACCGACGCCGGCCGGGCGCTGGTCCTCGACGGCCGCAGCTTCCGGCTGCGCCTGGGCCAGCCGGTGCGCTTCGAGCTGGCCTCGCTGCGCGGCGAGGCGGGCCCGCCGCCCGAGCCCGGCGCGCTGCTCGACCTGGGCGAAGCGGGCGACGAGGCGCTCAACCCGCTGCCACCGGTGGCCACCGTGATCGAGGCCGGCGACGGCATCGGCCCGCGCGGCGCCTCGGTCACCGTGCGGCTGGAGGCGCAGCTCAGCGAGATCGGCGTGCTGGCGCTGCAGGCGGTGGCGGTTGACGACGCGCGCCGGCGCTGGGCGCTGGATTTCCAGCTGCGCGCCAGCGGTCCGGCCGACGCGGTGCAGCCGGCACAGGCGCTTCAGGACGCGCAGATCGCGCCGCGCCTGCCCGAGGCGATCGCGGCGATCGAGCGGCTGTTCGGTGCGCGCTCGGGCGGCGAGCGCCCGGCGCCGAAGGAGATCAAGCAGCTGCGCCAGCTGCTGGAGATGTTGCTGGGCCCGAGGGAAAGCTGGGCGCGGCCGCTGGCGCGGCGCCTGTTCGACGTGCTGTGGCAGCGTGCCCGGGGCCGGCGCCGTTCGGCCGACCATGAGCGGGTCTGGCTGAACCTGGCCGGCTGGTGCCTGCGCCCGGGCTTCGGCGATCCGCTCGACGGCTGGCGCCTGGGCCAGCTCTGGACGATCTTCGAGGCGGGCGTCGAGCACCGCAGCGACGCGCAGGTGGCGATCCAGTGGTGGACGCTGTGGCGCCGGGTCGCCGGCGGCCTGGACGAGGCGGCGCAGCTGCGCCTGCTCGACGACTTCGGCTACAACCTGCAGGCGGCCGAGCATCCCGGCGCGCCCTTGCCGCCCAGGCCGCCCGGCCTGGTCAAGGGCGGTCATGACGACATGGTGCGTCTGGGCGCGGCGCTGGAGCGCATCCCGCCCGAGCACAAGGCGGAGGTCGGCAACTGGCTGCTGGCGCCGCTGCAGGGCGAGAAGGTGGCGAATGCTTCGCCCGAGCGCGACGAGCTGCGGCTGTGGGCACTGGGGCGGCTGGGCGCGCGCCAGCCTTTCCACGGCAGCGTGCACGGCGTGGTGCCGGCCGAGGTGGCGGCGCGCTGGATCGACGTGCTGCTGGCGCTGGACTGGCGCCGCCGGCGCATGGCCGCGTTCGCGGCGGCGCAGCTCGCGCGCCTGACCGGCGACCGGGTGCGCGACCTCGATCCAGACCGGCGGGCGCAGGTGCTCGAGCGCCTGGCCGCCTCGGGCGCGGCGCCGAGCTGGTACCGCATGGTGAGCGAGGTGGTGCAGCTCGACGCTGCCGACGAGCAGGCGCTCTTCGGCGAGTCGCTGCCGCCGGGGCTGGTGCTGGTGGACTGACGCAGGGCGCGGTCGGGGGGCTCGCTAGAATGCCCCTTTCCGCTTCCCGACTTCCCGTCCCGCGTCCGCCATGAATGATCGCCTTGCCGTCCTGCCCCAGTACCTCCTGCCCAAGCAGGCGCTGACCGAGCTGGCCGGCAGGCAGGCGAACCGGGCCGCCGGTGCGCGCACCACCGCGGTGATCCGCTGGTTCATCCGCCGCTACGGCGTCGACATGGCCGAGGCGCTGAATCCGGATCCGGCCGCCTACGCCACGTTCAACGACTTCTTCACCCGCGCGCTCAAGCCGGGCGCGCGCCCGCTGGACGCGGCCGAGCTGATCTGCCCGGTCGACGGCGCGATCAGCCAGTTCGGCGCGATCGAGCGTGACCAGGTCTTCCAGGCCAAGGGGCACCGCTACTCGACCCGTGCGCTGGTCGGCGGCGACTCGCACCTGGCGGCGCAGTTCGACGACGGCCTGTTCGCGACGCTGTACCTCAGCCCGCGCGACTACCACCGCATCCACATGCCGTGCGACGGGCAGCTGATGCGCATGATCCATGTGCCGGGCGAGCTGTTCTCGGTCAATCCGACGACCGCGCGCGGCGTCCCCGGCCTGTTCGCCCGCAACGAGCGGGTGGTGTGCGTCTTCGACCGCGGCGACGAGCTGGGTTCGTTCGTGATGGTGCTGGTGGGCGCCACCATCGTCGGCAGCATGGCCACCGTCTGGCACGGCGTGGTCAACCCGCCGCGCAAGGGCTGGCTGCGCGACTGGCACTACGACACGCCGCAGCAGGCGCCGGTCCGGCTCAAGCAAGGCGAGGAGATGGGCCGCTTCCTGCTGGGCTCGACCGTCGTGATGCTGTTCCCCAAAGCCCGCGCCGGCCAGGCGCCGCTGCGTTTCTCACCGGGCTGGCAGCCGGCCCGCGCCATCCGTCTGGGCGAGGCGATGGCCTCGCGCTGAGGCGCCGATCGGCCAGGGCCTGCGGGCCGACCCGATTCAATCCGGGGCCCGGGCGGCCGACAACAGGAGACGATGAATGCTGTCTCCTACCTCGATGCCAGCTGGCACCCGGGCACCGTGCTCCTGTCGGTGCTGGTGGCCGCTTTCGCCTCGTATGTCTCGCTCGAGCTGGCGCGCCGGATGCGCGATCTGGACGGGGCGGTGGCCCAGGTCTGGTGGCTGGGGGGCTCGCTCACCATGGCGACGGGCGTCTGGTCCATGCATTTCGTGGGCATGCTGGCCTTCGATCCGCCGCTGTCGCTGGGCTATCGCCATGACCTGACGGCGCTGTCCTGGCTGGCCGCGCTGGTGGCCGCCGGGGTCGCGATGGCGGTGGCCGCCCACCGGGAGGTGGACCGGCGCCTGCATGTCGTGGCCTCGCTGGTGATGAGCGCGGGCATCGTCTCGATGCACTACCTGGGCATGGCGGCCATCGACCTGCAGCCCGGCATCGACTGGGACTGGCCGCTGGTGGGCGCCTCGGTGCTGATCGCGCTGGTCGCCTCGGCGGTGGCGCTGGAGATCTTCGTGCGGCTGCGGGCACTGGACGGGCGTGCGCGGCTGCACGCACAGCTGCGCGCCGCCGTGGTGATGGCCGCGGCGATCTGCGGCATGCACTACACCGCGATGGCCGCGGCCCGGCTGCCGCAGGGCACGGTCTGCCTGAGCGCCGACGCGCTGGGCGGGCGCGGCCTGCTGGCGGTGGTGCTTATCTTCACCGCGCTGGTGCTGTGCACCGCGCTGGCCACGGCGATCTTCGATGCGCGACAGCAGCGCCGCGAGCGCCAGCTCTCGCGCTCGCTGGCCAGCGCGAATGCCGAGCTGCAGGCGGCCAACGCGGAGCTGCTGCGGCGCACGCTGACCGATCCGCTGACCGGCCTGGCCAACCGGCAGGCCCTGGACGAGCGGCTGCGCCACCTCGACGGCACGGACGGCAGCCTGCCCCTGGCCCTGCTTTTCCTCGATCTGGACGGGTTCAAGGCGATCAACGATTCCCTGGGCCATGGCATGGGCGACCGCCTGCTGGGCAAGGTGTCCCGGCGCATCCGCCGGCGCATCCGACCGATCGACCTGGCCGTGCGGCTGGGCGGCGACGAGTTCGTGCTGCTGATCGGTGGCGACGACGCCGAGCCGCGTGCGCAGCGCCTGGCGCGCAAGCTGCTCGCCGACCTGCAGCAGCCCTACCTGCTGCGCGACCAGCCCGTCACGCTGTCGTGCTCGATCGGGATCGCGCTGGCGCCTCGGCATGGCCGCGGCGAGGCGCTGCTGGGCTGTGCCGACGCCGCGATGCATGCGGCCAAGCGCAGCGGCGGGGGCTGCACGGTCTGCTACGACCCGCACATGAGCCCGGACGACCAGGCCGAGCAGCTGCAGCTGCAGCAGGCGCTGCGCCATGCGCTGGTGCGAGGCGAGCTGTCGCTGCACTATCAGCCCAAGCTCAGTGGCACGGCGGGCGCCCTGCACGGCGTCGAGGCGCTGCTGCGCTGGCGCCATCCCGAGCGCGGCATGGTCAGCCCGGCGGTCTTCATCCCGGTGGCCGAGCGCTTCGGTCTGATCGGCCGCATCGGCGACTGGGTGATCGAGCAGGCCTGCGAGCAGCTCGCCCAGTGGCAGGCGCGCGGCTGGCATTGCCGGGTCGCGATCAACCTGTCGGCGCAGCAGCTGCGCCAGCCCGACCTGGCGCAGCGCATCCTCGGCACCCTGGCCCGCCACCGGCTCGATCCGGCGCTGCTGGTGTGCGAGCTGACGGAGACGGCGATGATGGAGTCGCTGCAGGAGGGCTGCGGCGTGCTGGAGGCGCTCGATGCCGCGGGCGTGCGGGTGTCGATCGACGACTTCGGCACCGGCTACTCCAGCCTGTCGTATCTGCGGCGCCTGCCGGTGTCACAGCTGAAGATCGACCGCAGTCTGGTCCTGGGCGTGGACAGCGATCCCCAGGCGCGTGCGGTGCTGGAGGCCGTGGTGCGGCTGGCCCATGCGCTCGACATGGAGGTGGTGGCCGAGGGCGTCGAGACCGAGGCCCAGCGCCTGGCGCTGCTGGAGACCGGG
>Ga0228700_1001347_pt1 | contig 16451 bp, 15 predicted proteins | sample McNCre317_Aug_MG_FD_178019 | JGI IMG/M metagenome (GOLD analysis project Ga0228700, IMG submission 178019) | Freshwater microbial communities from McNutts Creek, Athens, Georgia, United States - 3-17_Aug_MG | ecosystem: Environmental > Aquatic > Freshwater > Creek | place: USA: Georgia...
AATTCGAGGCGATTGCTCAATTGATTTCCTCTGTTCACCGAAAAAAATGAACTGCTCGAAGACCTGCTGGCTTAGCATGAAAGCAGACATTCCAAACCCAAAGACCAGTGACGGCTTTGGGTCGAAAGTCTCGTTCCAGCTTCAAGTATCCCCATCAAATCAAAAACAGCCGCATCAGCGGCTGTTTTTGCATCAATTGAGAATTTTTGCAAACTTTTTTGAGAACCTACACTTCTCTTGTAGGGTCCCAAAATACTTGCCTTTTTTTGCTTATATGAATCAATAGGTTACGCATGAATTATGGGATTTTCACATGCAGTAGTCCCAAAATACTTGCACTAACCCAAGTTTGGACTGTATGGAACTATGTCTTTTCAACGTCTATACCGACCGCTACACCATTGGCTACTTCAAACGAAGCGTGTCGTAGGTTGATGCACCAAGCTTCTTCAAATCGATTTTGACTGTCCGAAGACGACCAATCCGGGGATACCGGTTGATTTTTTGGCCCACAAACAACTGAACCCAAGTTTATTGGCCACAACGGCTGCTACCTCCAGCTTCTGACCGTGTAGCAACTACGACTTCTTCTACTGATTTGTGAGGCGGAAATAGAGACTTGAGGTATGCCCTCTCCATAGCGGTTGTTGCCAACCAAATATCGACAGGCAGCTATATTGCAAATGTTTCGACAAAGCGAGAACCTGGTTTCGACCACCAACAGTCATTCAGCTTTTGGGCATCGATTATTGGTAAGCGGGGGCTTAAGGTCATGACGTCTAGGTTTGGCGGAACACAATAAGATCCCATCCTTATTTCACGAGCTGACGTTCAGCAAGTATTGCAATAGTGACCACGCTACGGGCCTGCAATTGAAGCCCAGGTCGCTGCCAAACATCTCCCCACGCATTGCGCGGAACGTAATCCTTAATTACTGCGGTGAAGTCGTTCACTGATGACGGTGCACGATCTTCGAATGCATCGTCCAATACCTTCGCGTCGTAGTCCAGAAACTGATGAACGTCACTTTCCCGTCATACGGAGCAAGTGTGCAGCAAGTCCAGCGTGCACAGCTTCAATTTCCACACTTGTCCACGTCCGCAGGCCAGCACCAGCCTTCATTCCGGTGAGCCCTTCGTCAATCAGGCGGTCCAGCAATGGCGACGGTTCCATGTTGGTCTTGAGGTCTGGGAACATGACCCGGTGTACATCACGTGTGAGTTCAAGTCCCACCAAGTCCGCGTTCTCGATTGGTCCCAGCACCGGCAGACGCATTCCAAAGCTATTTTTCACGACCAGATCGATGGATTCTCCATCGCACACACCATCCTCGATCAACCCAATGGCTTCGCGCCACATGGCATGCTGCAATCGGTTGCCAATAAAACCAGTCACGTCCTGATTCACCTTGACGGGACGTTTTCCGACGGCTTCCAGCCAGGCATAGGTCTGCTCAAACACAGCCATGCTGGTGAATTCGGTTCGCACCACCTCCACCAGTGGCACCAGGTGGGGCGGATTCCACCAATGCGTACCAACCAGACGACAACGCTCGGAAGGCTCCAAGTGTTCACCGATCTTTGTAATAGGAATAACGGAGGTATTGCTCGCCAACACTGCGTGAGTAGGTGCGGCTTTCGCAACATCGGAGAACAGCCTCTGCTTGAGCTCCAGACGCTCTGGTGCTGCCTCGATCACCAAGTCAGCAAATTCCACGGCCTTGACCAAATTGGCCTCGACGCTGACGTTACAAAGCACGCGCAGTGGGTCAACGCCTTCATCCAATAGATTCTTTTCAATGCGACCAATCGCTTGACCGAGGATTTCTTGGTTAGTGTCGGTGATGACCACTGCATGCCCTGCGCGGGCAAAGACCTGGCTGATGCCGTGGCCCATCAGCCCGGCGCCAATCACCGTCACATTGATTGCTTTGTTCATGGTTTTATCTCAATTTCCTACAGATTGCGGACATGATTGGTGGCGCACGATGACACCCATGCATACGGGCTCAGAAGCTCACTGCGCCTTTGCCTTTCAAGCCCAGCATTGCGCGAGCTTCATCGGGTGTGGCTATCTCTAGCGACAGTTCTTCAAGGATGCGCCGGATCTTGCGAACCTGGTCTGCACAGGAATGCGCCAGTGCGCCCTTGCCTATGTACAGGCTGTCTTCCAGACCAACACGTACATTGCCACCCATGACGGCCGCCATGGTGAGCAATGGCATTTGGTGCCGTCCTGCACCCAGCACGGAGAAGCGGTAGTTTTCGCGGCCGAACAGGCGGTCAGCAGTGGTCCGCATCATCACCAGATTCTCCGGATCAGGCCCCATACCGCCCAGAATGCCGTAGATGGACTGGATGAAGATCGGACCCGTGACCAGGCCCTCATCCACAAAATGGGCCAGAGTGTACAAATGGCCCACGTCATAGCACTCGAATTCAAACCGGGTGCCAAACCCCTCGCCAAGGGTCTGCATGATGTACTTGATGTCCTTGAACGTATTCCGGAAGATCATGTCCTCCATGCCCTCCACATAGGACTGCTCCCACTCGTGCTTCCACTCTTTGATCTTGCGCGCGGCGGTATGGATGGAAAAGTTCATGGAGCCCATGTTCAGAGAGCACATCTCCGGCTTCGCCTGCATGGGATAGGCCAGGCGTTCCTCCATCGTCATGCGTGTGCTACCGCCCGTTGTAATGTTTATCACTGCGTCAGTTGCCGCCTTGATGCGCGGAATGAACTGATCGAACACCTTGGGATCAGGGGTAGGGCGGCCGTCAATCGGGTCTCGCGCGTGCAAATGCAGGATCGCAGCCCCCGCCTGGGCTGCTGCAATAGATTGCTCCGCAATCTGGTCTGGGGTCAGCGGTAGGTACGGCGACATCGTCGGCGTGTGCACGGCACCGGTCACCGCGCATGAAATGATGACTTTGTCCTGAGATTTGGCCATGTTGGGCTCCTGTTAATGTCGTGCTGATATGGGTTCGCCGTTACGCCGCCAGACACAGCAGCCCAACGGGGCCAACGGGGTCAAATCACGTTTTGTCTCCGATCGCAGTTAATTGCTGGATTCATGTCACCCGACCATTCGAAATCTAGCTAAATGCTTTGTACGCCTGCGTTCAGAAGGTGAGACGGATAGTAGAAGCTGGGCCCTGATTCCAACAGGTCATAATCGGACTCGACCATGTAGATTCCAGACAAATACATATCAGTAGTTACCCTCATCAGCAATTCGACACTGCTGCTCAGAAGAAGTTGGAGACATCGCAATGACTGTGAGACCTTGGCTCAATGAGAGCATTTACGCTCCCTACAAGCTCGCCGCCTTGGTGGAGACTCTGGCCGATCTGGGGTTTCCAGCGGAAGAGATATTGCGCGGCACTGGGCTGACACGCAGTGACATCGAAAATCCCGAATCGCTGACATCCGTGGGGCAATACTTCAACGCCTGTCGCAATGCCATTCGCATTTCCAAGAACCCGGCTGCGCCCTTCATGATCGGCCGCAAGATGCATTTGTCGGCCTATGGCATGTATGGCTACGCCCTGATGTGCAGCGTGACCTTGCGCGACTTCTTCAACTCCGCCGTCAGATACCACAAGCTGGCAACGCCGACCGTGGTGATGGATTGGAGAGAAACCGAGGACGAAGCCATCTGGTTTTTTCCGCGTCTGGCATCACCGGAGCTGAGTGCTGACTTGCATAGCTTTCTCATCGAGCAGCAAATGGTCCAGCATGTCATCCACTTGAAAGATGTGGCAGGGCCGGACTGCAAGCCTATTCGCGTGGAGCTGTCGTATTCAGCCCCGGCCCACGCAAAATTGTACGAGCAGTACCTGGGTTGCCCTGCGGAGTTTGACCGTCCGGCCTGCGAATTGCACTACGACGTGGAAATCCTGGATCATGCTCCGCAACTGGCACACAAGCTGACATCCACCTTGATGCAGTCCACCTGCGAAAGATTGATAGGACAGGCCAAGACTTCTTCGGGGCTGTCGGGTCAGATCTACCAGATGCTGATGATGAGTGCGGGCCAGATTCCCACAATGGAACAGGCCGCAGCCAAGCTCTTCATGAACGAGAGAACGATGCGTCGCAAGCTCGATCAGGAGGGAACGTCCTTTGGCGAGATTCTGGAAGACGTGCGGGCTTCACTGGCCAAGGACTACCTTAAGACCACCAAGATGACGATGGACGATGTGGCTGTCTTGGTTGGCTTCAGTGATGTCGCAAATTTTCGCAGAGCGTTCAAGAAATGGACCGGTTGCACACCCACTGATTTCCGGACTGGTAAGTCAGCGTAGGTGTGCGCCGTTTAGGTCGATGGAATCGCTCAGTGTTGGTTGGCATCCACCAGGATGGCCATGAGAAAGGCGGTTTCAGTTCCGCGGTTGACCCAGGCATGGTTGGTACCGCGCTGGACCACCACATCGAAGGGCTTGAGCGTGTGCTCGGTCTTGTCCAGTATCAGGGTGATTTCTCCGGACAAGAGGATGATGTAGTCGGTTGATGGGGTCTTGTGCATGCCCGGATCACGCCGTGTATCAGGTTGCGCACCTGGCGAGCCCATGGTCCTGAACAGGTCAGCCCACGCGGCCTTCTTCTCTTCCAAAGACAAATGCGCAGTTTGTGATGCCGGAGGAATCTCGAAGGCTCGAAAGACCGTGCCACCCTTGGGCGGATCCAGACGTTTGGAGGCCGCTCCATTGTCCACCGCTTCCTTGTGGTTGTGCGGGCCGGCCTGTGTCAGCCAGAGTTCCGTCAAGCCACCAATCACGTTGTCTGCTACGCCGTCCATCAATGCGTAGGACAGGCCGTTTTCATCGTCATGCGTTACGATACGGCGCACTGAGACTGTTTTGAGGGTTGCCATTTTTTGCTCCTTTGGGTTGTCAATTATTGATCTTCAATGTTTGGCCGCACGCGAACGCATGCTTACCACGGCCACCAAAACCACCAGGCCGTAAATCACGCTTCGGGCGGCGGGCGGCAGCGTGGTTCCGGACAAAAGCGTTGCCAATGCGGTGAGCATCAGGGCGCCGCCGACCATGCCGGCGTAGTGCCCCTTTCCACCACTCATGGCCGTCCCACCCACCACCACCACGGCAATGGATGTCAGCAGGTAGGGGTCACCCATGTCCATGAAGGCCTGGCCCGTAAATCCTGCCAACAAAATCCCGGTCATGGCCGAACACATTCCGCTGAAGGCATAGGTTGCAATCAATGTCTTTCCCACGGGAACTGCTGCGAACCGGGCGGCGGTCGGGTTGCTGCCCACAGCAAACAGGCGTCTGCCAAACACGGTTTTGTGCAGCAGGCTGCCCACGATCATCACAAAGACCGGCAAAACCAGGAGCACGGGTGCCACGCCAAGCACATTACCCGTCAGCATCCATTTGAGCGCGGGTGGAGCCAGTCCAGTGGGAGAGCCATTGCTGTAGCCCAGCGCAATACCTTGCAGAATGCCATTCATAGCCAGGGTCATCAAGAACGGCGAAATACCCAGGAAGTGCACACCCAAGCCGTTGAGTAGGCCAATACCCCCGCCCACGCCAATCACCAGTGGAATGGCCCATATTGCGGCCGTGTTGCTGCCGTCTGCCAGACTGGTGAGCAACACAGCGCACAAGGTGATGGTGTAAGGCACGGACAAATCCAGCCCGCCAATCAGCACTACCGCCCCTTGACCGGCGGCCAGGACAATCAGAAAAGAGGACAGCAGTAGCAAGGATGTCACATAGCCTGAGAAAGCAAAGCTTGTATGAAACAGGACTGCGGAGATCACCGCCAGCGTGACCAAGCCCGCATAGGCTGGAAGGCAGAGCATCACGTCGGCCTTGTGGTTTAGCCACCAATTCAGTTGAATAGGATGGATGGCGCTTGCATTTGTTGGCGGCGCCACCTTCGGCGTTGCTGCTGTGGCCGTGCGCGATGCCGTACGACGTTTGAAAGCACTGCGTGTCAACCGACGCAGGCGTTCCTTCAAATCTGAGCCACCGAAATAGGAGTTCCCCAACATGGCCAAAATGAGTACGGCACCTTCAACGACTGTGCTGTAGTAAGTCGAGACATCCGCTAGCAATAGGATGTTGGCAATCAAGGTGACGGTGAAGGCACCAATGACGGAGCCCACACACCCACCGCGCCCACCACCCAAGGGGGTTCCACCCAGGACAGACGCGACAAAAATTGGCAGCAACATGGAAGCGCCAATCAAGGGGTCACCAGAACCCGTTTGGGCCGTCAGAAACACGCCTGCCGCACCATAAAAACAACCCGCAATGACATAGCTCAGTTGCTTGGCACTGTCCACCTGCAGTCCCCTGAGCTGGGCTGCTGCGGCATCGCTTCCCGCTGCATAGATGCGCACTCCGAGAACCGAGTTTCGGATGAGGTACCAGATCAACAGAGCCGTGGCAATCACCACCAGTGGCATGGGCAACACGCCCTCTATGGCGTCGCCTGTAAAGAATGCGCTAAAGGCCGGTGCTACGCTGCCACCAGGCTGCTTGAGGAGCAACAAGGTGAGCCCCTGCGTGATGAACATGGTAGCCAGCGTGACCACTACAGGTTGCAGTTTAAGGCGAACAATGAAGGTGCCATTGACGAGCCCCACGCATCCGCCTATGGCGATTGCCAGCAGGCTCCAGGTCACCTGTGAAGCCATACTGGCGTTGGCTTGCGTCACCAGTAGCGCATTGGAGAGCGAAATGACGGAGCCCGCACTGAGGTCGAGTCCGCCGCTGATGATAACCAGGGTTTGTCCGATCGCAGCCAGGGCCAGAGTCGTGGCACCGGCTGAAGTACCAACCAAGTCAGAGTAGCCGTAGCCATTGGCAAGGTAGGAAGAAAGAACGAGGAAAGCGATCAGGAAAACCGAGATCGCCATGACCAGCCCACGGTTGCTGGAGATCAGACGTTGGAATGCGTTCACGAAGGTATTGCGAGGTGAAGAAGGCAAGATGGCCGTTCCAGGTGTTGGGGTCATACGAGGCTCGCCTCTGGGTGGCGGTGATCGGCGTGAGTCTCTCTCTCTCCCAGCATGGCCGTCGTAACCTGTTCTTCCGATACACGCCGTCCTTCGAATTCGGCTACCAACCGTCCTTCGTAGAGAACCAGCACGCGGTCGCACATATTCACAATCTCGGGGATCTCGGTGGAATGGAAGAGAACGGCCCCGCCATCTTCGATGTAGGCCTGGATCATTTCGTAGATTTCCAGCTTGGCACCCACGTCCACACCGCGCGTTGGATCAAACAGCAACATGGCCCGGCTCTCGGCCAGAAGCCATTTGGCGATCACCAGCTTTTGCTGATTACCACCGCTGAATGCGGATGCGGGTTCTATAAGGGCACGTTGGTTTCCGCGCACTTTTTCCAGCGCGCGCGAGACGGCTGAAATCTCGGCACCCTGGTCTATCCAACCCAGCTTGGAAAACCGGGTGATGGTGGGTAGCGACACGTTGATGCGACCCGACAAATCCAGGGCCAGACCTTCGGTCTTGCGCTCTTCAGGCACCAGACTTAGCCCCACACCTGCCGCCACCGCATCCAATGGCGATTTGATGTCTACCGCCTGGCCACCGACATGTACATCGCCGCGCTCAAACGGATCAATGCCGAACAGTCCATAGAACAACTCCAAATGCCCCATACCCTGCAGACCCACTACGCCCAGGCACTCGCCCTGGCGCAATTCAAAGGACATGTCTTTCAGCTCGGCCTTGCCAGCCAGATTAGTTCCCTTCAGTACCGGTTCGCTGCTGGTGTCGTAGCTGATTTCCGGCTTGCGCTGTGGAAACGCGGCCCCCATGGAACGCCCCATGACGAGCTTGAAAATTTCCTTGTTATCGACAGCTCCGTTCTGGAAGCTACCAACAAAGCTGCCGTTTCTCAGAACCGACAGCTCATCGCAAAACGCCCTGACCTCGGGCATGCGGTGCGTGATGAGAATAATCGTCATCCCGCTTTCCTTGCAGCGTTTGATCTGCTCCCCCAGCCATTCCACATCCTTGCTGGCAAGTGCCGAGGTGGGTTCATCCAACAGCAGCACTTTGGGATTCTTGGACATGGCAAGAACGATTTCCAACTTCTGCTTGACCGACAAATCCAAATCCCTGACTTGCTTTTGCACGTCAATGTCCGTGATTCCGAACGTAGCCAGCCTCTTCACTGCATTGAATGCGAGTTGCCCGTGTCGGATCAGTCCGAATCGCGTCGGGGGACTCGGAAAGGACAAGTTCTCTGCAACGGTCATGTCGGGTACCAGGGACAGCTCTTGAAAGGCAGTGGCTACGCCCGCTTGTTGGGCTTGCAACGGGCTGTCAAATTGCACACTCTTGCCAAAGAGCTGGTAGTCACCTTCATTGGGCTGAATCATGCCGCTCAGTATTTTGATCAGCGTGGATTTGCCAGCGCCGTTTTCTCCCAGGATGGCATGCACTAGGCCCGACCTGATTGTCAGTGACGCCTTGTTCAGAGCCGTGGTGGCTCCAAATGACTTGGTGATTTCCGTGATGGAAATCGCACTAGGGATGGGGTTCATGGCGGATCGACTTTGGGATGGAAAACGGAGTGACAGGCACAGCTACGCACGGAGGTGCCGCCAAAGCAGCACCTCCGTGTTTCGCCACTCACTTACTTCGATACGGGATCGGGTTCGCCTTTGAGCGCCGCGTTCACACCGATCTCGGGTGTTTCGGGGCTGTAGATGTTGGAGAACCAGCCTGGGGGAACGAGGTTGGGCGCGAAGGTATTGCAGCCATCGCGCATTTCGCTCCAAGCACCCGTCTTGCACAGCTTGACCTGGTCCGTAGCAACCATGGCCAGGGGCATGACCGTGGTCTTAGGAACGGTCTCACCCGCCATGATCTTCATGGCCAGCTTCAGAGCCAGGGCACCGGCAGCAGGGTGGCTTTCAATGGAAATGCCAGGGGCACCCAAGGACGCATAGCCCTCTTGCGCGGCGGTAGAGCCGGGCTTGAGCATGGCCACACGCATGCCGTTGGTACCTTCAGCCGCGCAGGGAACCAGCTTGTCGTCAGCCACACCAGCTTCTTTTTGCAGGGACCAGCTCACATAGCAACCCGCTGCACCCCAGACACCGGCAATGTCACTCCACTTGCGGGTAGACATGGCCTCGGTGATCGCCTTGCGTGCAACGGCGGCAGACCACATGCCATTGGGCTCGGCCACAATATTGATGTCCTTGTATTTGGCAAATACCTTGCGCGCTGCATCGTTGCGATCGGTGTCAACGCTGGTTCCAGGCACGCCGGTGATGAACAGCAGATTGCCCTTGTATTGCATCTTCTTGGCAACCCACTCCGCACCCTCAGATGCGAGCTTGGCCTGATCGGTAAAGACGTTGTATGCGCAGGGCTCGGTCACAGTGGAGTCATATGCAACCACCACCACTTTTTTCGCACATGCGGCCTTGATAGCCGGGTTCAGCGCCGTGGGCGAAATTGGGTAAATCACGATCGCTTTGGCACCTGCCTGGACCATGGCATTGAGTTGCTGAATTTGCTTTTGTGCATCAGCGCCCGAAATTTGCACCTTCAGGTCAACTTTGTCAGAGTTGGCCTTGGCCATGGCTTCCACCATGTTCTTGGCTTCAGTCTGCCAGTCATTGCCCGAGTAGCTCATGCTCAGAAAAACCTTGCTGCGTTCTGCAGCAACTACGCCTGCGGCTGAAAGAGTCAGTACCGCTGCGCCAACCAAGGGCAATACGGCACGCGTGAAAGTCATTTTCGACATGTTTGTCTCCTGTTCATTTAGTGATGCTCTAGGGGCTAGAGATTCGTGGCTTCAACGCAATGCGGTCACTCCGAAATGCTTTCGATGAACGGGCCATTGCCATGTTCATGACCTATTTCGGCGCGCCGGAATTGCTGTCTCAACCTGGGCGGAATACTAAAATTGGGACGCCCTTGCAAACAGGTTCAGAGCGGACTAGTTAATGTCATATTCGGACAATCCGCATCGTCGTGCTGCCATCCGAGCCTAATGTCTTCTAATATTGAGGGTTTACCCTAGGCCCGGTGTTAAGGCAGCGAATCCGATAGCGCGCCGCATCCCTCAATGGTTATGAACATGAAGATTGAAACAGTTGGCATCGTTGGTGCAGGCACCATGGGCAATGGCATTGCGCAGGCCTGTGCGATCTCCGGCATCCATGTGGTGATGGTGGACATCTCCGATGCCGCTGTAGCCAAGGGCATTGCCACCGTGGCGGGCAGCCTGGAGCGCCTCATCAAGAAGAACAAGCTCACCCCGGCCGAGCGCGATGCCGCACTCGGGTGCATCCAGGGCAGCACCCGCTACGAGGACTTTCAGTCGGCCCAGTTGGTGATTGAGGCAGCCACCGAGAACTACGACCTCAAGGTCAAGATCGTCAAGCAGATCGACGCCATCGTTGTGCCCGAGGTCATCATCGCCTCCAACACCTCGTCCATATCCATCACCAAACTGGCCGCAGTCACCAATCGGCCAGAGCGCTTCATCGGCATGCACTTCTTCAACCCGGTGCCCATGATGTCGCTGGTGGGAATCATCCGCGGACTGCAGACCAGCGACGCTACCCACGCCGCCGTGCGCGCCATGGCGATGGCCCTGGGTAAGACCCCCATCACGGTGAAGAACGCACCAGGATTTGTGGTCAACCGTATCCTGGTGCCCATGATCAACGAGGCTTTTTTTGTGCTGTCTGAGGGCTTGGCCACAGCTGAGGACATTGACGCTGGCATGAAGCTGGGCTGCAACCAGCCCATAGGCCCGCTGGCCTTGGCCGATATGGTTGGGCTTGATGTGTGCTTGGCGGTGATGGACGTGTACCTACAGGAGTTTGGCGATGGCAAATATCGCGCCTGCCCACTGCTCAAGGAAATGGTGGCAGCCGGACGACTAGGTCGGAAGACTGGACATGGTGTTTATTCCTACTGAGTTGGCGATCATTTTGTCGCCATAAACCTCTGTATGGGTTGCACTAACTCACCGTCCTTAACCAGGATCAAAGCAGACATTCAGAAATCAAACTCAATCGACTGCTTTGGGCACGATGCCGAGGGTCAGGAACGACCGCTAGACGGTATAGCAGTGGACCGTCAGATAGCGGACCTTCGGCAGCACCCGCTTCCAGCCCATTGCTGAGATTGAATGTCAGCATTGTGGGGCGGAACAATTATTCAATACCGTCCGCGCTCTCGATTTCTACCTCGTCTGGTGCCTGAGGGCTGCGATATTGCACACGCTCGAAGGCCTTGCTGAGCTCGTGCCAAGTTCGCGTGAACATCTTTCCGCAGTGCATGCACTCGAAGTCCATCCAGTTTGTTGTCATACCTGTTCTTCCACTTCTGACTCCTTGTGAAGTAGGGATTTTTCCCGCAGATGATGGTTGTCCGTCGTTTACAAGGTAAGCGTCCGAGGTGCACCGCACTTGACGGCCGGCGACAGGTATTCAGATGTCCATCACATGGCTGAGCATGCCGTACGGTACACGCCAGCCTGGACCATCCTCGCATTCGACTGAAGCAGTGCGCTGGTTGATGCGCGTGATGGTTCCGATTTGGGGCTGCAGATACTTGTCTGTGAACGAGACCTTGTCGCCACGCCGGAAGTCATCCGGTCCAAGCCGTTGCACCGGAGGCTGGGTATTGGCAGGAGCGGTACTTTCAACCGGCTCGCGCCCCTCACCCGGATCAATGGCGGCGTAGGAGAGTTTCCACTGAATTCGGCTGGCCTCTTCATGCACGGTGACCTGTGCGTCTTTGATTGCAACTACCTTGCCGGTGCGCATTTGGCCGGTGCGCCAGTCCATGAACTGCACGGTCTTGCCGAGGTTGAGCTTGTTGCGAATCGCAACGATGCGCCTAGGGTCAGCCAGCAGCCGGTCAATGATGCGGCTGAGCTCGAAGAGTTCGAGGCTGCTGGCGTTGGACAGGGCCTCAATCAGCTTGGTGTCATTCATGCACACCATTTTGCCAAACGCTACAGGATTCAGGCGGCCCGTTGCAGGTTCTGGGTTGCCGTGCTGAGTTGGCTGGCCACCACCCACGGCAGCAACTCCGCAACCCGGTTGATCGGGTAATCCGCAATGCGCTCCAGCACATGGCGCAGGTAGGCATAGGGATCCACGCCATTGAGCTTGCAGGTGCCCACCAGGCTGTAGATGACTGCGGCGCGGCTACCACCGCTGTCGGCGCCGAAGTGCAAGTAGTTCTTGCGGCCCAACACCACCCCGCGCAGCGCTCGCTCGGCCGTGTTGTTGTCAATCTCGATGCGTCCGTCTTCCACGTAGACACTGAGGGCGCGCCAATTGCCCAGCGCATAGCCAATGGCCGCCGCCATGGGTGACTTGACCGAGAGCTGCGACAAACTTTCGTTAAGCCAACGCTGCAGTTGCAGTAGCAACGGCTTGGCATGCGTTTGACGGTGCAGCCTGCGTCTATCAGCGCTGTGACCTCGCACCGCCTGTTCGATGGCATAGAGCGCGCCAATGCGTTGCAAGGCCTGGTGAGCCAGGGTGCCGCTCGCATGCTCCTGGCGTTCATGGATTTCGTAGAACTTTCGCCGGCAACGCGCCCAGCAGGCGGCCTCGATGATGTGGCCATCCGCAAAGAGCCGGTCATACCCCGCATAGGCGTCTGCCTGCAGCACGCCGGCAAAGCCACTCAGTTGACGCTTTGGATTCTCCCCCTTGCGGTTCTCGGAATACTGGTACCACACCGCCGGCGGGGACGGGTCTGCCCACGCTCTGTCATCGCGGGCATACACCCACAAGCGTGCTGTTTTGGTCTTGCCACGTCCGGGACTGAGCACCGGAACCGGGGTGTCGTCCGTGTGGACCTTGTAGGCACCCAGAACGTATTTGTGCAGGCTCTGCACCAGAGGCTCCAGCAGGGTGGCACAACCCGCCACCCAGTCGCACTGGGTCGAGCGTTCAATATGCACGCCGGCACGGGCGTACATCTGGCTTTGCCGGTACAGCGGGAGGTGGTCGCAGTATTTACTCACCAGGACCTGGGCCAGCAGGCCGGCACCAGCCAGGCAACGATTGATTGGGCGGCTGGGTGCTGCCTCCTGCCTGATCGTGTGGCACTGGCTGCACGCAAACTTGGGGCGGATGTGGCGAATGACCTTGAAGCTGCCAGGCACGTAGTCCAGCACCTCGGACACGTCTTGGCCTATTTGCTGCAGGCCGGTGCCGCATGCCCCGCATGTGCAATCCGCTGCACAGCCACTATGCACCATGTCCTCGCGTGGCAGGTGTGTCGGCAAGCTCTGCTGGGCTTGTGCAACCCGCTTGCTGCGCTTCTTGCGTTGCGCGTCCAGATCAGCTACGTTGTTGCCGCTGCCATCAACTGCGGGGGCAATCACCGGCAGCAGCGGCGCCAGTGCCGCACTCAGCAATTCCAACTGGAGTTGCGCCGCTTCCACCTTCTCGCTGGAGCGGCCGTAACGCATGCGCTTCAAGTGTGTGAGTTCCATCTTGAGCTTCTCGGTGGTCAGGCGCAGCGCCTTGATCGTGAGGTCGCGCTGCACCACATCCTGTGTCAAGTTGTCTATGGTTTGCAGCAGCGCATCGGAACTCATGGGGCATGACTTTGCCAGCCAATTTACCCATGCAACAGAGGAGTTTCACCGTCAACCGAAACGCGTATTTGCGCAGCGCAAAACGCCTACATCGCAAGCGTTGGCCGGGTCGTGCGTACCGGCATGCGCCAGTCAATTCCTTCGAGCAGCATGGACAGTTGTGCCGGTGTCAGAACCACCGAACCGCTCAAGGCTTGCGGCCATACGAAGCGGCCTTTCTCCAGCCGTTTGGCAAACAGACACAGGCCCTGTCCATCCCACCACAGTAGCTTGATGATGTCACCACGCCGGCCCCGGAACACAAAGACATGGCCACTGAACGGGTCCTGCTCCAACGCGCCTTGCGCAATGGCTGCCAGGCCATCAAAACCGCGGCGCATGTCGGTCAGCCCCGCTGCCAACCAAATCCGGGTGCCTGCGGGCAGGCCGATCATGCCGCACCACGCACTGCACGAAGCACGCTGCACAGGCTGGCCTCGTCCACAGTCCCGCGCAGCCGCACAAGCACCCCCGACATCTCAATCTCAATCAAGGAGACAGAGACATCACGCTTGACAGTGCGTGGGCTGGGCCGCGCAATTGACTGCACCTCATCGGATAGACCATCTTCGGCCTGAACTTGCACGGGCAACAACACCGCCGAGCCGGCCGCTATGCCGAGCGCATACTGCTTGCGCCACATGAACAGCATATTGGCGTTGATGCCGTGTTCGCGCGCAATGGCGGCAACGGAGGCGCCAGGTTCGCAGCACAAGGTCGCCAGATGACGTTTCAATTCGAGGTCGTGGCGCCTGTATGTCCGCTTGTTCTTGGCCGGGAAATTCTGCACAAAGTGTCCAATTCAAAAAGATGTGGACATTTCTGCATTTGGAAATTGCCACCATTCGCGTCAATGGTGGCATCGCATTTATCAGGCGACTACAACGGTACAGGGCGGACGCTTACTTTACAAGACATATATGACTGGTCAAGTGATTGACCAGTCATATCCATCACTTTGAGGTTCTCTGCACAATGAAAAACAGCCGCATTAGCGGCTGTTTTTGCATCAAGTGAGAATTTTTGCAAACTTTCTGACAACCCACATCAAATTGATAAATCCTATCATTCTACCGATGCAATTAGTGAGAAAAAGTGCATATATTTCGGGATTCGACATCTCTAAATATCAATATTCCCCGCCCTAAGCGCATTCGTCTCAATAAAGTCCCGACGCGGCTCCACCTCATCGCCCATGAGCATGGTGAACACGCGGTCGGCCTCAATCGCGTCGTCGATCTGCACGCGCAGCAGGCGGCGCACGGTGGGGTCCATGGTGGTTTCCCAGAGCTGGCTGGGGTTCATCTCGCCCAGGCCTTTGTAGCGCTGGCGGCTGGTGGCGCTCTCGGCCTGGCTGATCAGCCAGGCCATGGCTTCGCGGAAGTCGCTCACCTTTTCTTCTTTCTGGCGCTCGCCTTCGCCGCGCATCACGCGGGCACCTTCGGACAGCAGGCCCTTGAAGGTGTCGGCGGCTTCGGCCAGGGCGCGGTAGTCGGCGCCGTGCACAAAGTCCTGCGTGAGCACGCTGCTCTTTACATTGCCGTGGTGGCGGCGGCTGATGCGCAGAATCGGCTTGTCGGTGCGCACATCAAACTCGCCGGCCACTTCCGCATCGGGCAGCTGGGCTTGCAGCGCAGCGGCACAGGCTTCGGCATCGGCCACGGTGTCCAGGTTCAGCGCCACGCCATCGGCCACCGCGCGCAGGGCCTCGGCGTCCACGAAGTTCTGCAGGCGCGCAATCACACTTTGCGCCACCTGGTGCTTGCGCGCCAGCTCGCCCAAGGTCTCGCCGCTCAGGGTGCTGCCATTGGGGCCACCGGTATAGACTGATGCGTTGACCAGGGCCACGCGCAGCAAGAAGCTGTCGAGTTCGGCCGGGCCTTGCAGGTAGAGCTCTTCCTTGCCGGCCTTGACCTTGTAGAGCGGCGGCTGCGCAATGTAGACGTGGCCGCGCTCCACCAGCTCGGGCATCTGGCGGTAGAAGAAGGTGAGCAGCAGGGTGCGGATGTGGGCGCCGTCCACGTCGGCATCGGTCATGATGATGATGCGGTGGTAGCGCAGCTTGGCCACGTTGAAATCATCATTGCCGGTGCTGCCGCCGGCCTTGCCGATGCCGGTGCCCAGGGCCGTGATCAGCGTGAGGATTTCGTTGCTGGTCAAGAGCTTTTCATAGCGCGCCTTCTCCACGTTCAGGATCTTGCCGCGCAGCGGCAGAATGGCCTGGAACTTGCGGTCGCGCCCTTGCTTGGCCGAGCCGCCGGCGGAGTCACCCTCCACGATGTAGATCTCGCACATGGCGGGGTCTTTTTCCTGGCAGTCTGCCAGCTTGCCGGGCAGGCCCATGCCGTCCAGCACGCCTTTGCGGCGGGTCATGTCGCGCGCCTTGCGGGCCGCCTCACGGGCACGTGCCGCTTCAATGATCTTGCCCACGATGATCTTGGCGTCGTTAGGGCGCTCCTGCAGGTAGTCGGCCAGCAGCTTGGAGACGATGTCTTCCACCGGGCCGCGCACCTCGCTGGAGACAAGTTTGTCCTTGGTCTGGCTGCTGAACTTGGGCTCGGGCACCTTCACCGAGAGCACGCAGGTCAGGCCTTCGCGCATGTCGTCACCACTGACCTCCACCTTGGCCTTCTTGGCCAGCTCGGACTCGTCGATGTATTTGTTGATCACCCGCGTCATGGCAGCGCGCAGGCCGGTCAGGTGGGTGCCGCCGTCGCGCTGCGGGATGTTGTTGGTGAATCACAGCACCTGCTCGTTGTAGCCGCTGTTCCACTGCATGGCCACTTCCACGCCGATGTTGGTGCCCTGGTCGCTCTG
>Ga0228700_1001348_pt1 | contig 16420 bp, 16 predicted proteins | sample McNCre317_Aug_MG_FD_178019 | JGI IMG/M metagenome (GOLD analysis project Ga0228700, IMG submission 178019) | Freshwater microbial communities from McNutts Creek, Athens, Georgia, United States - 3-17_Aug_MG | ecosystem: Environmental > Aquatic > Freshwater > Creek | place: USA: Georgia...
TGCCACCTGCCACCAACGACAGCAACAACACGCCCATGCGCCCCTTGAGCGAGGCCAACCCTTTGTAAATTGGAATGGCCAGCGACACCGTAGCCGTGCCCAGCAAGAAGTGCACAAACTGCGCGCCTTCGAAATACTTGGCATACGGCATGTCGAGCACGTTGATGCTGAGCGTGACCACCACCACCGCAATCAACACCGGGTTGGCCAGTGGGTTGCGTTGGCTGCGCTCGTACAGTGTGAGGCCCAGCAAATACGCGCTCAGCGTCAGCACCAACGCCAGCAACGGGCTGCCCGAGAGGTACACCCAAATGTCAGAGATGGGCGGCAAGTGCGTTTCAAACTCGTTACTCATCGGTCGGCTCCTTCTTGGCTAGCACCTTGAGCAAACCCGCCGTCACCGCCACCGTGGCCACCACGCTCACCACCAGCGCTGCGCTGATGGCCCATGCGTTGGCTTTCAAAACCGGCAAGTAAAGCACCACACCCACCGACGCAGGGATGAACAACAAACCCAAGTGCTGCAAGATGCTGCTGCCCACCAAATCAATCGATGCAGGCACGTGGCCACGCACGCTGAGAAATGCCAGCAGTAAAACCAAGCCCAACACAGGACCAGGGATGAAGGGTAGGGCGAACTTAGACACCAGTTCACCGAGGGCTTGGAAGATGAAGAGTTGAACGAGGCCTTGGATCATGGCCTCAGTGTAGACAAGGTGTGCCTAAGTGGCGAGTGAAAACTGTTGTGACGTAAATGGCGTGATCAATGGCGTGTCAACGTCGTGCGAATCGAAAACCGTTGAGCCGGATGAATCGATACAGTCACCAACGCAGGTTTGTTGTCGCGCGTTAAATAGCGACGAATGACTTGCAGTGCGGCTTCGTCTTTGTCGGCCTGTAAATTTTTAGCCAAAGGCGCATCGAGTTTGCAGCCGGTGACGTCTTGCTCCACTGTCGCCAAATCAAGTCCAAATTCTTTTTCCAGCAGCTCCGACATCAATGCGCTGGGGTGCGCTTGGATGGTTTTGAGAATGCTGGCGTACTGGGCATCAATGTAGGCATAGGTCCATGAGACCGGCAATTTTCCGCGTGTGGCATCGAAGCGCAAACTTTGAATGCATAGCCATTGACTGCCAGCATCGCACCCCAGTTCTTTGGCCAGGGCTTGGTTCATCACGATGGGGCCTGTGTGTTGCACCGAACGTTCGCAGGCTTGCGCCCATTGAATCAAATCTGACAACGAGGTGAGGGTGGCACCGTAACCCCCTTGTGGGCTGACGGCCTCGACCCGCGTGCCTGCATTCTTTTTGCGCGACACCAATTTTCTGGTTTCCAAACTGGCCAAGGCTGCGCGCACGGTGGATCGACTGACCTTGAGTTGCAAGGCCAAGTCAGGTTCTGCGGGCAGTGTGGTTCCCACGGGGTAGCGACCTTTGGCAATGTCTTTGGCCAGTTGGTCAGCAATGCGGGAATAAAGCGGTTGACGGTCCATGCGGAGAGTTTAAAGACAAAGGGTTTGTCCGGATGTGTGATGTTTATATGTTCGTACATATAATATGTTCGAACATATAGGAGATTTTCAATGCATGCCACCCTCATCGACTCTCGTTACCTTGGTAGCTTGTTTTCAACGCCAGAGATGAGAGCCGTTTTTGCGGACACCGCCACACTGGCCCGCTACACCCAAACCGAAGTGGCCTTGGCCTTGGCCGAAGGTAAGCAGGGTTTGATTCCGGCTGATGCTGCACAAGCGATTGCCGAGCGCGCACCCACGATTGCTTTGGACATGGATAGGCTTGAGCGAGAAACCCACAACGTGGGCTATCCCATCTTGCCGCTGGTGCATCAGTTGGCCGAAGGTCTAGGCGATGCAGGCAAGTATTTGCACTGGGGTGCGACTACACAAGACATCATGGACACCGCCTTGGTGTTGCAAATTCGTGCAGGTCTTGATTTGGTCGAAGCTGATTTGCGTGGGGTTGCTGCACAGTTGCGTCGTTTGAGTGCTGAGTATCGCGACACACCGATGGCCGGGCGTACCCATTTGCAACACGCACTGCCAGTCACGTTTGGTTTGAAGACCGCGATTTGGTTGGGCATGGTTGAGCGCAATTTGGAGCGCTTGCAACAACTCCGCCCGCGTGTGTTGGTGGGGCAATTTGCTGGCGCAGGTGGTACTTTGGCATCGTTGGGAACCCGTGGCTTAGACGTGCAAGTGGCCATGATGGCGGAGTTGAAGTTGGGCGTGCCTGAAACCACATGGCATACCGCGCGCGATGGACTGGCTGAAACCGCGCAATGGTTGGGCTTGGTCACCACGTCCTTAGCCAAGATGGCTTTGGATGTGTCGTTGATGATGGCCAATGAACTCAGTGAAGTGTTCGAGCCGTTCGTCCAAGGGCGTGGTGCATCGAGCACCATGCCGCAAAAGCGCAACCCCATCAGTTGCGAAGTCATGATTGGTGCAGCGAAAACCGTGCGCCACTTGGCAGGTTTGGCGTTGGACGGTGCCGTGCAAGACTTTGAACGCGCCACAGGCCCTTGGCAAGCCGAGTGGGTGGCGTTGCCAGAAGCGTTCTTGCACACCGCAGGCTCGGTGTCGCAAGCCTTGTTCATGCTCACAGGTTTAGAAGTGGACACGCAACGCATGCGTCAAAACTTGGACTCCACAGGTGGCCTCATCGTGGCCGAAGCTGTGATGATGGGTTTGGCTCCAGCATTGGGTCGCAACGAGGCACACGATGTGGTGTATGCCGCCTGTCGCATCGCGCTCGAACAAAAACGCACCTTGGCCGATGTGCTCAAAGCCAATGAGGAGGTCACGCGTTTGGTCAGCCTCGAACACATTGACGCGATGTGCGAGCCGACCAATTACTTGGGCTGTGCTGCGCAAATGGTGGACAAGGCACTCGCTGCCAAACCACGCTGATTCAACGGACAATCAACTGGAGACATTCATGAAACACACGATTTCACACGTGCGCCGCACACTGCTTGCTTCTGCTGTCGGTCTATTGGCTTTTGCTTCGATGGGCATCGCGATAGCCCAAGATGCGTACCCCAACAAACCCATCACATGGGTGGTGCCGTTTGCCGCAGGTGGCCCCACTGATGCCTTGGCGCGTCACATTGCTGATCGCGTGGCGCGCGAGTTGGGGCAGCCCATCGTCATTGACAACTCACCGGGTGCAGGTGGCACAGTGGGCGCGGCCAAAGTGGCCAAGGCTAAAAATGATGGCTATACCTTCTTGGTGGGACACATGGGCTATATGGGTGCCGCACCCGCGCTGTATAAAAAACTTGGGTATGACCCTGTGAAGGACTTCGATGGGGTATTTCGTTTTCCTGACACACCGTTGGTCTTGATGGTGCGACAAAATCACCCTGCCAAAGACATTGCAGGACTGATTGATTACGCCAAGAAAAACCCAGAAAAAGTGTTCATCAGCAATGCGGGTGTCGGCTCAAGTTCTCACTTGATTGGGGCGTTGGTGGCCAGTTCGGCAGGCGTCAAAGTCACGATGGTGCCTTACAAAGGCGCAGGCCCTGCATTGATTGATGTGATTGGTGGGCAAGTCGATGGCATGTTTGATCAAACCAATACCGCATTGCCCCAAATCAACGAAGGCAAAGTTCGTCCGCTGGCTGTGACATCCAAAGTACGTTTGCCACAACTCAAAGGTGTGCCCACGATGAACGAAACCGTCATGCCTGGTTTTGAAGCATCGACTTGGTATGGCATCTACGCGCCCAAGGGCACGCCAAAGCTTGCTTTAGACAAAGTTCAAAACGCTTATTTGAAGGTCATGAAAGACAAAGCCTACACAGGCAAGATGGCCGAGCAGGCCATTCAGATGTTGCCCCCTGAGCAGTACACAGGCGAGGCCTTGGCTAAACACACAGAACTAGAGGTGGCACGTTGGCGCGCAGTGGCGGCGCGCTCGGGGTTGTCACTCGATTGACCTTTGGGCAATTTTTGGAAGGCACTTGCCTAATTAGGTAAGTGCCTTTTTTGTTGAGCTTTACTTCGCCCCCAACGCCAACTGCATCGCCAGCTGGTTATGCCTCTCAATCAACGGCCCCATGTCCACCGTGGCAATCTCACCGTTACGCACCACCACACGCCCATTGACGATGGTGTAGTCGGCGTTGTCGCTAGCGCACAGCAACAGCGCACCCACAGGGTCGTGCACAGCACCGCCGGCCATGCTGAGTGTGTCGGTGCGGAACATGGCGATGTCGGCGCAATAACCCTCTTTGATTTGCCCCAGCTCATGCGCACGGCCCAGCACTTGGGCGCCGCCGCGTGCGGCTAGGCGCAGGGCGTCGCGGGGTGTCATGTCGGATGGCCCAAGGTCGCAGCCAAACACTGTGCGTCCGTTTTTAATGCGCGGTGCTTCCAGCGCTCTACCCACACGCGCCAACAACATGGCTTGCCGTGCTTCGTTCAGCAAATGCGCCGCATCGTTGCTCGCGCTCCCGTCTACGCCCAAACCAATAGGCACACCAGCATCCAACATTTTGCGCAGGGGCAAGATGCCGCTGGCCAAGCGCATATTGCTGCACGGGCAGTGGGCGATGCCGGTGCGTGTGCGCGCAAACAAATACGTGCCTTCGTCGTCCAGCTTCACGCAGTGGGCGTGCCACACGTCGTGGCCCACCCAGCCTAAGTCTTCGGCGTATTGCGCGGGCGTGCAGTTGAATTTCTCTTTCGTGTACGCAATGTCGTGGTCGTTCTCGGCCAAGTGCGTGTGCAGGCGCACCTTGTGCGCGCGGGCCAGTTTGGCGGCTTCGCGCATGAGGTCTTGGCTCACGCTAAAAGGCGAGCAGGGGGCCACGGCCACATGCGTCATCGCGCCAAAGCTGGCGTCGTGGTAGGTCTCTATCAGGCGTTGGGTTTCTTTGAGGATGAAGGCTTCCTTTTCCACCACGCGGTCGGGCGGCAAGCCGCCTTGGCTTTCGCCCACGCTCATGCTGCCGCGTGTGGCCGTGAAGCGCATGCCAATGGTGTGTGCGGCTTCGATGCTGTCGTCCAGTCGCACGCCGTTGGGGTAGATGTACAGGTGGTCGCTGCTGGTGGTGCAGCCACTCAGCAGCAGCTCGGCCATGGCCACTTGGTTGGACACCAACACCATCTCAGGTGTGAGCCCCGCCCAAATGGGGTACAGCCCTTTGAGCCAACTGAACAGCTCGGCGTTTTGCACTTGAGGCACGGCGCGGGTCAACGACTGCACCATGTGGTGGTGCGTGTTGATGAGGCCCGGCACCACCACATGGCGGCGTGCGTCAATCACCTCATCTACGTGCTTCAGCAGTGCATCGATGTTCTCGCCTGCTGGAATGATGCGCTCAATGCGGCCATTGCGCAGTAGCAGCGAAGCATCATTGAGTTCGGTATTGGCATCGTCTTGTGTGGCGATGCAGCGGGCGCGGTGGATTAGCAAAGTGGGCATGGACTTGTCCTTCAAAAACAATGAAACAAGTCGTGGCCGAGTCCCCGGGTTTGGGCGAGCACCACGTTGCCGCGCATCCCGGGCTTTTGCAGTGCTTTGATTTTAGGCTTTGGGCAGCACCTGATTCACCGGCGCACCGCGCACAAACGCTTCCACGTTGTCAATCAGCTGGTCCGCCAAAGCTTGAATTGCTTCGGCGCTGGCCCATGCCACGTGTGGCGTGAGGATGAAGTCGGGGCGATTCAACAACGCCATGAACGGATGGTCTGCGGGCGGTGGCTCCACACTCGTGACGTCAAACGCTGCACCCGAGATGTGGCCAGCTTGCAGCGCGGGGCCCATGGCGGCCTCGTCGACCAAGCCACCGCGCCCGGTGTTGATGAGCAAAGGCTTGCGCGCCATCTGTGCAAACTCGGCGGCACCAATCATGTGTCGGGTGTTGGCGTTGAGCGGGCAGTGCAGGGTGAGGATGTCTGACTGGTGCAGCACGTCGTCAAACGGCGTGTACATGCTGCCCTGGCCGCTGCGGCCTTTGTGGGCTGCAAACAGCACGCGCATGCCCAAGGCTCGGCCAATGCTGGCCACGGCTTGACCGAGCACGCCATCGCCAATCACGCCCAAGGTCGAGCCAGCGAGGTCGCGGATGGGGTAGTCGAAAAAACAAAACTGTGAGGCCTCTTGCCAACGGCCTGCTTTCACCGCATCGCGATACGCGCAGATGCTGCGGCGCAAAGCGAAGATGAGGGCAAACGTGTGCTCGGGCACGGTGTGCTTGGCGTAGTTGCGCACATTACTCACCACAATGCCGCGTTGTTGACAGGCCGCGAGGTCGATGTTGTCGGTGCCCGTAGCCGCCACCGCAATCAGCTTGAGCTTGGGGGCTTGGGCCAACACGTCCGCCGTGAGTTTGACCTTGTTGACGATGACGATGTCTGCATCCGCGATGCGTGCGGCGGCTTCATCTGCGCGGGTGCGGTTGTGTTGCACCCAGGTGTGCGCGAACGATGGCGCACGCAGTGTGGTGTTGGGCGAAATGGTGTCGCGGTCGAGGAAAACGATGTTCATGGTGGTGTTTGTTTTTGTATCAAGCGAGGTGCATCAAGCAGCGAGCAAGCTGCGTGCTTCGGCCACCACTGCATCTGGTGTGATGTTGAAAAGTTTGTACAACTCATCCGCAGGGCCCGAGGCACCGAAGCCGGTCATGCCCACAAAGCCACCGTCGATGCCGAGGTAGGCATCCCAGCCTTGGCGCACCGCAGCTTCAATGCCCACGCGTACGCCGTTGCCCAACACGCTGCGCTTGTAGGCTGCATCTTGTGCGTTGAACAGTTCCCAGCATGGCATGGACACCACGGCCGTGCCCACGCCTGCGGCTTCGAGTTGTTCGCGGGCTTGCACCGCCAACAACACTTCCGAGCCTGTGGCCAACAACGTCACTTGACGTGGACCGCAGGCCGCCTCGTGTAACACATACGCGCCACGGCGTGTGAGGTTGTCTGTGGTGTGCGTGTTGCGCACCAGTGGCAATGACTGACGCGCAAACACTAGGCTGACCGGCCCCGCTTGATGTTGCAAAGCCAGCTCCCAACACTCAGCAGCTTCCACCGCATCGGCGGGGCGCATGACCCACATATTGGTGTGTGGGGCCGTTGCGGCCAATGCCAATGCTGTCGTGGCTGAACACAAACTTCACAGGCAAACCCATGAGCGCGGCCATGCGCATGGCGGGGCGCTCGTAGTCGGCAAACGCGAGGTAGGTGACGGAGAGTGGAATCACGCCACCGTGTGCTGCCATGCCGTTGGTCATCGAGCCCATCACATGCTCGCGCACGCCGCAGTGCACATACGAGCCCGCGCGATCTTGTGCGTTGAAGGCGGTCAAGCCGCGCTTGTGGCTGGTGGGTGCTTCGAGGTCGGCGCAGCCCACCATGCGCTCGGGCAACACGGGGGTGAGCAAGTCGTTGATTTCAGCAGAGATGAAGATGCCGCTCGGTGCGGGCGGTGCACTCAGTGCTTTGTGTTTGTAGTCGTGCAGCACCTGTTGCCAGTTGGCAGGCAAGTCACCGCGCATGACGCGCTCAAACTCGGCGCGCTCAGCCGTAGGCAGCGCGGCCACGCGTGCTTGCCATGCTTGGTATTCGCCATCGCTGCGTTGGCCTGCGGCGTGCCACGCTTGTTGCACATCGGCGGGGATTACAAACGGTGCATGTGGCCAGCCCAACAACTCGCGGGCGGCTTGTGCGTCTTCTTCAAACAAGCGGCCGCTGTGGCCACCGCGTTGACCTTGCAAGCGAGCAATGCCTTTGGCAATCACGGTGCGGCACGCCAGCATGGAAGGGCGTGGGTCAAGCCGCGCAGCCTCAAGCGCGGCAGACACGGCCTCAAGGTCGTGCCCGTCGAGTTCAATCACATGCCAGCCTGCCACGCGGAAGCGCTCGGCCACGTTTTCGCTGATGGAGAGGTCGGTGCTGCCATCGTCGGTGATTTGGTTGTCGTCCCACAGCAGCACGAGCTTGCCGAGTTGCAAATGGCCGGCCAAGGAAATCATTTCTTGGCCCACACCTTCTTGCAAACAACCATCGCCCACAAACGCGTAGGTGAAGTGGTTGACCAAGGCGTTGCCAAAACGGGCATTCAAATACGCCTCGGCCACGGCCATGCCAAACGCATTGGCAATGCCTTGACCCAAGGGGCCAGTGGTCACTTCAATGCCGTTGGGCTTGTCGTGTGGGCGCTCGGGGTGCCCTTCGCACACCGAGCCCAGCACGCGAAAACGTTGCACTTCTTCCAACGGAAATTCAGGGTAGCCCGTCAGATGCAGCAACGAATACAAGAGCATGGAGCCGTGTCCGTTGGACAGCACCACGCGGTCGCGGTCAAACCAGCCTGCGTCTTGCGGGTGGTATTTGAGGTGGCGGGTGTACAGCGCGGTGGCAATTTCCGCCATGCCCAGCGGCACGCCTTGGTGTCCTTCTTGGGCTTTGACGATGGCGTCAATCGAGAGAAAACGGATGGCGTGCGCCAGAGCTTGTTGAGGGTGTGTGTGCGTCATGGCGCGGATTTTTCCCATCCGCATACATGAATGCAAGCGATGAATATTCAGGCTCAGATGAACCCAATTCAACCTTTGGCCATGTGCAGCGCAACTCCGGCGATGTTCATCTCGGCTTTCAAGATATTCCCATGCGTCGAGTCTGTGCAAAACACGGTTTTGCGCTCGGGTCCACCAAACGCCAAGTTGGTAATAGATGCTCCTGCCGGCCCCGTCAGCACCTCTTCTGGTTCAGCGCGATGACCCAGTACCCAGATGTAGGCCAGGCCTGGATTGGCGATGAGCAGTCGGCCCCCTTCATCCATCGCCAACCCATCGGGGCCACTGGGGCCGTAGGACGTGAAGAACTGACCTGCTTTGGACACGCTGCCATCGGCCAACAAAGGCATGCGCCAAACGCAGTTGCCTCGTGTGGCTGCGACAAACAAAAAGCGCTCGTCTTTGGATAGCACGATGCCGTTGGGGCTGGGTACGTTAGACAGCAGCATGTCCAAGCGCCCATCGGGTGCCAAGCGGTACACCCGCCCTGTGGGGTCGTGCAAACCGGTTTGACCCTGGTCCGTGAAATACAAATTGCCGCGTGAATCAAAGACCAAATCGTTGACACCTTTGAAGCGTTCGCTGTTGCGGCGTTCCAAATAAGGGCGAATTTGTCCACTCGCGATGTCCAACACCACCAAGCCATTGCGGTAGTCGGTCACCAGCAACTGGCCTGCGTTCAGAAACTTCATGCCATTGGGTTCGCCATCCCATTGCGCAACCAAATCCCATTGACCTTTTGGGTCGATGCGAAACACGCGCCCGAACGGAATATCGGTGACGAACAGGTTGCCCTGTTCGTCAAAGACGGGGCCTTCCAGAAACGAGTCTGCCAGTCGCCCCCCTTGGTTCACATCGGCCCACAGGCTGCGCACACCGGTGCGACGGTAATGGTCTGGCATGGAAGTGAATACTTCCAAGGAGCGAACGGTAGGGGGGGGGAGCAAAAACATGGTGCGGATTATTGACGTTCAAATGCGGTGTTGGCGGCCACTTTGCCCCAAGCTTCGATGCTGTCTTTGAGCAGTCGACCGAAGGCTTCGGCATTGACTTGGCGCGGCTCGGCGCCCATGCCTTCAGCAAACGCTTTCATGTCAGGCGTTGCCATGGCAATGGCGATTTCTTTTTGCAGGCGAGCCAGAGCCACAGGCGGTGTGCCTTTGGGGGCCCACAGACCAGTCCAGTTGAGCACGCCTCCCCATGCCACACCCGCTTCTGCGAACGTGGGTACGTCGGGTAAAGCCACCAGGCGTTTGTCTCCGCTGACGGCCAGCATGCGCAATTTGCCGCCGCGCACATTGGGCATCAAACCCGTGGTCGATGCGATTTGCATGTCGATGGTGTTGGAGAGCACAGCTTGCGTGGCTTCAGCTGCACCTTTGAAAGGCACATGCATGAAGTTAGCACCTGCTGCCAGGCCTAAGGCCTCGCTGGCAAAGTGTGGCGTGGTGCCCGCGCCGCCCGATCCGTAGGTGACTTTGTTAGGTTGCGATTTGGCTTCAATCACCAGATCACGCAGGGTTTTGAATTTTGAATTGGTGTTGACGACCAACCCCATGGGGGCGAAGACATAAGCGCCAACGGGCACGAGATCATTCCCGTAGTCAAAGGGTAATTTTTTAAAGATGTGCGGCAACAGCGAATAGGTGGTGTCGTTGGCCACGAGCGTGTAGCCATCAGGCTCAGTTTTGGCGACGGCTTGAATGCCGATGGTGCCAGTGGCACCTGCTTTGTTCTCAACAATGAAACTTTGGCCCGTTTGTTCGCTGAGCTTTTGAGCCATCTTGCGTGTGACGATATCGACTGCACCACCCGGCCCATAAGGCACGATGATTTTCACGGGCTTGTTGGGCCAAGTGTCAGCGAAAGCTTGCGGCGCGAGGCTTGCGCACATGAGTGCGATCAGCGTCAATCGGCGAGTGGTGTGGTGAATGGTCATGTTTTGTCTCCAGTCGAATCGTGTATAAATTTTCGAAAGCTAATCACTGTGTGGCCAATACATCCAACACATTGCGCGCTGCGCCCAAGCCCATGTTGATGTAGGCATCGCTGGTCACGCCACCAATGTGCGGGCTGAGGATGAAGTGAGGTGCATTGTGGAAGGGGTGAGGCACTGTCATTGGCTCGACCGCAAAACTGTCTAAGCCAGCGGCAAACACATGGCGCGATTGAACGGCTGCGAGTAACGCGGCTTCGTCGATCAGACCGCCGCGTGCGGTGTTGACCACAATCACGCCTTGCTTGCATTGCGCCAGTGTGGTGGCGTTAAGCTGTTGTTTGTTTTCTGGGGTCAACGGGCAGTGCAGCGAAATTGCATCCGACTCGCGCCAGAGCGTGTCCAGGTCCACCGCCTGAATGTAGTCAGGCAGGTTCTTGGCAAACGGGTCAAAGCCCAGCACCTTCATGCCCATGGCATCGCACATGCGTGCAAAGCGTTGACCGATCGCGCCCAGACCCACTAGGCCGATGGTGCGGCCGTGCAGTTCGATGCTCTTGTGGGTGGCTTTGTCCCAGTGTCCTGCATGCATGCGAGTATTCAGATCGACGACGGATTTGGAACAGGCGAGCAACAAAGCGAGAGCTTGCTCAGCGACGGCTGCAGCGTTGGCACCAATGGCGGCGCGCACCTCGATGCCACGCGCTTGGGCTGCGGCCTTGTCGATGGTGTCGGTGCCGCTGCCGTGTTTGGAGATCACGCGCAGCGAAGGCGCGGCGTCCATCACCTTGGCACCTACCGCGCCGTAGCGCACGATGATGGCCACCGGATCATGCTGCTGGCACAAGGCCACCATGGCATCTTCGGTTGGTGTCTTGCCTGCATAAACAATCTCAAAGCCGTTGAGTAGATCTAGGGCCTGTTGCGCAAGGTCAGCGCCCGTGACGATGAGGCGGGGCTTTTTCACAGTGACTCTCCCTCTTTGAGTACGCCAGCTGCGCGCAGAGACGACTCCAACCACGAAGCTGCTGTTTTTCCTTCTTTGATTTGAGCAATTCGTTTCGCTTCATCTTCCACTTTTTTGTGGGCAGCAGGGATCAGGCTGGCGAGCTTGTTTTTCTCGACCACCACGATGCCGTCGGCATCGGCCAACACAAGGTCACCGGCCTGCACGCTCACGCCACCGCAGCTGATGGGGTGACCGATGCGGCCGCCGATGTTTTTGGTCGGGCCGTTGGGGTTGGTTCCCACCGAGAAGACGGGGAAGTCCATCTCATCGATTTCCAAGCTGTCGCGCACCGCGCCGTCGACGATCACGCCGGCAATGCCTAGCTGGCGGCAAGCGGTCATCATGATGGTGCCCATCAGCGCCGAGGTCTGGTCGCCCTTGCCGTCGATCACCAGCACATCGCCGGGCTTGGCCATGGCCATGGCGGCGTGAATCATCAGGTTGTCGCCAGGGCGAACTTCTACTGTGAGAGCGGGGCCTGCGACTTTCATACGTGGGCGCAACGCTTGGATGCGGCCATGCATGGTGCCGCGTCGACCGGCCACATCGGCCAGGATGGCGGCTTGAAATTCTTCAGCTTGTTTGATCAGCTCAGGGGAAACGCGCTCGAAGTCGCGGAGGATGTCTTGGCTCATGGTGTTGTCCTTGTGTGAAATAAAAAAGAAATTCAGTCGGCCTTGATGTTGGCCGTGCGGATGACGCGGGCCCAGGTGGCTGAGTCGGTGGTTTGCGTGTCAGCGAGGTGCTGCGGTGCGCCGCCCACCAGCGTTACGCCCAGCTTGTCGGCCAGCTCCAGCACGGCGGGTTCGTGCAAGGCTTTGTTGATTTCGGTGTTCAGGCGCTGCACCGTGGCGGCAGGCGTGCGTGCAGGCAGGTAAATCGCCAGCCACTGCTCGACCACAAAGTCTTTTTGACCGGCTTGCGCCATGGTGGGCACGTCCGGCAGGCTTTTGAGCCGAGCGGCCGATGTCACCGCCAGGGCGCGCAGCTTGCCGGCCTGGATGTGCGGCAGCGCGGCGGCCACGGGCGTGAACATGAACTGCACTTGCGCGCCCAGCGTGTCCTGCAGCGCGGGGGTGTCGCCTTTGTAGGGCACATGCAGCAGCTTCAGGTCCGAGCGCATGGCTAGCAGTTCGGCCTGCATCTGCGAGATGGTGCCGTTGCCGCCCGAGGCGTAGGCGATTTCACCCTTGCGGGATTTGGCCAGGGCCAGCAACTCGACTACCGACTTGAAGGGCTGGGAAGGTGCTGCCACCATCACGTTGGGGATGGTGCCGATCAGCGCTACCGGAGCTAGGTCGTGCAGCGGGTCGTAGGGCAGCTTGCCCATCAGGTGCGGCGCAATCGCCTGTGCGCCGATGGTGGTCACCAGGGCGGTGGTGCCGTCCGGATTGGCCTTGGCCACAAAGGCGCCGCCAATCGTGCCGGTGGCGCCGGGCTTGTTGTCAACGATGACTGAGGTGCCCAGCGAGGCGCCCACGCGCTGCGCGATCATGCGCGCCATCACGTCGGTGCTGCCAGCAGGCGGGTAGGGCACGATCCAGGTGTGGGGGCGGGTGCCGGGCCAGTCTTGTGCGTGCAGGGCAGTACTGAAGGCGGCGGTCAGCGCCAGCGATGCGGCGGCGATCCAGTGGCGGCGGGTGGGCATGTTCATGGTTGAAGCTCGGGTGAGAAGCCGTAGAGGCGTTCGGGGTTGGTGATCAGGATTTGCCGCAGGCGGGCGCTGTCGCCTGCCCAATGCGCCAGTCGGTCGATCTGGTGCGCGTCGTCGGGCATGGGTTGGTGGCCTGCTGAAGCCGTGGCATGCGGCCAGTCGCTGCCCCATACCACGCGCTCGGGTGCGGCGTCGATGAAGCTGCGCGCCAGTGCGTCCAGCGCTGGATCTTCGCTGCTGCGCTGTGCGCTGACCAGGTAGCCGCCCGAGAGCTTGACCCAGGCGCACTGGCTGCGCAGCAGGTCCAGCACCAGCGCGTGGGCCGGGTGTTGGCCGCATTGCGCAGGGCTGATGCGGGCGAAGTGGTCGAAGACCATGTCTACAGGCAGGCGGCGGCATATGGCTTCCAGTCCGAGTAACTGCTCGACGGGCATGAGCAGCTGCAGGTGCCAGCCCAAAGGCGCGATGCGGTCGGCCAGGCGCTCGATCGCCTCACTGCCATGGCTCACGCCCAGCGACAGGTTGATGCGCACACCGCGCACGCCCTGCGCGTGCATTTGCTGCAGGTGTTGGTCTGATTCATTCCCGCTGATCACCGCCACGCCTCGGCCATGGGGGCCGAGAGCGTCGATGGCGGCCAGCATCAGGCGGTTGTCCGTGCCGTAGGTCGAGGGGGTGACCACCACGGCACGGCGTGTGCCCATGCGGGCCTGGATCTGGCGGTAGTCCTGCAAGGAGGCGTCGGGCGGCAAGAGACGGGCACCGGGCACGGTTGGCACGCGCTGGTCGTAGACATGGATATGACAATCACATGCGCCAGCAGGCAACGCGGTCCCTGCCACGTCATGGCCTGCGGAGAAGGGGTAGCGGAAAGCCATCAGCGGTGCTTTCGGGTGTCAATCGGCCCGTGCGCCCGAGGCCTTGACCACACGCCCCCATTTGTCGATGTCGCTCTTGATCAACTTGGCGAACTGCTCTGGGGTGCTGGGCGTGACATCCAAGCCTTGGTCTTCGAGCTTTTTCTTCAAGTCGGCAGAGTTCAGCGCTTTATTCAACTCGGTGTTGATCTTGGTCACGACATTGGCGGGCAACTTGGCGGGGCCCAGCAGACCAAACCAGGTCACCGCTTCAAAGCCCTTGTAGCCGGATTCGGCCACCGTGGGTACTTGGGGCAGGTCGTCCGAGCGTTTGAGGCTGGTGATGGCGATGGGGCGAAGTTTGCCGTTTTTGATGTGGCCCAGCAGGGTGGGCACCGTGCCCGAGTACAAATGCACCTGGCCACTGATGACATCGGTCAAGCCTTGAGAGGCACCTTTGTAGGGAATGTGCGTGAGCTTGATCCCCGCTTCGCGCTGAAACAGTTCGGTGGCCAGATGGCCCACGGTGCCATTGCCTGCGGAGGCGTAGTTCAGCGCATCGGGTTTGCTTTTGGCCGCGGCCACGACATCGGCCAGCGTGCGGTAGGGCGAATGGACGGCCACCGCAAACACCAGCGGCGAATTACCGACTAGGCCAATGGGAGTCAAGTCATGAACTGGGTCATAAGGCAACTTGTTGTAGAGCGTGGCGTTGACGGCCATGTTGCTGGTTTGGCCGATCACCAGGGTGTAGCCATCGGGTGCCGATTTGGCACCTGTGTCCACGCCCAGGTTGCCGCCCGAGCCGGGCTTGTTGTCCACGATGAAATTCCACTTGAGGGCGGCGGTGAGTTTGTTGCTCACATCGCGGGCGATTATGTCGGTGCCGCCGCCTGCTGGAAAAGGCACCACCAGACGGATGGGTTTGCTAGGCCATGCCTCGGTTTGACCCATGACGGGCATCAGGACGAAGCCGCTGAGCAGGCCGATCACCCAGCGACGCGAGGTTGTGGAAGTCTGCATGTCTGTCTCCATGTGTTTGTTGTTTGTTGTTGCAGACTGTAAATTTGTATTTCGCTGAATACAATCGTGTTTCATAGAGCGAAAGACATTTCATGCCACGATATTCTGGAACAACCACGGCAGAAGGCCATGACAAAGGCGGTGAAGGTGGGGTGATCTCCGTGACTCGGGCCTTGCTCATCATGGAAGCATTTCGCATTGGCGAGCGTCACCTCACCTTGGCTGAGTTGAGTCGCCGAACCGGCTTGCACAACAGCACGGTGCTGCGTTTGGCACGTACCTTGGCCTTAGCCGGATACATGGTGCAGCGTGAGGAGGGTGAGTGGCGTTTGGGGCCTGCTGCGGGGTGGCTGGGGGCTCGCTATCAGGCAGGTTTTGACATCCATAACGTCGTTGAACCGACTTTGCGAGAGTTGTCACAAACCACGCAAGAGAGCGCTTCCTTTTATGTCCGTGAAGGCGATGAGCGGGCTTGCATTGCGCGTGTGGAAGGGCCTCAGTCTGTGCGACACCACGTGCGAATGGGGATGCGTTTGCCGTTGAACCTAGGGGCACCTGGTCGTGTGATCTTGGCGTTTTCTGGTGAGAGTGGGGGCGTGTATGAAGAAATTAGACGCAAGGGTTATCACATCTCGATGGGTGAGCGCGAAATTCAGGTCTCAAGCGTGGCTGCGCCGATTTTTGGTTTGAATTGGCGTTTGCTGGGGTCTATGTGCATTTCGGGGCCGAGTGCACGTTTGACAGAAAAACTGCTGAAAGCCCATGCACAAACGGTCATGGATGCCGCCAATCGTTTGTCATATGCCCTAGCCGGTGCGCGCTCAGAAGATACACCCAAGGTCATCTCAACTTGGCACCCCTAAAGGGCTTTGCGCATCAACGTTTGATGTCGTTAGCCTCTTCTTGCAACCACTCCACAAAGCTCTGCACTTCAGGCCGCGAGGCGTGCCGCGCGGGGTACACCATGAAGTGCGCTTGAACTTCCAAACTGAGCTGGTTTTCAAACACGGGTTGCAACTTGCCGCTGTCAATCAACGACTGACCAATGCTGGCGCTCTCCAGCGCCACGCCGAGTTTTTGCACGGCAGCGTCTAGGCTCATCATGGCGCGATCAAAGCGCAGGCCCATGCGTTCGGGGCGTGTATCGCCACCAAAGCGCGCAAACCAATCGGGCCATTGCACCAAGTTCACGCTCGATTGAATCAAGGGCACGCGCAGCAAATCGGCGGGTTCATGCAAGGCATGGGTGCGGATGAACTCGGGGCTGGCTAGCGGCATGATGCGCTCGGTGAAGATGGACTCCACTTCTAGGTTGGGCCAGTTGGGCATGCCGTAGCGGATGTCGATGTCCATTTGCCCGAGCTGAAAGTCCGAATGCACATGCGAGGCCGAGAGCA
>Ga0228700_1001350_pt1 | contig 16372 bp, 24 predicted proteins | sample McNCre317_Aug_MG_FD_178019 | JGI IMG/M metagenome (GOLD analysis project Ga0228700, IMG submission 178019) | Freshwater microbial communities from McNutts Creek, Athens, Georgia, United States - 3-17_Aug_MG | ecosystem: Environmental > Aquatic > Freshwater > Creek | place: USA: Georgia...
GCCGAATGAACCCGCGGCTTGAGGGCCCAGGGAGGACCCGCCATCAAGCCAGGGGGAGGGCACTTGACCCGACCAGCACCTGGCCAGCACGGTCGAGCCGATACCGTGGGCAGATTGCCCCCATCCATCAGATGAACGCGGCCCTTGCATCCCTGGTGCTTCATCTGCCTACCGTCGGCCCTGCACGGCGCGCGAAGAGGAAACCGCTGCGCCGCCCCCCCCGGCAGCACAGGGTGTCGGGCAGCCCGGCCCGCCCGTCCTGCCGCACTGCGCACACCGCATCGGCCTGGCCAGGCAGCACAAGCCAGATGGACGAAGCCCGGCACGGGCCGGGCTGGGTGGTGCGGTGCGGGGGTTGGAGCGGTGGCCAGCGTTGCCCAGCACCAGGGCAGCAGGCAGGACGACAGGCCAGGGCTCAGGCTGCCTTGAAGGGGATGACCTGGGCTCCGTCCCGCAGGCGGTCCAGGTAGTCGGCCCACTGGGTCATCATGGCCCGGCGCTGGTCTAGGTATGAGGTTCTGTTGTAGGCCCGGCCCAGGGCGTCCGGCACGGCGTGCGCCAGCTGCGCCTCGATGACCTCGGGCGCCACGCCCAGCCGCTCGGCAATCATGGTTCTGGCCATGGCCCTGAAGCCGTGGGGCGTCATGTCCTCATTGCTGTAGCCCAGGCGGCGCAGGGCCGTGCGCACCGTGTTGTCGCTCATGCACCGTGTCTTGGTGGCCAGGGCAGGGAAGATATACCGGCCGTCACCCGTGAGTGGCTGCAGTTCGGCCAGCACGGCCAGCGCCTGCTGTGCCAGCGGCACCAGGTGCGGCGGGCCGTCGGCCTTCTCGGTCTTGGTGCGCTTCATCACCTCGCCAGGCACGGTGAGCAGCGCGGCGTCGGTGTCGATCCAGGCCCATTCCATGTGCCGCAGCTCGCCAGGTCGCAGCAACAGCAGGGCCGACAGCTTCAGCGCCGCGCGGGTGACAGGGTGGCCCTGATAGTCAGCGATGCCACGCAGCAGCTGGGCCACCTGCTGCGGGTCGACGAGGGCGGCATGGTGGCTGGTCTTCACTGGCCGCAGGGCGTCGCGCAGATCGGCCGCCGGATTGCGGCTGCACAGGTCCGAGGCGATGCCGTACCGGAACACCTGGCCGCAGGCGTCCTTGACCCGGTGCGCCGTCTCAATGGCACCGCGTGCCTCGACCCGCCGCAGGCACTGCAGCAGCTCTGGTGCAGTGATCTCGGCCAGCGGGCGCCGGCCGATCCATGGGAAGGCGTCTTGCTCCAGGCGGATGCGTGTGCGCTCGGCGTGGCCGGTGCTGACCTTGACCTCATGGACGGTCGCCAGCCACTCACGGGCCACCGCCTCGAACGAACCGGCGGGCGGCAGGCCTGCGTCGGCCAGCTGCTGGGCTGCGCGCAGCTGCTGGGCTTCAGCCCGGCCGGCCTTGCGGGCGTCACTCGGGTCGATACCGTCGCTGACCAGGCGGCGCGCGTCGTCGGCCTTCTTTCTGGCCAGCGCCAGGCCGGTGTCGGGGTAGGTGCCCAGGCTCAGGGTCTTGCGGATGCCGTTGATGCTGTAGTCCAGGCGCCAGCCGTGGGCGCCGCCCTTGACGAAGAGCAGCAGGTACAGGCCGGCGCCGTCGCTCAGGCGCTTGCGCGGGTCACCCGGCTTGACGCTGCGGATCGTCACATCGCCGGGGATCAGGTGGCGTGCCATGCAGTAACTCCGAAGGTGCAGTAACCCGGATTCTGCGGTTACTGTAAAAGTTACTGCGTCAGGTGCTGGAAGTTGGCGCACGTCCTTGCACGTCTATGGACGAAAAAAAGGCCCAAGGTGTTGATTTCCTTGGGCCTTTTGCACGTCCACGGACTTCCGTGGACCCTCATTTGGTGGAGCCGGGGTCACTTGAATCTCTCTATAGAAACTCGCTGTTCGGATGGCGAGTTACTGCATGAGTTACTGCATTCGGTCTGCGCCTGCCAGCCGAGCGGCGCCCCGGCGCCTCACTCCTGCCCGAGGTACTGATACAGCGTCTGGCGCGATACACCGAACTCCCGGGCCAGCGCCGCCCGGCCCTTGCCGCCTTGCTCGGCGTCGCGCCGGCGCAGCTCGGCCGCACGCTCGGCGGTCAGCGCGGGCGCCCGACCCCGGTACTTGTCGGCCTGGCGCGCGATGGCGATGCCCTCCCGCTGCCGCTCCCGGATCAGGGCCCGCTCGAACTCGGCGAAGGCGCCGAGCATGGACAGCATCAGGTTGGCCATCGGATTGGCGCCCTCGGGCGTGAAGGTCTGCCCCTCCTTCACGAATTCGACCGACACGCCGCGCCCGGTCAGGTCGCGCACGATGCGGCGCAGGTCGTCCAGGTTGCGGGCCAGCCGGTCCATGGAGTGCACCACCAGGCAATCACCCGGGCGCACATAGGCCAGCGCCTCGGCCAGCTCGGGCCGGTTGGTCGTGCTGCCGCTGGCGTGGTCGGTGAACACCTTGTGCAGGGCCAGGCCGTCGAGCTGCCGGGCCGTGTTCTGGTCCTCGGTCGACACCCGCACATAGCCCACGCGGTGGCCGGCCGGTGCAGACGCCTGCGATGTGTCCTTGGGTGCTGCCTTCATCTCGTTCCCCTTGCGAAAGTGTCAAGTTGAACTCTAGACCTTTGGCGGGATGTGTCAAGAAAATATAAATCCAACCCTAGACGGACACAATCAGGGCGTGAAAAGTGTCAAGGATGGGTGTAAGTCTGGGGTACACCCTAACCTGACACATCCGGGTCACGGCGGGTCATCCGGGGCCCTGCGGACACGTCGTGTGCATTTCCTCCCCTGCAAAATGCACCGGGGACAACGGGGACACGGGGACAAGCAACTTAAGTCGTTGATTCCATTGGTGTAAGTTGTCCCCGGTGCGTGTCCCCGGTGCTGGGAACAACGGGGACAACTTCAGCCGTAGCGGGCCGGAATCGGGGTGGAACTGCCCTGAAGTGGCAAATGTGTGCGTTGCAGCGTTCTCGCTGGTGCCGCCGGCGCGTCGATGCGTGCGGCATGTGCGCAGCACGACGGCACGCCAGTCCAGGGCCGACGGACAGCCTGGTGCGAGGGTGAAAACTGTCAGGATAGGGTGGGGCATCACCAGCATCAGCCTGCCCTCTTGGGCCTGCCTGGTCGACGCGGTGCGCCAGCGCCGACGGTTCCCGGCCGATGTCAGCCAAGGGCATGCAGCACGGCGGGCGGCTCCCGGTCGATAACCTTCAGCAGCACCAGTGCCGGGCCCTGGTACTGCCGGTCGCCGCGGTCCCAGTGGCGCAGCGTGGCCACAGACACCCTGAAGCGGGCCGCGAATTGCGGCTGCGTCAGGCCCAGGCGGGCCCGCACGGCCGCCACATCGATCAGCGCCGGTGCGTGCACCTTCACGTCGGTCAGCTCGCCGCGCGCATGCTGGGTGGCTCGTCGCGCTGCTGGCGGTCTGTGGCAGGGTGAGTGACTTTCGGCAACGCATCAATTCGGGAATTGATGGCAAAAAGATGTGGTGTCAAGTCATCGTTTATTCGAAAGCCATACGAAAGACGAGCCTAATAAATTCGAAGCACTGTTTTGAGAGCATGCCGACACAATCTGCCGGCTCTTTTCAACCTCGCACCGAGACACGCATGACAGCCACCACCGTCAAGAAGCCAGTGCCAGGACTACTGCATGAGCCTACCTATCGACCCCATGGGCGCCTGAGCGACCCAGCACTGGCCGACAAGCTCGCCGACATCCAGGCTCGCGCGCTGGCCGACCCGAAGTTCAGGATGTCGCTGCTGGAAAGCTCCGGCTTCTTCACCAAGAAGGGCAAGCTGAAGAAGTCCATCAGCGGGGGCTGACAGTGGCATGGGGGAGGTACAAGACCCAGCCGGCCTGGGTGCTGGGGTTCCATGGCTGCGACCGCCAGATCGGCATGGATGCGCTGACCAACCGCAACCCCCTGAAAGCCAGCAACAACCACCACGACTGGCTGGGCAACGGCATCTATTTCTGGGAGGGCTCGCCGCGCAGGGCCCTGGAGTGGGCCCAGGCTGAACACCGGCGCAAGCCGGCTAAGGTGCCGGTCCCCTTCGTGGTCGGTGCCATCATTGACCTGGGCATGTGCCTGAACCTGACGGACCGCCAGGCCTGCGAAGAGATCACCGCTGCCTTCGAGCCGTGCCGCAAGTTGTATGAAGCGCAAGGCGTGCCCCTGCCTGAGAACAAGGGGCCGCGGGACAAGCTGTTCAGATACCGCGATCGCGCCGTGATCGAGTTCATGCACAACATGCGTGCACAAGCCGAGCTTCCGGATTACCACACCGTGCGCTCCCCGTTCCTGGAAGGGGCGCTGTTGTACGACGGCGCCGGCTTCCATGACCAGACGCACATCCAGATCGCTGTGCGTGACCCGGCGTGCATCAAGGGCTACTTCATGCCGCTGGACGACATCGACTCTGAGGCACACGCGGCCTGATCGCCTCAGGCGCTACTGACCACCCCCGCTAAGCCCGCCCAGTGCGGGCTTTTTTCATGTCAGGCCATGGCGGGTGATCAACTCGGCCTCACGTCGCGCGGGACAGCAACTCGTGGAAGTAGGCGGCGCGGTCCGCCGACAGCGTGCTCACTTCAGCCGTCGCGCATTCCTCCGCAGTCAGGAACTTCGACGGCTCTGCGCGGTAGCCGTTCTCCCAAGCCTCGAAGGCCTGCGCCAGCTGTTCCAGCGTCACGGTCATTGGCAGGCTGTTCGTTTCGGTAGTCATCATCGTTCTCCAGTTGTGCCCATTCGGGCGGTCGCTACGTCGGCCACCAGGGCGAAGCGCAGGGCGGCGCGCTGCACCTAGCCGGCGGCGGTGTCGGGCACGTAGTCCAGCGTCAGGGCGTCGACGTCGGTGCGCAGTTGGCGCGGCCAGTCGTCACTGTGGGCGGTCAGCCATTCCAGCAAGGCCCGGCCCAGGGTGCCGTGGGTGGTCTCGCAGGCCTTCGCCAGATGCTGGGCCAGGGCCGCGCCGCCCTCGTGAGCGTGCACCCTGCGGCCGGCTGGAATCGGCATGGCACACATCGGATGCGTCAAGCTGAGGGCACAGGATGCGCACGGCTTGCCAGCCACAGCGGGGCCCATCTCGCAGCGTGGTGTGCGTCCCTGATGGGCATGGTGTTGGCGTCAACAGGAAATCGCCCATGCACCGGGTGTCGAACATGGTGGATCCGGTCAATTCACGGCGCCGGGCTATGTTCGACTGCTCGCCCGGACGCCTACACCCTCCGGTGTTCCTTGTGTCGCAGCCCTCCGAGGACGGCTGCGACCTTGAGTGGTTTCAAGGTGCTGGCCACCAGCGCCAGGGAGCCGCGTCAGCTCCCGTTCGAACGGTACAGCCCGCGGTGGTCGATTGCCTTGGCGGCGAAATCGTGGCGGCAACGGATCGACAGCCCGTCCTGTTCAAAGCCGGGCTGCATGTCGATGGCGGGGCCGTCGCTGCCATTGAGGAAGCAGTATTCGACGGTATCGACCAGGGCCCCGGCGGCGGCACCGTACCAGGTCAGCGATGACGCAGCGTCCAGGATCGGATCGACCACCGGCTCCAAGGCAGTCCGACCACCCGAACGAAACTCGTTGATCGACCCCACCGCAGCCGGCACGAACTGATTGCTGGTGAGCTGGTAGGCCGTCTGTTCCAGCGCCGCCGGAACGATGAGGTACGCCGGGGCGATGTTCAGCTCCTCGCCTTGCAGGCCGCGTTGCAGACGCAGCGCAGCCCGCATGGCCGTCAGGGATGACACCGACAGGGCCGAACCCGGGCCGGTGCCCAGGTTGGCGTGGCTGGCATGGAACAGCGCGACGCCATCGCTCATGGCCGCATTGGCCGTCAGCTGTGCATAAGCGGTGCGGTTCTCCAGGCGGGCAGCAGCTGCACCGAAGCCGGTCACAGCCCGATCGAAGCTGCGCAGGTCATCGTTCACCAGGGCCTGGCGGCTCATCGTGATGATGCGGCCATAGCTCAGCAGGCGATAGCTCTCGGCGCTGTCGGACATCTGCCCGTACTTGAATTCGCCGGCTTCGTTCACCTGCAGCAGATCCGGCAGGGCCGACATACTCACCACGGTCAACGGCTTGAAGTCGACGGCATCGGGCGCACGCCGAGCCCACATCCGATAGGTGCCCGGGTTCTCGGTGTAGCTCATGCGCAGCCGCTTGTTCGCCACATTCGCCAGCAAGGACGGCAGATCGCCACCGGTCATCATGCCGGCGCTGCGCACTGAGAGCGCAGCGCCCGCCACTTCCAAGCGGCTCATGCCGCGGGTGCTGTGCCCGAGGGTCTCCAGTACCTGGCGGCTCATTTCGATGAGCGTCATGCCGCGGTACTGGCGGCCGTTGTCCGTCAGCGGCGCGGCCTGGTCCATGCGGTGCATGAGTGCTTCTTCGATGCCGGCCAGGCGTGTGCGACCAGCGTCGCGGGTGGTGTGGATTCGGTTCATGGTGCGGACTCCAGTCATTGCAGGTTGATGCCGGCCTCTCGGGCCTGCTCGATCAGCGATGCCTCTTCCTGCATCAGCGTGGCAATGCGGTGATCGAGCTTTTCCACGGCAGCAGGCCTGTCCTTCATCGGCAGGCCTTCGCCGGGTAGGTCCAGCGCATCAACCGCACCTGCCAGGTACTGCGCCAGCGGCGCTGCGAACAGGCCGCAGAGGGCGCGATCCATGTCAGCGGCTGCGGGCGATTCGCCGAAGTTCGTGGCTGCGCCCAGCAGGCGCACATTGCCCCGGCTGCTGTCGAAGTTCTGGGCGCCGGCATGCGGCGCCTTGGCCAGACGCTGCAGGCTGGCCTGCAGATGGCCCGCATAGTGCGAGGCCGACGCTTGCAGCCAGTCATTCAGTAGCACCTTGATGTCGGCCCGATTCATCGGTGCCGACAAGATCTGCGAGCGTTGGCGCTGCAGGTCGTTCAGCTCGACGCGAAGCGCCTTCAAGCGCTCCTCCAGGCTCTGGACTGACCGACGGATCAGCGAGAAGTCAAACAGGCCCACGTGGCCTCCTTTGGAGTGATGCCGGCCGGATGGCCTGCCCTGACTCACACGGTAGGCGGTGGCGCTTGACGCTTCTCCGGGAATGCATGTCCAACGATGCGCCGCAGATGCCGGCCGCTCAGCGTCTTCCCGCCAGTGAACTTCGACGCGTAGAACAGCGCGCGATCCAGGCGCGGTGCATCGTCCGGTGGGTGCTCGTCGTCGCGCCAGAATCGCCAGGGGCCACGCGACACAAAGGTGTCCCACTCTCGGCGCAGCTGGTCAACGCCCTGGGTCGGGTTCGGCGCGTCGATGTATCGGGCCGCCTCGCACAGCCAGCCTGCACGCAGTGCGTCCAGGCGTTTGGCCTTGGTGCTGGGCAGGCCCAGGCACCGCTCCAGGCTGAGGCTGTTGGTCTCGTCCAGCCACTTCATGAAGCCCTCACGCCACCCGGGCGGCACCCGCGCGCCGGGGCCATCCCACAGGAAGGCGAACTGTTCGTACAGGTTCGGCCGGGCCATTACCCCCCCGCATCGAGCCCGAACACCCCCGGCTGCACGTGGAACACGTGGGCCGGCCCGATGCCTGGCAGGCGGTGCTTGAAGGTCAACCGGTCGCGCTCGTGCTTCAGGCAGCCAGCGTCCTTGAGCACGCGGGCCACGAAGTGGGCGTCCAGGCCCTTGCACACCTCGTTCTTGAAGGCCTCGGGGAAGATCAGGTACTCCACCAGGGCGCCATCCGCGGAGCGGCTGCCCTCGGGCGCGCGGGCGTCGCAGTACTCGCTGGCACTGTCGAACTTGACCGGCGTCCCGTGTTCGTCGACGAAGCGCTTGAAGCCGGCGCGCAGGGCGGTGTTCGGCTTGTGGTCGTCATTGGCCCGGTGCCACCAGGTCAGCAGGGCGTCGCCGTTCTTCTCCAGCCAGGCTCGCACCTGGCGCAGCGCCTCGGTGCGCTCGCTGCTGCCAAAGCCCGCCGCGCGCGCGCCGACCCAGGCCAGGAAGCAGCGCCGCACGCCCTCGGTCACCTCGCCAGGCTTCCAGCCCGTCAGGCCCTCCCGCGTGGCCAGCTCGCCGGCCGCAGCCACCAGGGCGAAGCGCCGGCCGGCGCGCTGCACCTGGCCGTCGGCGGTGTCGGGCACGTAGTCCAGCGTCAGGGCGTCGACATCGAGGCGCAGCTGGCGTGGCCACTCGGCGCTGTGTGCGGTCAGCCATTCCAGCCAGGCCCGGCCCAGCGTGCCGTGGGTGGTCTCGCACGCCTTCGCCAGGTGCTGGGCCAGGGCCGCGCCGCCCTCGTGATCGTGCACGGTCTCGAACAGGCCCAGGCCGGCGCCGGCGTCGGCCGGCATGTCGACCATGCGCAGCTCCTGGCCGGCGCGGATGCGCTTGCCGGCCTCGGCCATGTGCTGCGCCAGCGGGATTTCGCCGGCCGACAGCCACAGCAGACGCCAGCTCAGGCGCGGCCGCGCGCCGCCGTTGCGCCCGGCGCGCGCCTTGCCCTGGCCGTTGGCCAGCATGTAGGCGCTTTCACCGGCCACCTTGGCGTCCAGCTGGCCGAGCTCGTCGAGCACCAGCAGGGCGTCGCTGTGCTGGGCGGCCTGCGCTTCCAGGCCGTTGTCGGTGGCGCGCCAGCGCTGCAGGTACTCGCGCCCGCCCCACACCGACGCGGCCACGCGCAGGGCCGTGGTCTTGCCGCAGCTCGAATCGCCGCGCAGGTGGAAGCCGCCGGACTCCATGCCCGGCACCCAGGCCAGCACCGGCCCGGCCAGCGCCGCCGCGGTGGCGAACAACAGCCGGCTGTTGCCCTCGCAGTAGCGCCCGACCCGCTCCTGCCACTGGGCCAGCGTGCCGCGCCGGGTGAAGGTGTCCTCCATGGGCGCATCGCTGTGGAACATCAGCCGCTCGTGCGCGTCCTGGTCCTCGCCATCGCCGGCCGTGCGGGTCAGGGTCTCGCGGGGCAGCACGTAGGCCCGGCCCTGCCAGCCCACGCGGTCGACCAGGCGCACGCGCTCGGTGGGCCGGCGGCTCTGCAGGTACTCGGTCAGCCAGCGGCGCCGGTTGTTGTCGGTGGGGGCGTGGAAGCCCATGTCCAGCAGCTCGGCCCGGTAGGACGCGCCGTCGCCGGCCAGCATGGCCAGCGGCATCAGCCAGCGCCGGCCGCGGCCGAAGGAGGTGTCAAAGTCCAGCAGCAGCGCCGCGCCCTTGTCGTGCATGTCGCGCGCCAGGGCCAGCACTTCCAGGCGGTCACACACCCGGCGCGCGCCGCCGGTCATGCCATCGTCGCCGGCCGGCGGCGTGAACCACACGCCCAGGTCATTGCATAGGAAGCGGTCGCCGGCGCCGGCGGGGTCGCCATCGTCGGGGCCACGCGATCTGCGGCCCTTGGAGCCCTTGCGGCGCGGCGGTGGTGCCGACGTATCACCCGCGTCGTGTTCGGCCGCTGGCGGGCCGGTTTCGTCGCCCGGCGCAGGCCCTGGCTCTGCCGCTGCATCGTCATCAGCAGCAGGTGCTGCGCAGTGAGCAGCGATGGCGGCCGTGATGGCGTCCTCGACCAGCATGCGCACCGCGTCGACACCGGCATGGGTGGCCAGGTCGTTGAAGTCGCTCCCGCCTTCGGGCAGGCCGGCCGGGAACACGCAGGCGGCCGGCCCGATGTCGGTGGCACCGGCCCGTGCTGCCGCTGCAGCCTTGATCCGGCCCGGGTTGGTGCCGGTGCGGGCCTCGGTGGTGCTGTCATCGTCGCCACACACCAGCAGCAGGGCGGCCGGGAACAGCCCCCGCAGCGCCACGGCGCAGGGCTTGAGGTTGCCGGCGTCGAAGCACACCACCACGGGCCGTCCGGTGGCCTCGTGCAGGCTGGCGCAGGTGGCGTAGCCCTCGCCCAGCAGCAGCACGGGCGGGTCGGTGTCGGGGGTGTTGGCGTCTGCACCAGCGTGCCCGCCGATCAGGTGGAACAGCCCCGTCTTGCGCCCGCCGGGCATGAAGCGCTTCTCGGGCGCATCGCCGGCCGGCTTGGCTGGGGCGATGCGCTGCACGTTCTGCAGCTCGCCGTCCGCGTCGTGCATGGGCACCAGCAGCGTGCCGTCGGGCAGCACACGCACGCCGTGGGCACCCACGCCCTTACGCGTCAGGTAGGGGCTGGCGCTCGCATCGGCTGGCACCAGGGCATCCGCCCACAGGTCGCGTGCATCGCGGGCCGCACGGTCGGCGCGCTCGCGGTGGTGCGCCTCGTCAGCCTGGCGCTTGCGTGCACGTTCGGCCGCGGCCGCTGCCAGCGCTGCCGGGTCGGGTGCAGGCGCGTCGGCGCCGGCCTCGGGGAAGCGAAAGCCCCGGTCCTTGGCCATGCCGAACAGCGTCCCCACCTTCACCGGGCCGGGCTTGCCGGCGCTGCGCCAGGTGGCGCGGTCTTCGCTGGCGTCGGGGTTGCCGCGCCGGCCGGCCCAGTCCAGCCACAGGTCGGCGCCAGCCTCGCCGATGCCATCGAACACCGCGAAGGCCACGCGGGCGCGTTCGTCGTGGCCGATGTCCGGCGGGATGAAGGACAGGGCCTCACGCACCAGCTCGGGCGGGATCGGTCGCGGGGCATGCCGCGGGGCTCGTTTCATTCGGTTCTCCCGGTCGGGTGGTCATCTGTCAGGGGTGGGGGCGCGCCGGGCTCATCAGCTGCGGCCAGCACCAGGGCGCGCAGCGCCGCCTTGCGGGCCTCGTAGTCGACGCCCCGGGCCAGCAAGATGACGTCGCGGCACTCGACCTGGTGCAGCAGCTGCAGCTGCCCCACGTCCAGCGTGTTGCGGTCCAGGCCGGCAAACACGCCCGTCAGGGCGTAGCCGATCAGCCGTGCCTCGTTGGCCAGGTGGTGCGCCTCGGTGGTCTTGCCGGCGCTGCGGCGTACATCCACCAGCACCGCGTTGACGGCGCTGTGCTGCTGCGCCACGGCCGTGCGGCTGGCCTTCCAGGTCGGGTCCAGGCGTTGCGCCTTCAGCCGCTGCAGTTCGCGGGCGGTGGTCTCGAAGGCACGGATGAAGCGCACCTTGAGCCGCAGCGCCTCGGCACCCGTGAAGCCCATCGCCAGCAGGGCGAAGCCGGCCTGTGTGATGAGGTACTCAGGCAGCTTGCGGCCGGTCGCGTCGGCGTACTCACTGAGCGCAAAACTGCGCTCAGTGAAGTCGGGGTCGACCTGCTCGACCAGCGCCTGAATCGAGCGCAGCACGTCGCGGTGGCGCTTGCCGAAGTACTCGGCCACGCGGCGCGAGGTGGTGACGGCCTGGCCGTGGTCGACGCTCACCAGGTCCTGAGCGTGAGCGGCGAACAGCCCGCGCTGTGGCGCCGGCAGCACGTTGGACACCGGGGCCACTGGTGAGCCCGAAGGCGTACCCGAACCGACCTGTGCGAGTTGACGGCGCGCGGTCATGCGGCACCGCCTTTCACCGGCTTTGCAGCCAGACCGAGAAACTCACGGTAGGTCGGCGCCGGCGCACCGATGGCTTGCAGCTCAGCACACAGTGCCTCGTCCCGGCTGACGAGGTCGCGGTAGATGGCCCCGATTTCGGCATCGCGCTTTCTCAGGGCGTCAATCTGGTCGTTGACCCGGCGCATCTCGTCGTAGCTGTCGGCTCGCGCCTGTCGGATCAGGTCCAGCTGCGCCCGCAGGCGCATCACACGAGCGTGCGGCGCACGATCCGAGCGCGCACGCCACAGCGAGGTGATGCCCTTGGGGTGTCTGCCGCGGCGGCCCTCCTGCTGCACAGGGGCCGCGACAGCCGTCGGCAGGCGCAGCACGGTGGCGCCAGGCAATGCGGCAGCTTCACCGGCCGCGCCGGTGTTCTTGGTGGTGCCCATGCTCAGGCTCCTTGAATCGAGGGGTTCGGGGTTGCGGCGGTGCGGATGGGCCGGTGCGTCTCGCACCAGGCGTCAATGCATCGCACCAGGTCGACGGCTTGCGCACGGATGCCGGCCAGCTCGGCATCGCTGAGCGTCAGCAGGTCGAGCGAGCCATCGGCAGCCAGGTCGCGCAGGTCGCGGTTCAGGGGCTGCCACTGGCGCAGGGTCTTCATCAGCGGGGTGTGCTTGCGCATGGCTCAGCCCTCCCGCGTGGCGGTGGTCGGCACGGCCTGGGCAGCCCGGACGGCGGCCATCCACTGTGCGTCGGCCAGATCGAAGGCAGCGCGGGATTGCACCCGCAGCGCACGCAGCACGGCAGCCAGGACGTGCGTGCGGCCGTGGTCGCCGGCATCGATGCTTTCTGCCAGGTCGGCTGCCACGGACACGAGGCAGGTCACGTCGCCCACGGCGCGCGTCAGCTTCTCCAGGTCGTTGACGGTGCTCATGCTGCACCCCCGATCGTGCAGTCAGCGGTGATCGTCTTCAGGCCGGCAGCAGCGGCTGCGGTCTCGGCCAGCGCGCCGTCGACGGCCTGGGGCAGCACATCGGCCACGAGGTGCGCCAGGTTCAGGAGCACCTCGACGGCCTTCGCCCCCGATGGCGTGACGGTGCTCAGCTCGTTGACCGCGTACAGCAGTGCGCCCAGTTGCTCGACCTGGAGGGACAGGTGATCGCGTGCGGCGGTGGACTTCAGGATGTCGTCCGGCGTGGTGGTGACGGTGCTCATGCTGCACCCCGCTTGATGGCGGCGACGGTATTGACCATCGCGACATTGGACGTACGACGGTCTGCAGCACCTGCTACCCGTAGCTTAGGCTCCGGCCGCTGCTGCGGCGCCTGCCGATCTTCGCCACGCTCTATCGCCTCGAAATGAGCCCGCGTCAGCACCACCGCACCGGTTATCAATCGACGAGCGCGCCAGTAGCCCTGCTTGTGCAGCGCCTGCAACTGCGCGGCGGGCTGGCGGTAGCCTGTTAGCTCGATCAGCTCATCTGGGGTGAGGATGATGGCGCTCATGATGCGGCACCCCCACGGCTCAGGCGGTCGGCTGCGACCAGCTCGAAGGCACGGGCGCGCAGCTCGGCGCGGCGCAGGGCGGCGCGGCTGGCCAGCTTGCGAGCCAGGCGCAGCATGTAGGCGCGGGCGTACTCGCTCACGGCGGATTCAGTACGGGGGGAAGGTTGCGCGGAGATGCGCAGAGTCATGCGACCGGATGCGGCCGCAGTGCGGGTGTCAGCCATGTTGAAGGCTCCGAAGCGACGAGGATCGAACCTGCCGCACCCCACGCCAATGAGGGGCGGCAGACCGTGCAGGGTTGGCGTACCGGGCTTCGGGACCGGCGCATCCGAAGATGCCCCAGCACGGCCCACCATAGACGGAGCCATGCGCGCAGCACCACGCCCACAGGGACGTGAAAAAGCCGCGTCTGGCGCGGCTGCTGCGCCGAAGCTACCGGGACGCCAATCCCAGCCGGCTTGCGCCGGTGGCCACTGCATGTGCAGCGGTTGCAGGCAGTGTGCATGCCCTGGCGTGCCGGCGTCAAGCGCCATGTTGCGGGGTGTGCGGCTCACGTCGTGATCCCCTCGGCCCGCATCACGGCGTGCAGCGCCGGCAACGTGCCCAGCACCAGGAGGCGCCGCGCGCAGTGGCAGCGCAGCACGTAGCGGGGCGAATCCAGGTAGGCGTGGTGCCACTGGACCTGCTGCAGCGACCAGCCGTGCGCGCTGGCTGCAGACCGCAGGGCGTGGAAGCCCTTCACCTTTCGGCGCCGGCTCACGCGGCCACCTCTGCCGGCTCGGTCGGTTGGCCAGGACGAGAGGTGGCGATGGTCTCGCCGCTCTTCCTGTCGGTGACCACCACCACGCCCGGCCAGTCGAAGCGGGCCAGGTACTTGTCACCGCCACGTGCAAAGGTGACGCGGCAGGCGGGGTGTTCGGCCTGCAGCAGGCGGGCCGCCTGGCGCAGGATGATGGTGCGGACTTCGAGGGTTTGGGTCACGTCGTGATCCTCTCGGCACGCATCGCGGCGTGCGGTGCCGGCAAGGTGCCCAGCACCAGGAGGCGCCGCGCGCAGTGGCAGCGCAGCACGTAGCGGGGCGGTTCCAAGTGGCAGCGGTGCCACTTGACCTGCTGCAGCGACCAGCCGTGCGCGCTGGCTGCAGACCGTAGGGCGTGGAAGCCCTTCACCTTTCGGCGCCGGCTCACGCGGCCACCTCTGCCGGCTCGGTCGGTTGGCCAGGACGAGAGGTAACGATCACCTCGCCCGTCTCGCGGTCAGTCACCACCACCACGCCCGGCCAGTCGATGCGAATCACCATCTTGATGCCGTGGAAGTTGTGGAAGCCGCGCACATGCCGCGGCCACCGCGTCTGCAGCAGGTCGGCCGCCTGGCGCAGGATGACGGCGCGGTTTGCCGTGGTGAGAAGTGCGGCCCGCGTGGCAGCGGTGAGCGGCTGGGCCTTGTTGCCAGGCGTGCGGCTGGTGTATCGAACCTTGGGCATGGCATCACGCCCCGGCCGGGCCGGTGCCAGCGCCTGCGATCTGGTCCTGCACCCACTGCAGCACGGCCGATTCGGGCCAGGTGGTGCAGCGGGCAGAGATGCGGACCGGCTTCACGAACTTGCCGGCGCGCATGAGGTTGTAGATCGTGGACTTCTTGCAGCCCGTCAGCGCCTCGACATCAGCCAGGCGCAAGAGGCGGTCACGCTTGACCGGGGGGCGGGTTTCGGTGGCGACATGTAGATGCACGTCCTTGACTCCATGGTGTGCGCTGTGGCGCGTTGACATGGAGATGGACTGTGGTCCGTGCGGTGCCATGTCGGCCATGTCGACATGCGACAGGGAAGCCGACAGGCCCGGGGCCAGGCCTAGGCCCGATGCAGTTTCGACGTCGGCGGCTTGCCTTCTTTCCTGGCATCAGCCAGGAAGTTCTTGACCGAGTTCTGCTTGTAGCCCCAGGCCTCGCCCAGCTGGGCGTGCAGGCCAGCGACAGCGGCCCTAGGGTCGTGATCCTGCAGCGCCTTGAACTGGCGCAGCAGTTCGGCGCGATGCGCCGGGGTCCATTTCTCATGCGGGGCCTTCGCCGGCTTCAGCTCGGGCGCTTCATGCTGAACCGCAAGGCCGGCCGGTGCAGCGTCAGCCAGGCGCAGTAGCACCACGGGCGCGGGGTTGGCGACCGGCGCGACACCGTACCCGAACAGCGCCGCGGCATCGCTGGCCAGGATCGCCAGGCGAAAGACCGGATGCCGACGCAGCGCCGAGGCAGGTTGCCCGGACTGCGCCAGCTCATCCAGCAGCACCACCGCGCCAGGTGCGCCGCGCAGCTCGGTCTGCGCTGTCACGGCAGGGATGCGGCGGCGCGGGGTACTGAACCCGTCCCTGTGTAACCACGAAGTCCGAATGGCCCCGTCCCGAAAGCGTACGGTGGGCTCGGCGCTTTCCCAGCGTTCAGGGCTCGCAGCTCTTGCGGCGCGCCACACCTTGTCGGCGGTGACCGGCCGGGCCCAGTTGTCCCGCTCCAGCTCGAACAGCGCCAGGCCGGGGCGGTCCTTCAGCACCTGCACCAGATGGCGAATCACCACCATCGGTGGCCGCGTCTGGGCGCAGTGGTCTGCCACGTCGGGCAGCCACGCCAGCGGGGTGGATGCGCCGTCTGCACCTTCGGCCATCAATGGGCCGGCCGGGCCAGGGTCCTGCCAGCCAGGCCGGCGCCTGGCATCGTTTGCCGTCATGTGCTGCTCTCCCGCGCCCCGCTGCAGAAGGTGCACCGCGCCGCCGCGCGGGGCTACGGATGCCGGCCGGGATCAGGGGCCGGTGGCGCGGTGCAGGGCAGATGGTAGGGCGCGCGTGCCTCGCATGGCGGTGCGCCTGCTGGCACTGGTGCCAGCAGCAGCCAGGGGCGGGCGCCGATGTGGCTGTGCAACGCTGCGTCACCTCGCCACGAGCCAGCGGCAGGGCGTCAATGACGGGCCCAGCGGCCGGCCTGCGCCTGGGCGGGAGGGGCCCGGGGCTTCTCTTTCCGCGCCTACTTTCCACCAGGGAGTGCCCGAGTCTTGAGCGCCGTCGCCGCTGCTGCTGGCCGGCTTGGACTGGCCAGGCTGCTGCCTCAGGGCAACCAGGTTGAAGGGTTGAAGGCAATACAGAAGAGACGATGAGTTTGTCCCCGTTGTTCCCGTTTTGTCCCCGGTGCTGTCCCCGGTCCGTTGACCTGCCGTAACTCGTTGTCGGCATTGGACTTTCTTCCGGTTGCCGGGTGCTGTCCCCGTTGTCCCCGGTGCTGTGTGCACGCCGGCCAGACTTCACTTAACCCCCTTGGGGCATGCCCGTGAACAGTCCGTGCACGGGGTCCGAATTACCCGCATCGAGGGCACCCAGGAAGGACCCGGGCCGTTCATCCATCCAGCCGGGTGCCATGGGGCAAGTTCCCCCATGCTGCATGCCTTGATGGGTCGACTGATGGGGTAATTCCATGGCCACCCGCTGGCGCGGTGGCGCGGCCGAATGAACC
>Ga0228700_1001351_pt1 | contig 16365 bp, 12 predicted proteins | sample McNCre317_Aug_MG_FD_178019 | JGI IMG/M metagenome (GOLD analysis project Ga0228700, IMG submission 178019) | Freshwater microbial communities from McNutts Creek, Athens, Georgia, United States - 3-17_Aug_MG | ecosystem: Environmental > Aquatic > Freshwater > Creek | place: USA: Georgia...
CTCTTGACGTTGCCGTGGTGGCGGCGGCTGATGCGCAGATAGGGCTTGTCGCTGCGCGGGTCGATCTCGGCGCTGACCTCGGCGTCATGCAGCGCGGCCTTCAGCGCCTCGGCGCTGGCGGCGGCGGCGCCGGCGTCGTCCAGGTTCAGCGTCAGGCCGTCGCTGATGGCGCGCAGCGCCTCGACGTCCATCCAGTTCGACAGCCGATCGATGACGTTGGCCGCCTTCATGTACTGGCCGGCGAGCTGGTCCAGCGCCTCGCCGCGGATGGCCTCGCGGCCCGCGCCCGGCTCGACCACCGCGCCGTCCAGCGCCACCCGCACCAGATAGTCGTCCAGCGCGGCGGCGTCCTTCAGGTACTGCTCCTGCTTGCCGTGCTTGACCTTGTAGAGCGGCGGCTGCGCGATGTAGATGTGGCCGCGCTCGACCAGATCGGGCATCTGGCGGTAGAAGAAGGTCAGCAGCAGCGTGCGGATGTGGGCGCCGTCCACGTCCGCGTCGGTCATGATGATGATGCGGTGGTAGCGCAGCTTGTCCGGGTTGAAGTCGTCGCCGCCCATGCCCTGGCCGATGCCGGTGCCCAGGGCGGTGATCAGCGTCAGGATCTCGTTGCTGGACAGCAGCTTCTCGTAGCGCGCGCGCTCGACGTTCAGGATCTTGCCGCGCAGCGGCAGGATCGCCTGGAATTTGCGGTCGCGGCCCTGCTTGGCCGAGCCGCCGGCGGAGTCACCCTCGACGATGTAGATCTCGCACAGCGTCGGGTCCTTCTCCTGGCAGTCGGCCAGCTTGCCCGGCAGGCCCAGGCCGTCGAGCACGCCCTTGCGGCGCGTCATCTCGCGCGCCTTGCGCGCGGCGTCTCGGGCGCGCGCGGCGTCGACGATCTTGCCGCAGATGGTCTTGGCGTCGGTCGGGTTCTCCAGCAGCCAGTCGGTCAGGAGCCGCCCGACGATGTCCTCGACCGGGCCGCGCACCTCGCTCGACACCAGCTTGTCCTTGGTCTGGCTCGAGAACTTCGGCTCGGGCACCTTGACCGAGACCACGCAGGCCAGGCCCTCGCGCATGTCGTCGCCGGTGATCTCGACCTTCGCCTTCTTGGCGATGTCGTTGTCCTCGATGTACTTGTTGATGACGCGCGTCATCGCCGCGCGCAGGCCGGTCAGGTGGGTGCCGCCGTCGCGCTGCGGGATGTTGTTGGTGAAGCAGAGCACCGACTCGGAGAACGCGTCGTTCCACTGCATCGCCACCTCGACGCCGATCGTCGTGCCCTGGTCGCTCTGCTTCTCGCCCGTGGCGTGGAAGATGTTCGGGTGCAGGACCTTCTTGCCCTTGTTGACGAACTCCACGAAGCCCTTGACGCCGCCGGCGTAGGCGAAGTTGTCCTCCTTGCCGCCGTTGCGCTCGTCGACCAGGCGGATCTTCACGCCGTTGTTCAAGAACGAGAGCTCGCGCAGGCGCTTGGCCAGGATGTCGTAGTGGAACTCGTTGTTCTGCTGGAAGATCTCGGTGTCGGGCAGGAAGTGCACCTCGGTGCCGCGCTTGTCGGTCTCGCCGGTGACGCGCATCGGGCTGGTCTCGACGCCGTCGCGCCGCTCGATCACGCGGTCCTGCGGCACGCCCTTGCGGAAGTCGATCTGGTGCACCCGGCCGTCGCGGCGCACCGTCAGGCGCAGCCACTTCGACAGGCCGTTGACGCAGGACACGCCCACGCCGTGCAGGCCGCCCGACACCTTGTACGAGTTCTGGTTGAACTTGCCGCCGGCATGCAGCTCGGTCAGCGCGATCTCGGCGGCCGAGCGTTTCGGCTCGTGCTTGTCGTCCATCTTCACGCCGGTCGGGATGCCGCGGCCGTTGTCGATGACCGAGATCGAGTTGTCGGTGTGGATGGTGACGACGATGTCGTCGCAGTGGCCGGCCAGGGCCTCGTCGATCGAGTTGTCGACGACCTCGAAGACCAGGTGGTGCAGGCCGGTGCCGTCGGACGTGTCGCCGATGTACATGCCCGGGCGCTTGCGCACCGCTTCCAGCCCTTCCAGGATCTGGATGCTGCCCTCGCCGTAGGCGGCGGAGGCGTCCGCGGTGGCCGGGATCGGAGTGGGGGAGGGCGGGTTCAGGTCGCTCATGTCGCTCTTGCAGAAAGGCCGGAGCGGGCCGCAGCCCGCTCGGGTGATGGGTTCACGCCATGCCGGTCGGTCTGCCATTGTCGCCGACCGGGCCACCGGACCCTCGCGGTCCGGCCCGATCCGGTCAGATCCGCATCGGCATGACCACGTACTTGAAGCCGGCGTCGTCGGGGCGGGTGAACAGCGCCGAGCTGCTGGCATCCTGCAGCGACAGCGTCACCATCTCCTGGTCCATGTTGGACAGCACGTCCATCAGGTAGGTGACGTTGAAGCCGATCTCGATCGTCGGGCCGTCGTAGTCGATCTCCAGCTCTTCCTTGGCCTCTTCCTGCTCGGCATTGCTCGAGGCGATCTTCAGCAGGCCGGTCTCGAAGTTCAGGCGCACGCCCTTGAACTTCTCGCTGGTCAGGATGGCCGCGCGCTGCAGGCTGGTCAGCAGCGCGGCGCGGCCCAGCGTGACGTGGTTGCGGTGGTTCTTCGGGATGACGCGGTTGTAGTCGGGGAACTTGCCCTCGACCAGCTTGGTGACGAACTCCATGCCGCCGAAGCTGAAGCGCGCCTGGTTGGTGGCGAAGCCCATCTCGATCGGCGCGCCCTCGTCGTCCTTGGCCGCCTTGCCGCTGTCCTTGAGCAGGCGCTGCAGCTCCAGCACCGTCTTGCGCGGCAGGATCACCTCCTGCTTCGGGATCTCGACGTCGAGCGTGGCCTGGGCCAGCGCCAGACGGTGGCCGTCGGTGGCCACCAGCGTCAGCGTCTTGCCCTCGGCGACGAAGAGGATGCCGTTGAGGTAGTAGCGGATGTCGTGCACCGCCATCGCGAAGTGCACCTGGTCGATCAGGTGCTTGAGCGTCTTCTGCGGCACGCTGAAGGTCGGGCCGAAGTCGGCCGCCTCCTGCACCAGGGGGAAGTCGTCGGCGGGCAGGGTCTGCAGCGTGAAGCGGCTCTTGCCGCCCTGCAGCGTCAGCTTGTTCTGCGCCGCGCTCAGCGTGACGATCTGGTCGCCGGGCAGGGTGCGCAGGATGTCGATCAGCTTGCGCGCGCCCACCGTGGTGCTGAAGTCGCCGGCGTCGCCGCCCATCTCGGCACGGGTGCGCACCTGGATCTCGAGATCGCTGGTGGTGAACTCGCACTGCGGCCCCTGCTTGCGCAGCATCACGTTGGCCAGGATCGGCAGCGTGTGGCGGCGCTCGACGATGCCGGAGACCGCCTGCAGGGCGGCGAGGAGTTTGTCCTGCGGTGCTTTCAAGACGATCATGAGGTGGGTCTCTGCGGTGGGTGGTTCCGTCCTGTGGTCTCGCTCAGCCCTTCAGGGTCTGCTCGAGCACATGCAGCTGCTGGTTCAGTTCGGTGTTCTTGTGGCGCTCCTCGGCGATCTTGCGCACCGCGTAGAGCACCGTCGTGTGGTCGCGCCCGCCGAAGAGGTCGCCGATCTCGGGCAGGCTCTTCTGCGTCATCTCCTTGGCCAGGTACATCGCGATCTGGCGCGGCCGAGCGATGCTGGCCGGGCGCTTCTTGCTGTACATGTCGGCGATCTTGATCTTGTAGAAGTCGGCGACCGTCTTCTGGATGTTCTCGACCGAGATCTGGCGGTTCTGGATCGAGAGCAGGTCCTTGAGCGCCTCGCGCGTGAGCGCGATGTTGATCACCTTGTGGCTGAAGCGCGAGTAGGCCACGACCTTGCGCAGCGCGCCCTCGAGCTCGCGCACGTTGGCGCGCACGTTCTTGGCGATGAAGAAGGCGACCTCCTCGGGCATCGCGCAGCCCTCGGCCTCGGCCTTCTTCATCAGGATGGCCACGCGCATCTCCAGCTCCGGCGGCTCGATGGCCACCGTCAGGCCCGAGTCGAAGCGGCTGGTCAGGCGCTCGTCGATGTCCACCAGGCCCTTGGGGTAGGTGTCGCTGGTCATGACGATGTGCGCGCGCTTGGACACCAGCGCCTCGAAGGCGTTGAAGAACTCCTCCTGCGTGCGGTCCTTGCCGGCGAAGAACTGCACGTCGTCGATCAGCAGCAGGTCGAGCGAGTGGTACTTGGCCTTGAGCTCGTCGAAGGTCTTGCGCTGGTAGTTGCGCACCACGTCCGAGATGAACTGCTCGGCGTGCAGGTAGAGCACGCGCGCGTCGGCGCGCTCGCGCAGCATCGCGTTGCCGACCGCGTGGATCAGGTGCGTCTTGCCCAGGCCGACGCCGCCGTACAGGAACAGCGGGTTGTACATGCCGCCGGGCGAGCCGACGACATGCAGCGCGGCGGTGCGCGCCATCTGGTTGGCGCGGCCCGGCACCAGGGTGTCGAAGGTCAGCAGCGGGTTGATGCGCCCGCGGGTGTTCGTCGGCGCGGAAGGGGGCGGCACGTTCGGGATGACCACGGCGGGCGCGCCGGTCAGGGCCGGGACAGGCGGCACCTGGCGGGCCACGATCGGGGCTGGGGCGGGCGGGGCGGCCATCGGCTGCGGTGCCGGGGCGGTGCCGTTGTCCGGGCCGGCGCGGCGACGGCGGGCCACCGCGGCCGAGGCCTTGGCCAGCGCCGCCGAGGCCGCGATCGGTCCCAGGGACAGGCCGGCACGCGCGCTCGGGACCGGCGCCGCACTGGCGGTCGTCGCGCCCGAAGCCGGGCTGGCGGCGACCGCCGGTGCGGCGACCGGGGCGTCCTGAGGCGGCAGGTCCACGGCCGTCGGGCTCGCGGGGACCCGATCGGGCCGCTGCGGCAGCGGGGCCGGCATCGGCAGGGGCGGCGGCATCGGGGTGGCCGCCACAGGCTCGTCCAGCCGCGCGGAGATGAAGGAAGCCGCCGCTGCCGCATCGGCCGCCAGACGGGCCAGGGCCGGAGACTGGGCCAGCGGCGACAGGTCGGCCGCGAGCACCAGCGGCTCGGTCAGCGCCGCCACCCTGCGTGCGCTCGCGCGCGTGCGAGCACGGGCACCCGCCAGGCCGGTCTCCGCCGGCGGGTCGAGCATTGTCATCTGCACGGGGGTCGCCAGGGGGGGGTGCGGTTCCTCGGGCGGCTCGGCCGGCGCCGTCACGGGGGCGGGCGCCGCCTCGCGCGCGCCCGCGATATGAAGCTCGAGGCGCACGGGCTGGCCGGCCAGCTCGCTCAGGGTCCGCTCGATGCGGGCGCTGAACTGCGAACGGATCCAGTCCATCTTGAACCGGTTGGGCGCGCACAGGTCCACGCGGACCGCCGCGCCGTCCACGGTCACCTCGGCCGGGGGAAGCGGGCGGATCCAGGTGTTGAACTGCTGCTGTGGCAGTTCGGCGGCGAGGCGTTCAAGGCCTCTTTCCCACAGGTCCGATTGCATGTGCTGAAAATTGTGGACAACTTCGAGCGAAGGGGCGCGATTGTATCGACATCGAGGGTGCCCGGGTAAGGTTATCCACAGATTCGCATCCAGGGTCAATCCCCCGCGACCCGCCGACGAGAAGGGGTGGTCGTTGACTCTTTGCGCGTGGGCGTGCTGTAATCGAGGGTTTCCCGAATCAGGGCGCCTTCGGGGTGCTCACACGTCAAGGCAAGAGGATTCATCATGAAGCGCACCTACCAACCGTCGAAGATCCGCCGTGCACGCACCCACGGCTTCCTGGTCCGCATGAAGACCCGTGGCGGCCGTGCCGTGCTGAATGCACGCCGCGCCAAGGGCCGCAAGCGTCTGGCCGTCTGATTCCAGGGACTTCGGTTCCCTTCCGGGCGTGAGCGATTCCCGCGAGTCGCGTCAGTTCGATCGACTCAGCGGTCCCTCGCGCTTCGAGGCCGTGATGGCGGTGCGCCCTTGTGCGCGCACCGCTCATTTCATGGTCCACCACCTTTCCCCGTGTTCTTCCGCGCCATCAGACGCCTCTGTTGAAGAGGCCGCTGGGGTTGTGGACAAGTCTGTGGATAAATCTGTGGACGAATCTGTGGATAAGGTTGTGGAAAAGCGCAGCGGACCGCCAGCTCTCCGACTGGGGCTGGTCGTGCCGAAGCGGCATGCGCGACGTGCGGTGACCCGCACGCTCGTCAAGAACCAGCTGCGCGACGCGATGCGACGCCATCTGCCGCACCTCGCCGCCGGCGACTGGGTGCTGCGCCTGCGTGCGCCGATCGATCGCAGCCGTTTCCCGAGTGCGCGCTCCGACGCGCTGGCCATCGAGCTGCGCGGCGAGATCGACCGTCTTCTGGCGGATGCCGTGCGCCGCACGGCCCGGCGGCTCGCCGAGCCGGCATCTTCCTCGTCCTGAACTGCCCTCCGTGGCTGCGCCGCCCGTGTCCGATCCCGATTCGTCGCTGCGGACCCGCCGGGTGCGCTGGCCGGCAGCGGCCCTGATCGGGCTGATCCGGGCCTATCGGCTCCTTCTGAGTCCCTGGCTGGGGTCGGCCTGCCGTTTCGAGCCGACCTGTTCGGTCTACGGACTGGGGGCGATCGAGCGTCATGGCGCCCGTCGGGGCGGTTTCCTGACCTTGCGCCGGCTGCTGCGCTGCCATCCCGGATGCGCGGGCGGGCATGATCCGGTCCCTGAATGCAGTCCGCAGGCATCGCGGCTGTTCACCTCTCTCCTGGAGCGCCCCGATTCCGCGGTGCCGCATGAGGCCGATCCTGTCGGCCATCTGCGCGCTCGCGGGCGTTCGCTCGCCAATCGAAAGACCTCTGTATGACCGACACGCGGCGTGCCCTGCTCTGGGGCGTCTTTTCCGTCTCGCTCGTGATGCTGTGGGATGGCTGGAACAAGCACACCGGCCAGCCGTCGATGTTCGCGCCTCAGGTGGCCGCTTCGGCCGCCGGCGGTGCGCCGGGCGGGCCGGGTGCCGCACCCGTCCAGCCGGCCGGGGTGGCTCCGCTGCCGGGCGTGGCCGCCGGTGGTGCACCTTCGGCCACGATCGATGTCAGCACCGACCTGCTCCGCGCGACCCTGGACACGCGCGGCGCCAGCCTGGTGGGCCTGACGCTGCCGCGCTACCACGACGAGCATGACGCCAGCCAGCCGGTCGTGCTGTTCGACCGCTCGGCCCAGCGCGTCTACCAGGCCGATTCCGGCCTGATCCCGCGCCAGGCCGGTCAGGCCGCGCTGCCCAACCACACCACGCCGATGACGCTGGTGCCGGGGCCGCTGAAGCTGGCCGACGGCCAGAGCGAGCTGGCGGTCAGCTTCGAGTCGCCGGACCAGGGCGGCGTGAAGCTGCGCAAGACCTATGTCTTCAAGCGCGGCGACTACGCCATCCGCGTGCGCCATGAGGTCATCAACACCTCGGCCGCGCCGGTGGCGCCGCAGCTCTACCTGCAGCTGTCGCGCGACGGCACGGTGAAGTCGAGTTCCATGTTCATGGGCCCGAACTCGTTCACTGGCCCGGCTGTCTACACCGACAGCGCCAAGTTCCAGAAGCTCGACTTCACCAAGATCGAGTCGGGCAAGGCCGAGTACGAGAAGACCGCTGACCATGGCTGGGTCGCGATGGTCCAGCACCACTTCGTCGGGGCCTGGGTGTTCAACGACAAGCTGGCACGCACCTTCCAGGCCAAGAAGGAGGCGACCAACCTCTATTCGGTGGCGATGACGCTGCCGGTCGACGCGATCGCGCCGGGCACCTCGAAGACCGTCGAGACGACGCTCTACGCCGGCCCGCAGGAAGAGAAGAAGCTCGAGGCGCTGGCGCCCGGGCTGGAGCTGGTCAAGGACTATGGCTGGGTCACGATGCTGGCCAAGCCGCTGTTCTGGCTGCTCGACAAGCTGCATGGCCTGCTCGGCAACTGGGGCTGGTCGATCGTCGCGCTGGTGGTGCTGCTGAAGATCGCCTTCTACTGGCTCAATGCCAGTGCCTATCGCTCGATGGGCAAGATGAAGGCGGTCAATCCGAAGATCCAGGAGCTGCGCGAGCGGCTCAAGGACGATCCGCAGAAGATGCAGCAGGAGATGATGCGCATCTACCGCGAGGAGAAGGTCAATCCGCTGGGCGGCTGCCTGCCGATCTTCATCCAGATGCCCTTCTTCATCGCGCTGTACTCGGTGCTGCTGGCGTCGGTCGAGATGCGCGGCGCGCCGTGGATCGGCTGGATCCATGATCTGAGCGTGCAGGACCCCTACTACATCCTGCCGGCGCTGATGACCGCCACGACGCTGCTGCAGACCTGGCTGAATCCGACGCCGCCGGATCCGACCCAGGCCAAGATGATGTGGATCATGCCGCTGCTGTTCAGCGTGATGTTCCTGTTCTTCCCGGCCGGTCTGGTGCTGTACTGGTTCGTCAACAACCTGCTGTCGATCGCGCAGCAGTGGCTGATCAACCGCCAGCTGGGCCTGAACCGCTGACCTGCCGCCGAGGCGGCGCCGATCGCAGGAAACCTGCGGGCAAGGGTGGTGAAGACGGTGGAAACTGCCGTTTTTGCGACCCTTGTTGCTTTGTGCAATTCCGCCGCGACAATCGGCACGTCCTTTGCCCGTGGTTGCGAAGTCTGTCTTGAGCCGGTCACACGAGATCGGCATCATTCTTTCTGCGGGGCGTGACTCCGGGATTGTGGTGGCAGGCTTGAACGCCAGCGAAGACGGGCCGGGAGGCTCGCCCCCACAGGCCCGGCTCCGGGGGCCCATGGCGATGAGCCAGCCTCCCTCCGCGCGAACACCCTGACGCCCTGTCGGCCCGACCGCCGACAGGGCGTTTCTCTTGGTGCATGCCGACCCGGCGGCGTCGGCGAGAATGCGCGCCATGCTTGCTCGACATCAGGATCCGATCGTGGCGATCGCCACCGCCCCCGGCCGCGGCGCCGTGGGCATCGTGCGTGTCTCCGGCCGCGGCCTGGCCCCGCTGGCCCGGCGCCTGACCGGCCGCGATCTGGCGCCCCGCATGGCCACCTACGGCCCCTTTCTCGACGCCGAAGGTCGGCCGATCGACCAGGGCCTGGCGCTCTATTTTCCGGCGCCGCACAGCTACACCGGCGAGGACGTGCTGGAGCTGCAGGCCCACGGCGGCCCGGTGGTGCTGCAGCTGCTGATGGCGCGCTGCCTGCAGGCGGCGGCCGAGGGCGAGCTGCTGCCGCGGCTGCGTCCGGCCGAGCCGGGCGAGTTCACCGAGCGCGCCTTCCTGAACGACAAGCTCGACCTGGCGCAGGCCGAGGCGGTGGCCGACCTGATCGACGCCAGCACCGAGGCGGCGGCGCGCAGCGCGGCGCGCTCGCTGTCGGGCGACTTCTCCCGGCGCATCGAGGCGCTGCGCGACGGCCTGGTCGAGCTGCGCATGCTGGTCGAGGCGACGCTGGATTTCCCCGAGGAGGAGATCGACTTCCTCGAGAAGGCCGACGCGCGCGGGCGGCTGGCGCGGCTGGCCGAGCGGCTCGACGCGGTGCTCGACACCGCGCGCCAGGGTGCGCTGCTGCGCGAGGGCCTGACGGTGGTGATCGCCGGCCAGCCCAACGCGGGCAAGAGCTCGCTGCTGAACGCGCTGGCCGGCGCCGAGCTGGCCATCGTCACGCCGATCGCCGGCACCACCCGCGACCGGGTCAGCGAGACGCTGCAGATCGAGGGCGTGCCGGTGCATGTGATCGACACCGCCGGCCTGCGCTCCGACGCCGAGGCGGCCGACGAGGTCGAGCGCATCGGCATCGCGCGCAGCTGGGAGGCGATCGCCGGCGCCGATGCGGTGCTGATGCTGCATGACCTGACCCGCGCGCTCGATGCGGACTACGCCGCGGCCGACCGCGCGATCGAGGCGCGGCTGCCCGACCGCTCGCGCCGCGTGCATGTCTTCAACAAGACCGACCGGGTCGACGCCGGGCACCGGGCGGCGGTGCTGGCGGGTGTGCCTGAGGGCGAGCGGGCGCTCACGCTCTCGGCCAAGACCCGCGACGGGCTGGAGAGCTTGCGCCGGCTGCTGCTGGAGCTGGCGGGCTGGCATGCCTCGCCCGACGGCGTGTTCATCGCGCGCGAGCGCCATCTGACGGCGCTGCGCCGCGCGCGCGAGCACCTCGCGCTGGCTGCGGGCTGGGCCGCGCGCCGCGACGAGGCCCTCGACCTGTTCGCCGAGGAGCTGCGCCTGTCGCACGACGCCCTGGGCGAGATCACCGGCGCCTTCTCGGCCGATGACCTGCTGGGGGTCATCTTCTCGCGCTTCTGCATCGGCAAGTGAGCCGGGCTGCGTCCTCGGGGCGCCGGAGCAATTCGTGACATTGATCACGAATTGTCGAAAGTGTTATTTTCGGAAACCTGCCGGGAACGTGACAGTTGCATGATTCTGCCCATGGCTGCCAGACAGGGCGGCCCTGTGGGGCTTCATAGGAAACGGCGAGAGGTGGTGGCTGATGGGAATCGATGAGCTGATCGAGGCGGTGCATTCGCTGCGCACCGAAGATGCGTTCCGTGCCCGCTTCAACCTGCCGCAGTGGCACAACTTCGCCTCCTACCTCACGCCCTACCAGCTGCGGGCCGGCGATCTGCTGATCAAGCAGGGCGAGTGCGACCGGGCCGCCTACTTCGTGGGGCAGGGCAGTCTGCAGGTCTATGTGAACGGGTCGGCGCCCGGCAGCTTCCGGGTGGCGCTGCTGCGTCCCGGCGCCCTGGTGGGTGAGACGGGGCTGTTCAGCGCCGAGCCGCATTCGGCCAGCGTCGAGGCGATGGTGCCCACGATCGTGTGGGCGCTGCACCTGCCGCGCTATGAGGAGCTGTGCGCCCGCGCGCCCGCAATCGCCAACGAGGTGCTGCGTGCGGCCGGCGCGGTGATGGTGGCGCGCATGCGCGCCAACCTGCAACAGCGGGTGGCGGTGGCCTGAGGGCGGCTCAGCCCTTCTTCAGCAGCCGCGCCTCGGCCAGCGCGAGGGATTCGGGCAGGCCGCTGAGCACCAGCACATCGCCGCCGGCCAGCACGAAGTCGTCGTCCACCGTCAGCACCTGACCGCTGGCACGGCGCACCGACACCACCGACACGCCCATCACCTGCAGCGTCAGGTCGCCCAGGCGCTGGCCCAGGCTGGGGGCGCCCGGGGGCAGGCTGACCGACTGCAGTCGGGCCTGCTGCAGCTCCTCGACCGTGTCGTCGTCGGCGCCGTGGAAGTAGCCGCGCAGCAGGCCGTAGCGCGCATCGCGCGCATCCTGCGTGATGCGGATGACCCGGCGCATCGGCACGCCCACCAGGGCCAGCGCATGGCTGGCCAGCATCAGCGAGCCTTCCAGCGTCTCCGGCACCACCTCGGTCGCGCCGGCCGAACGCAGCCGCTCCAGGTCGGTGTCGTCGGGGGTGCGCACCACCACCGGCACCTGTGCGGCGTGCTCGCGCACATGCTGCAGCACCCGCAGCGCCGAGGGCGTGTCGTTGTAGGTGATGACCACGGCCGTGGCCCGCGACAGGCCGGCGGCGATCAGGCTGGGCAGCTTGGCCGCATCGCCGAAGACCACGCTCTGGCCGGCGGCCGCCGCCTGGCGCACCCGGTCGGGGTCGAGGTCCAGCGCCATGTAGGGGATGCGCTCCTGGTCGAGCAGCCGCGCCAGATTCTGGCCGCTGCGGCCGTAGCCGCAGATGATCAGGTGCGCCTCGGCGCGGATCGAGCGCTTGACGATGCTGGTGAGCTGCACCGACTGCATCAGCCAGTCGGTGGCCGACAGCTTCATCACGATGCGGTTGCTCGCCATGATGATGAAGGGCGTGGTCAGCATCGAGATCACCATCGCGGCCAGCACCGGGCTCATCCAGCGGTCGGCGATCAGGTGGACCTCGGCGCCGAGCGTCAGCAGCACGAAGCCGAATTCGCCGGCCTGGGCCAGGTACAGGCCGGTGCGGATCGCCACGCCCGGGGCTGAGCCGAAGGCGCGTGCCAGCAGCGCCACCAGGCCCGCCTTGGCCAGCACCGGCAGGGTGCTCAGCAGCAGCACGAGCCCCCACTGGTCCAGCACCGGCCGCCAGTCCAGCTTCATGCCGATCGTGATGAAGAACAGCCCCAGCAGCACATCGTGGAAGGGCCGGATGTCGGTCTCGACCTGGTGCTTGAACTCGGTCTCGGCGATCAGCATGCCGGCGACGAAGGCGCCGAGCGCCAGCGACAGCCCCGCGTGCTCGGTCAGCCACGACAGCCCCAGCGTGATCAGCAGGATGTTGAGGATGAACAGGTCCTCGCTCTTCCTGCGCGCCACCAGCGTCAGCCACCAGCGCATCAGGCGCTGGCCGCCCCACAGCAGCAGCGTCAGCAGCACGGAGGCCTTCAGCGTCGCGCGGCCCAGCGTTTCCCACAGGTCGCCGCCGCCCTGGGCCAGCGAGGGGATCAGCACCAGCAGCGGCACCACCGCCAGATCCTGGAACAGCAGCACACCCATGACGTTGCGGCCGTGCTCGCTCTCCAGCTCCAGCCGCTCGGCCATCATCTTGGCGACGATCGCGGTGCTGGACATCGCCATGGCCGCCCCCAGCGCGACCGCGCCCTGCCAGGGCAGCTCCCAGGCCGCACCGAGCAGCGCGAAGCCGCTGGTCAGCAGCAGGTTGCCGATGGCCGCGCCCGCCAGCGTCAGCAGCACCTGCCCGGCCCCGAGACCGAAGACCAGCCGCTGCATGCTGCGCAGCTTGGGCAGGTTGAACTCCAGCCCGATGACGAACATCAGGAACACCACGCCGAACTCGGCCAGATAGCGGATGCCCGCCGAGTCCTTGGCCAGGGCCAGCGCGTTCGGGCCGATCAGCACACCCACGAGCAGATAGCCCAGCATCGAGGGCAGCTTCAGCAGCCGGCAGCCGACGACGCCGGCCACGGCGGCAAGAAGGTAGAGCAGGGCAATGTCGAGAGTGCTGGCCATTCACCGTCCTAGAATCGGGCAATCGTAATTCAGCTTCCGGCCCTTCGATTCCGTGAACGATTCCACTGTGGCCCTCGCGGCCCCCAGCTTCGATGCCGAGCGCGTGCTGCGCATGGCCCGCCAGACCCTGCGCATCGAGGCCGAGGCGCTGCTGCAACTGCAGGATCAGCAGGGCGAGAGCTTCGTGCGGGTCGTGCTCGCGATCCTGGGCTGCCGCGGCCGGGTGGTCGTGATGGGCATGGGCAAGAGCGGGCATGTCGGGCGCAAGATCGCCGCCACGCTGGCCTCGACCGGCACGCCGGCGATGTTCGTGCACCCGGGCGAGGCCAGCCACGGCGACCTGGGCATGGTCACGCCGGGCGACATCGTGCTGGCGATCTCCAACTCCGGCGAGAGCGACGAGCTGGCCGCGATCCTGCCCGCGCTCAAGCGCCTGGGCGTGACGCTGGTGGCGATGACCGGGCGGCCCGGCTCGATGCTGGCCTCGCACGCCGACTGGGTGCTGTCGAACCGGGTCGAGCAGGAGGCCTGTCCGCTCAATCTCGCACCGACGGCCAGCACCACCGCGCAGCTCGCGCTGGGCGACGCGCTGGCGGTGGCGCTGCTGGACGCGCGGGGCTTTCGCCCCGAGGACTTCGCACGCTCGCATCCGGGCGGTGCGCTGGGACGCAGGCTGCTGACCCATGTGCGCGACATCATGCGCCAGGGCGAGGCGGTGCCGCGGGTGGCGCCTGCGGCGAGCTGCCTGGAGGTGATGCGCGAGATGAGCGCCAAGGGCCTGGGTGCGGCGGCGATCGTCGACGCCGAGGGCCGCGCGGTCGGCATCTTCACCGACGGCGACCTGCGCCGCGCGGTCGAGCAGGGCACGGACCTGCGCGCGCTCTTCGCCGCCGATCTGGTGCGCAGCCGCCCGCGCAGCATCGGCGAGGATGCGCTGGCGGTCGAGGCCGCCACGCTGATGGAGGACGCCTGCATCACCACGCTGCTGGTGCACGACGGCGAGGGCCGCCTGGTCGGCGCGCTCAACACCAACGACCTGATGCGCGCGAAGGTGATCTGATGAGCGACCTGACCCCGATGGCCGCCGACACGCCCTGGCCGCGCCCGATCACGCCGGTGCTGAACTTCGCGCCGGAGCTGCTGCTGGCGGCGCAGGGCGTGCGCGCCGCGATCTTCGATGTCGACGGCTGCCTGACCGACGGGCGCATCTACATCGGCGAGCACGGCGAGAGCGTCAAGGCCTTCAGCACGCTCGACGGCCACGGCATCAAGCTGCTGGCGCGCGCCGGCATCGAGCCGGTGGTGATCACCGGCCGCGACACGCCGGCGGTGCGCCGGCGCTGCGCCGATCTGGGCATCGTGCATGCCTTCCACGGCATCCACGACAAACTGGCCGCGGCCGAGCGGGTGCTGGCGCTGCTGGGTCTGGGCTGGCACGAGCTGGCGGTGATCGGCGACGACTGGCCCGACCTGCCGCTGATGGTGCGCTGCGCGCTGGCCTGCGCGCCGGCGCAGGCGCACCCGGAGGTGCGTGCGGCGGCCCACCATGTCACCGCGGTGCCGGGCGGGCAGGGCGCGGCGCGCGAGTTCTGCGACCTGCTGCTGTGCGCCCGCGGGCGCTATGCCGAACTGCTGGCGGGCCATCTGGCCACGCTTGACGGCACGGCTTCCGCCTGAAGCGCTGCGCGTGGCCTCCTTCGACGACGACACCAGCCCGCTGCCGCTGCCCCCGCTGGCGGCCACGCGGCCGGCCGATGCGGCTCGCCAGAGCCTGCCTCCGGCGGCGCGCGTGCGTCAGGCCGTGCTGGGCAATCTGCCGCTGTTCCTGATGGCCCTGCTGGCCGGTCTGACCTGGTGGCTGGTCCAACAGACGCCCGAGCCCGAGCCCGAGCGGGGCCCGCAGACGGCGACCCATGACCCGGACTACGAGATGCACGGCTTCTCGGTCCAGCATTACCAGCGCACCGGCCCGGCGCGAGGGGTCATCGAGGGGGCCGTGGTGCGGCATTTCCCCGACACCGACACGCTGGAGATCGACGGCCTGCGCATGCATTGGCGCGATGACGCCGGGCATCTGCTGAGCGCCCAGGCCGCGCGCGCGCGAGCCCAGGGGGACGGCAGCGAGGTGCGCCTGATGGGCGGTGCCACCGTGGTGCGCGACGCCCTGCCGGGCGAGATGGCGTCGCTGCAGTTCACCAGCGAGGAAATGGTGTTCGATCGTCGCCAGGACCAGGTCCGCAGCGATCGCCCGGTGGTGCTGCGCCAGGGCGACAGCGTCGTCGAGGCCCGCTCCCTGATCTATTCGCAGAAGGATGCCGTGCTGGAACTGCAGGGGGCGGTTCGCGGGCGTCTGCCGGTCCGTCGCTGATCATGGCCGGCCTGTCATTGCAGGAGCGTCAGGCCCTCGAGCGCGAGCGCGCTCCCCTGGTCTTCATCACGGGGGCCTCCAGTGGCATCGGTCAGGCGCTGGCTCGGGCCTATGCCGCACGCGGCTGGCGGCTGGCCCTGGTGGCGCGACGCGCAGAGGTGATCCAGGCCTGGCTGGACGAGGCCGGCATCGGGCCGAAGCAGGCGCAGGTGCATGTCGCCGATGTGCGTGATCGTGAGGCCATCATCGCCGCGGGCACGCGCTGCCTGATCGAGCAGGGCCTGCCGGACATCGTGATCGCCAATGCCGGCATCAGCGTGGGCATCGATACCGCCGAGCGCGAGGATCTCGCCGTGCTCGAGGATCTCTACGCCACCAATGTGGTCGGCATGGCGGCCACCTTCCATCCGTTCATCCGGCCGATGCGGCTGGCCCGGCGCGGCACGCTGGTGGGCATCGCCAGCGTCGCTGCGATCCGAGGTCTGCCCGGCCACGGGGGCTACTGCGCCAGCAAGGCCGCCGTGGTGAGCTACTGTGAAAGTCTGCGCACCGAGCTGCGCAAGGACCGCATCCGGGTCGTCACGCTGCTGCCGGGCTTCGTGGACACGCCGTTGACGCGCAACAACCGCTACGCGATGCCCTTCCTGCTCAGCGCGGAGGCGTTTGCGCGGCGCGCCTTGCCGGTCATCGACCGAGGCCGGCGCCATGTCGTCATCCCTTGGCCGATGGGTCTGCTGGCATTGCTGCTGCGCTGCGTGCCCGGTTTCCTGTGGGATCGGGTCATGGCCGGCCGTGCGCGCAAGCAGCGCCGCGGTGCGGCCGACTGAAACGACACAGGGGGCGAGCCCTTCCGGACTCGCCCCCTGTGTTTTTCGGACCGCCTTGGCCAGCCGTCAGCAGGCCAAGGATGTGGTCACGAGATCAGTAGCCGCCGCCGCCGTAGCCGCCACGGCCACCGCCGCCGCCACCGCCTTCACGACGGCCACCGCCGCCGTAGGGGCTGCGGAAGCCGCCGCCGTTGCCGCCGCCGCCGCCACCACCGTAGCCGCCGCCACCACCGTTGCCGCCGCCGAAGCCGCCACCGCCACCGCCGTCACGGCGACCGCCGTACGGGCTGCGGAAGCCGCCCGGACGCTCTTCGCGGGG
>Ga0228700_1001356_pt1 | contig 16342 bp, 15 predicted proteins | sample McNCre317_Aug_MG_FD_178019 | JGI IMG/M metagenome (GOLD analysis project Ga0228700, IMG submission 178019) | Freshwater microbial communities from McNutts Creek, Athens, Georgia, United States - 3-17_Aug_MG | ecosystem: Environmental > Aquatic > Freshwater > Creek | place: USA: Georgia...
GTCCATGGTGCGGAACCAGGCGATCTGCGAAAGGGTGAAGGACTTGACGGCCATACAGCTCAACCGGCGTTCAGGACCAGAAACCGCGAGACACACAACGATTGCAATGCCTCTGCAAAGGTCGCGAAGTGTATCCATTGGTAACGTTCGCGTCACCCCCTACACGGGTTACCACTCAGACCATGGGCACATGGATTTCATGCAGCGCAAAGCCCCCGCACTCGCACCGAGCACGGGGGTGGCCTTCGCAGAGGCGACCGGGACGCGGCCAGCCACCCCTCATCGGGTCAAACCGTCAGGTCAGTGGGCCCACATCCAGATCTTGGTGCCCTGCATGTCGATGTTGTTGATGGCGAACGAGCCGAACGAAGCGGTCTTGCCCGTACCGGCATCGGTGGCGGCATTGCCCATCGTGATCGAGCCCACGGTGATGCTCGGGGTCAGCTTGCCGTCGAGCTTGGCGTTCGGGAAGGCGAACTGCACCACGTCCGAAGTGCCGTCGTAGATGGCTTGGGACACCTTGTTGCCGAAGGCGTCGTAGCTGGCGGCGGTCAGCTTGCCCATTTCGCTGGCGACCTTGGCGTTGGCCACTTGGGCGGCGGTCGGGGCGGTGGTCGACAGACCGGCTTGGTACATGCCCACGGCTTGGGCATCGGCGCCAATGGTGGCCAGGCCGACCGAGGCGGTGTTCACGCCCAGGCGGGCGCCGAACGAATCAGCAATGGTCTGCTTGAAGGCACCGCTGTTCAGGATGTCGATCGTCATCACGAACATGCCCTTGATGCCGATGTCGTTGAAGGCCACCGAGCCGCCGTTGGTGTCGGTGTCGCTGTACTTGAAGGAACCGATGTTGATGTTCAGGTCGCCGGCGATCGAGACGCCGTCTTGGCCGCTGACTTGGCTCATGGCCGAATCATCGATGGACGACAGGGCGAAAGCCGACGAGGCCAGTGCAGACAGGGCCAGGGCCACGGCCGAGAACTTCAGAACTTGCATGCGCATCTCCAATGAGGTGTAGTGAATGGGACAACACCTGCGCGGCACCGGCTGGAGAAGGGCCACCCGAAGCCGCGAGGTGTGCCCATGATCCGGATTGGGGACATTTGCCGACTGGCCCCGCCGGCCAAGCGCATGGCTTGAGGAACCCCCCTCTTGGGCGGCGAGGAAAGCCCTTAGGTGACAACCCGAAAGTTGTGCACCCCAAAGGCGTGCCCCAGATGCAAAAAGGGGCCCACAGGCCCCTCTTCCTTCGCGCTAACCCTGAGCTGGCGGCGCTTCAAGCCACCGGCTTGAGCTTTTTGCGCAGCAACCAGAAACCAACACCGAGCAACAGCACGCATGCCCCCAGCCCGACGAACGTGCTAAGGCTGGGCTTTTGCCAAGCCCGGCTGAGGCTGTCCACGAAGTAGAACAACATGATGTGCGCCGGGATCAGGCCGATGAAGGTGCCCAGCACATAGTCACGCAGGCGCACCCGCAAGGCCCCCGACGACAGGTTCATCACGATGAACGGGGCCAGCGGCAAGACCCGGATGGTGATCACGGTCACCAGCCCCCGGCGCTCCAGGTGCCTGGCCAGCGGTGCGAGCTTGCCTTGGGTCCAGCCTTCGACCGTGTCGGCACTGGCATAGCGCCCGATGCCGTAGGTCACGATGGCCCCAACGATGGTGCCCAACATGCACCACGCCACCCCAGGCCACGGCGGGAAGATCAAGGCCCCCACGCTCACCAGCACCACGATGGGCATGCCGGCCATCACGGCCAGCACATAGCCGCCCACCACGGCCAAAGGCCCCAGCGGCGTCTTCAACAACTCGCGACCCAGCGCACTCAGCGACTGCGGGTCCATCCAATGACGGAGTTCAGGCCGGTGCCAGGCCACCGCCAACCCCACCAACAGGGCGGCATACAACACCAGCACCAACCAGCGCCAAGGGCGACGGCCAGGCTGCACAGGCTGGTCACTCAACACACACTCCACTCACAGGCTGCCTGCACGCCCGGCATCAGGGATCACTTTTCAGGCCTGGGCATCTTGCGTCAAAACACTGGGCAAATCAGCCGGTGGTTTCCTTGGCTCGGGCCGGATTCCCAGCCGCATCACCCCTGACTGAGGGATGGCTGCCCATGTCCGCCAGCAGGTCCAGCGGGGCCGGCTCGGTGTGCATCTCGTTGGCCACCTGCGCGGGCACCTCGATGTGCACCGTGGTGCCCTGCCCCAACGCGCTGGTGATGTGCACCTCGCCGAGGTGCAAGTCGATGATTTCCTTGACCAGGCTCATGCCCAGGCCCGTGCCCGGGATGTTGCCCGAGGGGTCGGCGCGGAAGAAGCGCTCGAACACCCGCGCCACGTGCTCCGGGCTCATGCCGATGCCCTGGTCCTGGATCTCGATGACCACGCGCTGGCGCGAGGCGTCGTAGCGCTGGCGCAAGGTCACCACCCCACCCTGCGGCGAGTACTTGTAGGCATTCGACAGCACGTTGAGCACCGCCTGTCCCAGCTTGTTGGTGTCGGCCCAGACCAAGGTATCGGGCGAGGCCAAATCCAGCCGCACCTGCTGCGCATCCTCTGGCACCTTGAGGCCGCCCAAGGCCTGCTCCAGCACCGGACCAATGGGCTGCAGCTTGCGGTCGAAGTCTTTGCCGCGACGCGCCTCGATGCGCGCCAGATCCAGCAGCTCGTTGATCAGGTTGATGAGGATGCTGGCCTGCTTGTGGATGGTGCCCAGCACCTCGGCGCGGCGCTCATCGCTGAACGACCGCTTGAGCAGCAGCTCGGTGAAGCCAAAGATGCTGACCATGGGCGTGCGCAACTCGTGCGCGGCCATGGCCAGGAACTCGCTCTTCATGCGGTCGACTTCGAGCTCGTGCGTCACGTCGCGGAAGTACATCACCGTCTCGTTGTCGTGGCCACCATGGCGCACCCGCTGCAGCAGGGTGCGCGACTGCGGCGCATCGATGTGCAGCAGGCGGCGCTGGCTTTGGCCGCCCTCGCCCGGGCCCTGGCCGTCGATGGCCGCGGCCACCGAGCGCTCAGCGATGTCGCTCACCGAGCAACGCGCCAGCAGCGTCTCATCAAAGCCGTACAAGGTCTGCCCCACAAGGTCGCCCGCCATCAAACCCGTCATGCGCTCGAAAGCCGGGTTGACGATGCTCACCTCGCCGCGCTTGTCGAACACCACGAAGCCATCGGGGCTGAGGTCGAACACGGCGTTGAGGCGCTCGGTGCGCAAGGCCAGCACCTGCTCGGCGGCAATGCGGTCGGTGATGTCGGTCTGCACGCCGATGTAGTGCGTGACCTCGCCCTCGGGGCTGCGCACCGGGGCCACGGCCAGCTCGTTGTAGAACATCGTGCCGTCTTTGCGGTAGTTGCGGATGACCACCTCACAAGAGCGGCCCTGCGCGACGGCCTCACGCAGGATGCGCACCTCGGGCTGATCGCGGTCATCGCGCTGCAGCAGCCGGCAGTTCATGCCCAGCACCTCGTGCGACTCGTAGCCCGTGATCAGCTCGAACGCATGGTTGACGTAGATGATGGGCTGGTTGGGCAAGGTCATCGACGTGATCACCACGCCATCGGCGGACGACGACAGCGCGCGGTCTCGCAGCAGCAGCTCTTGTTCGGCCCACTTAGCATCGGTGGTGTCGCGCACGAACAGCGCCTGCACCGTCTCGCCCTGCAAGGTGGCCCGCGTGCCCGACAGGCTCACCGGGAAGGCCGTGCCTTCGGCACGCCGGCCTGAGCTCTCGTGGCCGATCACGCGGTTGGAAAAGCCACGCTCGTTGAACCAAGTGCTCATGTCCACGCCGTCGAACTCGGGCAGGATCTCGGCAGCCGGGTGGCCCATCAAGGCCTTGAGGTCGCGGCCAAAGATGCTCTCGGTGGCACGGTTGCACCAGGTGATGCGGCCTTGCTCGTCGGTCAGCACGATGGCATCGGGTGCCGTGTCCATCACGGCCTGGTTGCGCGACTGCGTGTGCTCCAACGTGGCGGTCATGTCGGCGGCCAAGTCCTTGGCGCGTCGCCGCGTCGAGATCAGCATCAGGTAGAGGTGCAGCGAGCCAAAAGTGAACAGCACCCCGGCCGCGAGGGCGATCGCCATGGCGCTGTAGCTGCTCCACAGGTCGGCCCAGGTCCGGCTTCGGGCCTGGCCGAGCACGTGCAGCGGCAGCACACCCTTGCCGAGCTTGACCGCAGCCGTGGTGCGCGGATCGTCCAGGCTCCACAAGGTCAGCGCATCGGCAACGGCACGGTCTTGCGCACCGCCAGCATCGCCCGGCTGTCCCATGCGGGCCTGAACTTGCCAGTACAGGCCATCGTCCAGCGCCCAGCCCTGTGCCAGGGCGCTCAACGGCCGGATCACCCAACCGGCCCCAGGCATGGGCACGGCCGTGATGAGGAACCACTGCTCAGGCTCGCGGATGCCCGACTGGGTGCGGCAGAGCAAGGCCCCCTGCTCAGCCTTGCTCTGCTTGAGGCAGTTCTCCACCTGCGTGGCCCGCGATGCATCCAGATCGGCCAGCCTGTTGAGCAAGCCGAGCTTGAGCGCATCAGGACCGATCAGCGAGACCCCACCCGATTGCCATGACGTGGAGCGGTCGCCATCGAACGACTGGTAGCTGGCCCAGTCGGCGAGTTGCTGCGACAAGGCGCGCTCGTGGTCGAGCTGGTCTTGCACCTGCTTTTGCAAGCGCTGCACGGCCACCGTGAACGCCTGCGCCTGGCGGTGGCGCTCCGCCCAGTACACGAGCCCCAACGCCAGCACCGTCAGCAGCACACCAATCATCAAAATGCTGCCCACGGCCTGCCTGGGCGACACGCGGCCGGTCCAGCGCTCCAACTTGCCCATCAGCGCGATGAGCTGATCGGGCACCGGCACCGTGACTTTAGAGTGGGGCATCGGGCGCCTCCCGCTGGGGGGATCAGGCCACCAAGGCCGCCATGGCTTCCACGCGGTCGATCAGCTCCAGCGGACTGAAGGGCTTGACCAGGTAGGCGTCAGCCCCGGCGGCCTGGCCGGCTTCCAGGTCGCTGGCCTGGCCACGCGCCGTCAGCATGATCACCTTGATGTGCTTCATGGCCGGGTCTTGCTTGATGCGGGTGCACACCTGGTAGCCATCGAGCAGGCCCGGCATCATCACGTCCAGCAGCATCACGTGCGGCGACACGGCACGCGCCATGTTCAGCCCCGACTCACCATCGTTGGCCTCGTGGATCTCGAAATCACTGAACTCCAGCGTCATGCGGATGAGCTTGCAGATGTCCGGCTGGTCTTCGACGATCAGGATGCGCTGGGTCATGGGGGGCTCCTCGTTGTGCTGTGTGGTTCAGGGCTGAGGCAAAAAAGGGCTCAGCTCGGGGATTTGGCTGATGGCGGTGCTGCGGGCGATGCCGGCGTTTGACCCTGGGTCTTGCGCGCCATGCTGCGCGCCATCAGCTGGGCCATGTCGTGGGCGTAGCGCTGGGCCTGCTCCACGCTGAGTTGGGCGTCTTGCGACACTGGGGCACCTGCGGGGATCTCCATCACGAAGTCCACGCTGTCGAACTCGTCTTCGATGCGCACCGAGCCGCCGTGCTGCTCCAGGATGCGCTGGGCCAAGGCCAGGCCGATGCCACGGCGGCTGTCGCCGGGCTTGGTGCTGTCGCCCACGCCGAAGGGCACGAAGGCATTGCGCCGCTCGTGGTTGGAGACGAACAGCCCCTGGTTGCGCGCCCGGATCAACACCCGGGTGCCCGAGGCCTGCAGCGTCAGGGCGATCACGCCCCCCGGCTGCGCGCTGCGCACCGATTGCTCCAGGTACTCCGACATCGCCTTGCTCAGCCAGTGCATGGAGCCGTAGACGGCGGGCATGTCATCGTCGGTGCCGGTGACGGCGATGGTCACATTGCGCGCCTGGGCTTGCGGCATCACCTCGTTGAGCGACTGCTTGAGCAGGTCGGGCAGCATGATGCGCTCGTCGCGGTGGATGGCGCTCTCTCCGAACACCTCCACCAGGTCGTGCAGCTTGCTGAGCTTGGTGGACAGCGCATTGGCCTCGGCCAGCATGGTCTGGATGTCGCCGAGCGCGCCTTGCGAATGCAGCAACTGCGCGGCTTGCGGCAACTTCTCGGTCAGGGTCTCGATGGGTACGGCCATCTCGGCATCGATGTAGCCGATCAGGTTTTCCAACGCCTGCGAGTACCAGCGCTCTTGCGAGACGTTGTTGAGCACCACCATCAGGTCTTGTCCGACAGGTGCCGGGATCACCACGGCGCGGATCACATCGGGGTGTGCTTCTTGCGTGGTCAGCTCGAACTGGAAGGGCAGCTTGAGCATGTCCTGCCCCGCGGCCTTCACCGTGCGCTCGGCCACCGGGTCCATCATGGCTTGGCCCAGCATCACCGGGGTCATCTGCACGGCGGCCTTGTTGGCGTAGCGCACCACTCCGTTGCGCTGCACCCAAACCACGCCACTGTTGACCTGGTCGAAGAGCATGCGGAAGGCGTCATTCATGGTCGGGCTCCCCTCAACTCAAGAGGCACGCTGGCCAAGCAGCCAGCGGCCCACCCGCACCGCCACCGATTCGGGCGAGACGGGCTGGTGCATCAGCTCGGCGGCCAGTGGCAAGCCACCGCGTCGGGCGATTTCGTGCTCGTCGTGCGTGGTCAGCACGAGGATGCGCAATTGGTGGATGGACTCGCAACGCTCCAGCGTGCGCAGCATGGCCATGCCGTCCATGCCGGGCAGGTCCAGGTCGGTGATCAGCAGGTCGGGGGCTTTCTGGCCGATTTGCAGCAGCGCCAGGTAGCCGGTCTCGGCAAAGCGCAGGCTGACGGCCTCGCCGTAGGGCGCCATGGCCGATGCGCAGCGCTGCTGCCAATCGGCCGAGTCCGACACGAGCAGCACGTCCAGGGGGCGGCGGCTGTGCAGCACATGGTCATGGGCATTGCGGGCTTGCAGCGGGGGCGTGTCCACCGGCAGCTCGGCCATGGCCGCTTCGCGGGCGGTGGGGCGCGAGGTGGGCTCGCCCCCCAGGCCTGTGCTCAGCGCCAAGGCCTCCACGGCAGTGTAGGGGATGCGGCGGTGTCCACCCGGCGTGCGGGCTGCGGGCAAGATGTCGGCCTCCACCCAGAGTTGCACGGTGCGCAAGGACACCCCCAATCGCAGCGCGGCTTCCCGCGTGGTCAACATGCGTGCGGCAGGGCCCAGTGGGATCACTTGCGACATCTCACACCTCGAACATTCCAACGTCACAGACAGCTTGAATGGCTTATCGGCAGACAGATTTCATTTTTTCGAGATCCTTTTCACCTTCCCAGCCCCTCGGGGCCACAAAAGCGGCTTGAGCGTGAATATCTGGCAGCCGGCTTTTCGGCACAATTCAAGTCCATGAGCAAGGCCTTCACCCGCGACACCAGCGAGCAAGACGACGACGATGACAACGGCGGCCTGCCGCCCCTGCCCGCCGGTGGCAAGAACTACATCACCCCGCAGGGCTACGCACGGCTGCGCGCCGAGCTGCTGCAGCTGATCGACGTGGAGCGGCCCAATGTGGTCGAGATCGTGCACTGGGCCGCCTCCAATGGCGACCGCTCCGAAAACGGCGACTACATCTACGGCAAGAAGCGCCTGCGCGAGATCGACCGCCGCATCCGCTTCCTCACCAAGCGGCTCGACATCGCCGAGGTGGCCGACCCCAGCCTGCACCACGGCAAAGACCAGGTTTTCTTTGGCGCCACCGTCACCTACGCCAACCAAGAGGGCGTCGAGCGCACCATCACCATCAAGGGCATCGACGAGGTCGACAGCCTGCAAGGCGAGGTCAGCTGGGTGGCCCCGATTGCCCGCGCGCTGATCAAGGCCCGCGAAGGCGACGAGGTGCAGCTGATGACCCCAGGCGGCCTGGAGCGCCTGGAGGTGCTGGCGGTGCACTACCCAGAGCCCACGCCGCAAGACTGAGCACAGGGGGCGCCCAGGGGCCCAGGGGCTCAGGCCCCCAGCAGCAGCCCTGCGGCCATCAGCACGGGCGTGCCCAGGGTGATGGCCACGTTGGCGCCCAGGTGGGGCACCAGGGCCGGCAGCTCATCGGCATGCCGCCACACGCCCCGGCCGGTGCGCCAGGCCAGCGGCAGGGTCAACAGGCCAAGCGCCGCGCCTGCCGGCCACACGCGCAACGCCACGCCACTGGCGATGCCCCCATAGGCCAGCGCCCACTGCGCCCAGGCCACCTGGGCACTGGCCCGCCGGCCCCACACGATGGGCAGGTTGCGCCGACCGCAGGCGCGATCGGCCTCGACGTCGGGGAACTGGTTGAGCAGCAGCAGGTTGTTGACCAGCGCGAACGGCACCAACGCCGCCCACCAGGCGGCCAGGGTGTGGTGGCCACCGACGGCACAGGCTGTGCCCGCCACCATCACCGCCCCAAAACCCAGCCCGGGCGCGACCAGGCACAGCCAGGGCTGCCGGCCGATCCAGGGCGAGTAGCCCGCCACGAGGGCCACGGCCAGCAGGCCCAGCGGCGCCAGCGGCCACCAGGCCTGGGCCCGCGCCACCAGGGTCAGGCCCATCGCCATGGCCAGCAACAAAGTGAGCACGCCACCCGCCAGGGTCAGCCCCAGCCAATCAGGGCGCGCCTGCAAGGTGCCGCTGCCGCCGCTGAAGGGCGTGCGCTGGGTGAGCGCGTCGAGCCCGCTGCGGGCATCGGCGAACTCGTTGAGCATGTTGACGCTGATGTGGCCGCACAGCGCGGCGCCCATGGCCAGCGCGGCCTGCGTCCACCAGGTGGCCAGTGGCGCGGCCGGATCACGCGCCAGCCAGGCACAAGCCAGGCCCAGCAGCACACACGCTGGCGTGAGCAACAGGAAGGGGCCACGCACCGTGCCCCACCACCTGGCCCCACTGTTGGCCTGCATGCCCGCCTCCGATCAGGTCTTGCTGCGCTCGGCCTTGAGCACCACCGGGCAGCGCTTGAGCACGCGGATGACCTCGGCCAGGTGCTCGGTGTCGCGCACCGACAGAGTGAGCTTGAGCTCGGCCGTCTCGCCCAGGCGTTCGTCGCCCATCTGGATGTGGGTGATGTCGGTCTCGGCGGTGGCGATCGATTGCGCCACCTGCGCCAGCACGCCCTTGCCGTTGGTCACCAGCACGGTCACCGGCGTCTCGAACTGGCGGGTCGGGTCTTCGGCCCAGCTCACGTCGATCCAGCGCTCGGGGTCGCGGTCAAACAGCTTGCGGCCGGCCGAGCAGGTTTGCGTGTGCACCACCAGGCCCTCGCCCCGGCCCAGGTAACCGGCGATCGGGTCGCCCGGCACCGGGCAGCAGCACGGCGCGAGCTGCACCGTGGCGCCCTCGCTGCCATCGATCACCACGCCACCTTGCGAGCGGCCATCTTCCGAGAAGCGGCCCAGCGTCAGCGTCAGCGCATCGGGGCGCTCGCCGCCTTCGGCCATCAGCTGCGCCAGGCGCTTGGCCACCATCGTGGCGATCTTGCGGCCCAGGCCAATGTCCACCAGCAGCTCGTCGCGGCCACGGTTGCCCCCCCAGCGCGCCAGGGCCTGCCACAGCTGGCCGGGCGCGCCGTCGGTGTCTTCGTCGCCCGCCGGCAGGCTCAGGCCTTCGGCACGCATGGCCTGGCTCAGCAGCTTCTCGCCGAGCTCCAGGCTTTCCTCCGTCTCCATGTTCTTCAGGTAGTGACGGATCTTGGAGCGGGCCCGCCCCGTGCGCACGAAGTTCAACCAACTGGGGTTGGGGCGGGCACTGGGCGCGGTGATGATCTCGATCACATCGCCGCTGCGCAACTCGGTGCGCAAGGCCACGGCCTCGCCATTGACCTTGGCCGACACGCAGCGGTCGCCCACGCCCGAGTGGATGGCGTAGGCGAAATCCACCGGCGTCGCGCCCTTGGGCAGCGCCACGATGCGCGATTTGGGCGTGAGCACGTACACCGACTCGGGGAACAGGTCGATCTTGAGGTGCTCCAGGAACTCGGCCGAGTCACGCGTTTCGTGCTGGATGTCGATCAGCGACTGCAGCCACACGGCGGCCTGCTGAGGCGAGGCGTCAGCGGTGTCCTCGTTCTCCTTGTACATCCAGTGCGCGGCGATGCCCTTCTCGGCCACGGCGTGCATGGCCTGCGAGCGGATCTGGAACTCGACCGCCGTGCCCACGGGGTTCACCAGCGTGGTGTGCAGCGACTGGTAGCCGTTGGCCTTGCTGATGGCGATGTAGTCTTTGAAGCGGCCGGGCAGCGGCTTGTAGAGCTGGTGCAGCACGCCCAGGGCGCGGTAGCAGTCCAGCAACTCGCGCGTGACGATGCGAAAGCCAAAGATGTCGCTGACCTGGGCAAAGCTCAGGTTCTTCTCGACCATCTTGTTGTAGATCGAGAAGATGGTTTTCTCGCGGCCGTAGACCTCGACGTCCATGTCCGCCTCGCCAAAGGCCACCTCCACCTCGCGACGGATGCGGTCCACCAGGTCGCGGCGGTTGCCACGCGTCTTTTTCACGGCCTTGGCCAGCACCCCGTAGCGCCAGGGGTTGATGTACTGGAAAGACAGCTCCTGGAGCTCGCGGTAGGTCTGGTTCAGGCCCAGCCGGTGCGCGATGGGCACGTAGATTTCCAGCGTCTCGCGGGCGATGCGGGCCTGCTTGTGCGACGCCATGGCATCCATGGTGCGCATGTTGTGCAGGCGGTCGGCGAGCTTGATGAGGATGACGCGCACATCGCGGGCCATCGCCAGCAGCATCTTGCGGAACGACTCGGCCTGCGACTCTTCCTTGGTCGAAAACTGCAGCTTGTCGAGCTTGGTCAGGCCATCGACGATCTCGGCCGTGGGGGCGCCAAAGCGCTCGATCAGCTCGATCTTGGTGACGCCGCAGTCTTCCATGGCGTCGTGCATCAGCGCGGCCATGATGGCCTGCACATCGAGCTTCCAGTCGGCACACAGGCCCGCCACCGCGATGGGGTGGGTGATGTAGGGCTCGCCACTGGCGCGGAACTGGCCCAGGTGGGCCTCGTCGGCAAATCGGTAGGCGTCGCGGACGCGGCGGATGTCCGCCTCGTCCATGTAATCGAGTTTGTGGGTCAGGGCAGCGAAGGAGGCTGCGGCAGCGTCGGTCATCCTCAGACTTTAGCGCGATCAGCCCCGTGGCGTGGGGCACAAAAGCCAGGCCGCCAAAGAAAAAGGCCCGTCATGAACGGGCCTTGTTCAGCGGGGGGAAGACCGCGCGATCAGGTCGGGACCTTGCGCAGCATTTCCAGGCCCACTTGGCCGGCAGCGATCTCGCGCAGGGCGGTCACGCTGGGCTTGTTGCGCGATTCGATCTTCGGGGTGTGACCCTGGCTCAGCATGCGGGCGCGGTAGGTCGCAGCAAGCACCAGCTGGAAGCGGTTCGGGATCTTTTGCAGGCAGTCTTCGACGGTGATGCGGGCCATGTGGTGCTCCGGATGGTGAAAAAAACCAGGTATCAAACCAGGTTCAGGGCACGGAACACGGTGGACTTGTTCCGACGCTGAGCGGCGTATTTTAACCGCTGTGAGTGAACAATGGCCTTCAAATCGAAAAGAGCCGATTCAAACAGGGCATTCACGACGATGAAATCGAAGTGCTGGGCCTGGCCGACCTCGATGCGCGCGTTGGCCATGCGCAGCTCGATCGTCTCCGGCGAGTCTTCGCCACGGCGGTTCAGGCGCTGCAGCAGCTCTTCGTAGCTGGGCGGCAGGATGAAGATCAGGATCGCGTTGGGGAAGATCTTTTTGATCTGCAGCGCGCCCTGCCAGTCGATCTCCAGCACCACATCTTCGCCGTGCTGGATGCGGTCTTCGATGGCCTTGCGCGAGGTGCCGTAGTGGTTGCCGTGCACCTCGGCGTGCTCAAAGAAGTCGCCGTGCGCGATCATGGCCTGGAACCGCTCCTTGGCCACGAACCAATATTCGCGGCCGTTTTGCTCCTGGCCGCGTGGCGCGCGGGTGGTGTGCGACACCGACACCTGCAGGCGCGAGTCGAGCTCCAGCAAGGCCTTCACGAGGCTGGATTTGCCGGTGCCGCTGGGTGCGGACACCACGAAGAGGTTGCCGGGGTAGTCCATGTCGTTGACGGGGGCGGTGGGGGTTTCGGTCATATCGGCCATCACTCGATGTTCTGAACCTGCTCGCGCATCTGCTCGATCAACACCTTCATGTCGACCGAGATCTGCGTGAGCTCCAGCGCAGCCGCCTTGGAGCCCAAGGTGTTGGCTTCGCGGTGCAACTCTTGGATCAAGAAGTCCAGGCGCTTGCCCACTTCGCCGCCCTTTTTCAGCAGGCGAGAAATCTCATCGAGGTGGGCCTTGAGGCGCTGCAACTCTTCGTCCACGTCGATGCGGATGGCGTAAGCCGCCGCCTCGTTGAGGGCGCGCTCGTGCGCGGCCTGCTCGCTCACACCACCGCCCACGGCCTGCAAGGCCTCTTGGAACTTGGTGACGAAGCGCTCTTGCTGGCGGGCCACGGCGGCCGGCACCAGGGGCTGGGCCTGCTCGGCCAGGGCTTGCAGGCCCTTCAACTTGTCTTTGAGCACGCCGACCAAGCGCGCGCCTTCGCGCTCACGGGCCTCGGTCAGGGCCGTCACGGCCTGGCGGCAGGCGTCCAGGGCCACGTCTTCGAGCTTGACCGACGGCGCGGCGGCGCGGCACCAGTGCAGCACCTCGTTGACGCTCAGCGGCTGGGCCTTGGGCAGCCAGTTCTGCACCGTGTTCTCCAAGCGGGCCAGCGTGTGCAGCTGGTCGGGCTGGGGCTGGGGCCAGCCGGCGTCGGCGGCGCGCTGGGGCTGCAGACGCAGCTCGATCTTGCCGCGCTTGAAGTTGGCGGTCAGCAGGTCGCGCAGGGCCGGCTCCAGGCCGCGGAACTCGTCCGCGAGCTTGAAGCTCAGGTCCAGGAAGCGGCTGTTGACCGAGCGCAGCTCGGCGCCCACCGCCCCCGATGCCGCCTTGCGAGAAACGGCGTTGTTGTCGCCGTCTTCTGGGGCTTCTCCGGGGTGGTCGCTGGAAGACGTCACCGCACTGGCGAAGCCGGTCATGGAGTAGACTGACATGGTTACCTGGACACCAGACAAAAGCCAATTATGTCAAAGCCGAAGCCTGCACCGTTGCCCTCGGGCACCGTCGTGGGCGGCTACCAGATCATCAAGAAACTCGCCGCAGGCGGTTTCGGCGTGGTTTACCTGGCCGAAGATCCCGATAAGCGCCTGATTGCGCTCAAGGAATACCTGCCTGCATCGCTGGCCGAGCGCTCGCCGGGCGAGCTGATCCCGCGCGTCAAACCCGACAAACAGCCCCTGTACCGCCTGGGGCTGAAGTCGTTCTTCGAAGAAGGCCGCTCGCTGGCCCAGATCGCCCACCCCTCGGTGGTGTCGGTGCTGAATTTCTTCCGCGAGAACGAAACCGTTTACATGGTGATGAATTACCTGCAAGGCGACACGCTGCAGGATTTCATCGTCACCGCCCGTGATTTGAAACGTGACAAGGTGTTTCGCGAATCCACGATCCGCAGCCTGTTCGATGAAATCCTGAGGGGCTTGCGCATCGTGCACCAGCACAAGATGCTCCACCTCGACATCAAGCCGGCCAACATCTTCATCACCAACGACAACAAGGCCGTGCTGCTTGATTTTGGCGCGGCCCGTGAGGTGCTGTCCAAAGAGGGCAACTTCATCCGGCCGATGTACACGCCGGGCTTTGCTGCGCCCGAGATGTACCGCCGCGACGGCTCGCTGGGCCCGTGGACCGACATCTACGCCATCGGTGCTTGCATCTACGCCTGCATGCAGGGCTACCCGCCCAACGACGCGCCCCAGCGCCTTGAGAAAGACCGCCTCAACCTGTCGCTCTCGCGCCTGCGCAACGTCTACTCCGACAACCTCATCGAGGTGACCGAGTGGTGCATGTCGCTCGACCCCCTGGCCCGCCCGCAAAGCGTGTTCGCGCTGCAAAAAGAGCTGGCCCGTGAAACCGAGCGCCGCTACTCCAAGCTCACGTTCTCCGAGCGCGTGAAGCTGCAGTTGGAAAACCTCAAGTCGGGAGCGAAAGCATGAGGTTCTCGGTCTACCAGATCAGCCGCAAGGGCGGCCGCGAGAAGAACGAAGACCGCATGGGCTATTGCTACACGCGGGATTCGGGCCTGTTTGCCCTGGCCGATGGCATGGGTGGCCACCCCGAGGGCGAAGTGGCCTCGCAGCTGGCGCTGCAGACGATGGCCGCCTTGTTCCAGCGCGATGCCAAGCCGCGCCTGGCCGATCCGCTGCGCTTCTTGCAAGATGCCGTGATGGCGGGCCACCACCAGCTGCTGCGCTACGCCAGCGAAAAAGGCCTGATGGACACGCCGCGCACCACCATCGTCGCGTGCATCATGCAGGGCAACTCGGCCTACTGGGCGCACTGCGGCGACTCGCGCCTGTACTTCGTGCGCGGCGACAAGCTCATTGCCCGCACCCGCGACCACTCGTACTCCGAGCTGCAAAACACGCTGTCGTCGGTGGTGCCGCTGGCCGACCGCTACAACCGCAACGTGCTGTTCACCTGCCTGGGCAGCCCGGGCAAGCCGGTGGTCGACACGGCCGGCCCGCTGCTGCTGCAACAGGGCGACCGCATCATGCTGTGCTCTGACGGCCTGTGGGGCACGGTCGAAGACGACATCATCACCTCGCACCTGTCGTCGCGCGCCATCTCGGATGCCGTGCCCGAGCTGGTCGAAGTGGCGCTGCGCAACGGCGGCCCCAAGTGCGACAACGTGACCGTCATCGCCATGGAGTGGGAGTCGGCCACCGAGATTGAATCCCCATCGGTGCGCACCGAGAGCTTGGGCGATGAGGTTTTCGCGTCCACCATCCAGGCCAGCGTGGGCAACAGCGCCTCACCGGGCGGCGATGTGGACGTCGACGATCTGGACGAAGCCGAAATCGAGCGCTCGATCCGCGAGATCAACGAAGCCATCCGCCGCTCCGCCAACGCCGCAGGTACCGCCGGCGACACGCCCGCCGCATCCGACCCCAAGGGCCGCAAGGCCTGACCTCACCGCTTCGTCACCGCTTCAACTGGCCTGTCCGGCGCCCAACGCCCCGACACGCCACAGGCGGCTGTCGGCTGGTCTGCCAGCCGCCTGTCCGTCGCCTTCCCCTTTTCACACCTTGTACACCGCCATGAGCTACACCCGCCCCCAAGGCCGCGCCACCAACGCCCTGCGCCCCGTCACCATCACCCGTGGCTACACCAAGCACGCCGAGGGCTCGGTGCTGATCTGCTTTGGCGACACCAAGGTGCTGTGCACCGCCAGCGTCGAAGAGCGCGTGCCGCCGCACAAGCGCGGCAGCGGTGAAGGCTGGGTGACGGCCGAGTACGGCATGCTGCCGCGCTCCACCCACACCCGCAGCGACCGCGAGGCCGCACGCGGCAAGCAAAGCGGCCGCACGCAAGAGATCCAGCGCCTGATCGGCCGCTCCATGCGCGCCGTGTTCGACCTGGCCGCCCTCGGCGAGCGCACCATCCAGCTCGATTGCGACGTGATCCAGGCCGACGGCGGCACTCGCACCGCCGCCATCACCGGGGCCTACGTGGCCGCCGCCGACGCCGTGGCCAAGCTGATGGCCGCCGGCAAGGTCACCACCAACCCGCTCAAGCAGGCCGTGGCCGCCATCAGCGTGGGCATCCACGAAGGCAACGCCCTGCTCGACCTCGAATACGTCGAAGACTCGGCCTGCGACACCGACATGAACGTGGTGATGACCGGCGCCGGCCACTATGTGGAAGTGCAAGGCACGGCTGAAGGCGTGGCCTTCACCCGCGCCGAAATGGACCAGCTGCTGGCCCTGGCCGAAAAGGGCATTGGCGAGCTGCTGGCCGCCCAGCAGGCCGCCCTGGCCCAGCCGCTGCCCGATCAGGCCTGATCGCCCTCACCCCACCTGCCCACAAGGTTGCCCATGTCCCGCCAGCTCATCCTCGCGTCCAACAACGCCAAGAAGCTCAAGGAGCTGCAGGCCCTGCTCACGCCCATCGGGGTCGAGCTGGTCACGCAGGGCAGCCTGGGCATCCCCGAGGCCGAAGAGCCGCACGTCACCTTCGTCGAGAACGCCCTGGCCAAGGCGCGGCACGCGGCCAGCCTGGGCCGTGGCCCCGCCATCGCCGATGATTCAGGCCTGTGCGTCGATGCCCTGGCGGGTGCGCCCGGCGTGCGCTCGGCGCGTTACGCGGTCGATGCCGGCCGCATCGCCGAAGGCCTGCCGCGCGAGCAGATCGACGCGGCCAACAACACCTGGCTGCTCGACCAGATGCAAGGCCAGGCCCTGCGCGGCGCCCACTTCAGCTGCCTGCTGGTGGCCGTGCGCCACGCCGTAGAC
>Ga0228700_1001357_pt1 | contig 16341 bp, 11 predicted proteins | sample McNCre317_Aug_MG_FD_178019 | JGI IMG/M metagenome (GOLD analysis project Ga0228700, IMG submission 178019) | Freshwater microbial communities from McNutts Creek, Athens, Georgia, United States - 3-17_Aug_MG | ecosystem: Environmental > Aquatic > Freshwater > Creek | place: USA: Georgia...
CCGACGTGGCGGGGCTGCCCTTCACCGACACGTTGCCCGGCTTCGAGCCCTTCATCCGCGGCCCGCAGGCCACGATGTACGCGGTGCGGCCGTGGACCATCCGCCAGTACGCCGGCTTCTCGACCGCCGAGGAATCGAACGCGTTCTATCGCAAGGCGCTGGCTGCCGGCGGCCAGGGCGTGTCGGTCGCCTTCGACCTGGCCACCCACCGCGGCTATGACAGCGACCACCCGCGGGTGACCGGCGACGTCGGCAAGGCCGGCGTGGCGATCGACTCGGTCGAGGACATGAAGATCCTGTTCGACCAGATCCCGCTGGACAAGGTGTCGGTCTCGATGACGATGAACGGCGCGGTGCTGCCGGTGCTGGCGGGCTATGTCGTCGCGGCGGAAGAGCAGGGCGTGTCGCAGGACCAGCTCAGCGGGACCATCCAGAACGACATCCTCAAGGAGTTCATGGTCCGCAACACCTACATCTACCCGCCGGAGCCGTCGATGAAGATCATCGGCGACATCATCGAGTACACGGCGCAGAAGATGCCGAAGTTCAACTCGATCTCGATCTCCGGCTACCACATGCAGGAGGCGGGCGCCAACCAGGCCCTCGAACTGGCCTTCACGCTGGCCGACGGCAAGGAATACGTCAAGACCGCGATGGCCAAGGGCCTGGATGTCGATGCGTTTGCCGGGCGGCTCAGCTTCTTCTGGGCGATCGGGATGAACTTCTATCTCGAGATCGCCAAGATGCGCGCGGCGCGCCTGCTGTGGGCGCGCATCATGAAGGGCTTCGGCGCCAAGAGCCCCAAGAGCCTGATGCTGCGCACCCACTGCCAGACCTCGGGCTGGTCGCTGACCGAGCAGGACCCGTACAACAACGTCGTGCGCACCACGGTGGAAGCCATGGCGGCGGTCTTCGGCGGCACGCAGAGCCTGCACACCAACGCGCTGGACGAGGCCATCGCGCTGCCGACCGAGTTCTCGGCCCGCATCGCGCGCAACACGCAGCTGATCATCCAGGAAGAGACCCACATCACCAACGTCGTCGATCCGTGGGCCGGCTCCTACCTGATGGAGTCGCTGACCCAGGAGATGGCCGACAAGGCGTGGGCGATCATCGAGGAAGTCGAGGCGATGGGCGGCATGACCCGGGCGGTGGATTCCGGCTGGGCCAAGCTGAAGATCGAGGCCTCGGCGGCCGAGAAGCAGGCCCGCATCGATTCGGGCCGTGACGTCATCGTCGGCGTCAACAAGTACAAGCTGGCCAAGGAGGACCGGGTCGAGATCCTCGAGGTCGACAACCTGAAGGTGCGCGACGCGCAGATCGCGCGCCTGCAGCAGATCCGCGCCACCCGCGACGCCGCGGCGGTGCAGGCCGCGCTGGCGGCGCTGACCGATGCGGCCCGCTCCGGCCAGGGCAATCTGCTGGATCTGGCGATCCGGGCGGTGCGCCTGCGCGCCACGGTGGGCGAAATTTCGGACGCGCTCGAGGCGGTCTACGGCCGCCACCGTGCCGACATCCAGAAGGTGACCGGTGTCTACGCCGCGGCCTACGATTCGGCCGAGGGCTGGGCGACGCTGCAGGGCGAGATCGCGGCGTTCGCCCAGGCGCAGGGCCGCCGTCCGCGGGTGATGATCGCCAAGCTCGGCCAGGACGGGCATGACCGCGGCGCCAAGGTGGTGGCCACCGCCTACGCCGATCTGGGCTTCGATGTCGACATGGGGCCGCTCTTCCAGACGCCGGAAGAATGCGCCCGTCAGGCCATCGAGAACGATGTGCACGCGGTGGGTGTCTCGACGCTGGCGGCCGGCCACAAGACGCTGGTGCCCGCCATCATCGACGAACTGAAAAAACAGGGCGCTGACGACATCATCGTCTTCGTCGGCGGCGTCATACCGCAACAGGATTACGATTGCCTGTTCGAAGCCGGTGTGAAGGGGATTTACGGCCCCGGCACGCCGATTCCGGCCTCGGCCAAGGATGTTCTGGAGCAGATCAAAGCCCATGTGTCTACGGCCTGAGGTGCCCATGACCCATCGGTGATCCATGCACTCTCCCTCAGCCGCTTCGGCGGCCAGCCCTGCGCATCTCCAGCTCACGCCCGCTGGGGAGGACGACTTCGAGGCCCTGCTGTCGCTGCGGATGGCGGCGATGCGCGAGAGCCTGACGCGGCTCGGTCATTTCGATCCGCAGCGGGTGCGCGAGCGGCTGAGCCGGGGCTTCAACCCGGCGCACGCCCGCCACATCCTGCGCGATGGCGATCTGGTCGGCTTCGTCGTCGTGATCCCGCGGCCCGGGGACATGCTGCTCGATCACCTCTACATCCACCCCAGCGCGCAGGGCGAGGGGGTGGGCAGCTGGGTGATGCGCCGGGTGCTGGCCGAGGCCGATGCGCAGGCGATGCCGATGTCGGTCACTGCGCTCAAGCACACCGCGGCGGCGCGCTTCTACGAGCGCCACGGCTTCATCCTGGAGGCCGAGGGCGAATGGGACCTGTATTTCCGCCGGCCGGCGCATCCGGCCAGCGATCACTAGCGATCACCTGATCACCTGCACCACCCGATGACGGACGACTTCTCCCACCTGCCTGCCACCGAGCAGGCCCTGGCCGCCGGCCTGGTCGGCGACCACCCGGCGGTGCAGCGGCGCGCGATGGCCAAGGCGATCACGCTGCTCGAGTCGACCCGCGCCGACCACCGCCTGCGTGCCGACGCGCTGCTCGATGCGCTGCTGCCGCGCACCGGGGGCGCCTTCCGGCTGGGCATCTCGGGCGTTCCCGGCGTGGGCAAGTCGACCTTCATCGAGACGCTCGGGCTGCACCTGATCGGCCTGGGGCACCGGGTGGCGGTGCTGGCGGTCGATCCGTCGTCGAGCGTCTCGGGCGGCTCCATCCTGGGCGACAAGACCCGCATGGAGCGGCTGTCGGTGCATCCGCGCGCCTACATCCGGCCCAGCCCGTCCTCGGGCACGCTCGGCGGCGTCGCCGAGAAGACCCGCGAGGCCATGCTGGTGGCAGAAAGCGCCGGCCATGACATCGTCATCGTCGAGACGGTGGGCGTCGGCCAGAGCGAGACGGCGGTGGCGGGCATGACCGACATGTTCTGCCTGCTGCAGCTGCCCAACGCCGGCGACGACCTGCAGGCGATCAAGAAGGGCGTGATGGAGCTGGCCGACCTGGTGGTCATCAACAAGGCCGACATCGACCTGAACGCGGCGCTGCGGGCCCGCGCGCAGATCACCGGCGCGCTGCGCCTGCTGGGCCTGCACGCGCAGCACGGCGCCGAGAGCGCCGGCCTGTGGCAGCCCCAGGTGATCCAGATCAGCGCGCTCAAGGGCGAGGGCCTGGACGATTTCTGGCGCGCGGTCAGCACCTTTCGCGAGCTGCAGCAGGCCAGCGGCCAGCTGCAGCAGCGTCGCCAGAGGCAGAACCTGGCGTGGATGTGGGAGCGCATCGAGTCGGGCCTGCGCGAGCGCTTCCGCGCCCATGCGGCCGTGCGCGAGCAGCTCGGCGAACTCACCGCCCAGGTGCGCGAGGGCCGCACCGCCGCGTCGGTGGCCGCGCGCCGGCTGCTCGACCTGATGAACTGATCCCGATCCCGAATCACGGACCCACCCCGAGGAGACTCCCATGCATGACATCCAGCAGATGCTCGAAGCCCAGCGCGCCAAGGCGCGTCTGGGCGGTGGGCTCAAACGCATCGACAGCCAGCATGCCAAGGGCAAGCTGACCGCGCGCGAGCGCCTCGAGCTGCTGTTCGACGAGGGCACCTTCGAAGAGTGGGACATGTTCGTCGAGCACCGCTGCGCCGACTTCGGCATGGCCGACAACAAGATCCCCGGCGACGGCGTGGTCACCGGCTACGGCATGATCAACGGCCGCCTGGCCTTCGCCTTCAGCCAGGACTTCACCGTCTTCGGCGGCGCGCTGTCCGAGGCGCACGCCGAGAAGATCTGCAAGGTGATGGACCAGGCGATGAAGGTGGGCGCCCCGGTGATCGGCCTGAACGACTCGGGCGGCGCGCGCATCCAGGAAGGCGTGGCGTCCTTGGGCGGCTATGCCGAGGTGTTCCAGCGCAACGTGATGGCCTCGGGCGTGATCCCGCAGATCTCGATGATCATGGGCCCGTGCGCGGGCGGCGCGGTCTACAGCCCGTCGATGACCGACTTCATCTTCATGGTGAAGGACTCGAGCTACATGTTCGTCACCGGCCCCGAGGTGGTGAAGACGGTGACGCACGAGGAAGTGACCGCCGAGGAGCTCGGCGGCGCCTCCACCCACACCAGCAAGAGCGGCGTGGCCGACCTGGCCTTCGAGAATGACGTCGAGGCGCTCCTGATGCTGCGCCGCTTCTTCAACTACCTGCCGCTGAACAACCGCGAGAAGCCGCCGGTGCGCCCCAGCGGCGATCCGGCGCTGCGCCTGGACCCCTCGCTCGACATGCTGGTGCCGGACAACCCGAACAAGCCCTACGACATGAAGGAGCTGATCACCAAGGTGGTCGACGACGGCGACTTCTTCGAGCTGCAGCCCGACTACGCCGCCAACATCGTCATCGGCCTGGCGCGCATGGAAGGCCAGACGGTGGGCATCGTCGCCAACAACCCGCTGGTGCTGGCCGGCTGCCTGGACATCAAGAGCTCGATCAAGGCCGCGCGCTTCGTGCGCTTCTGCGATGCCTTCAACATTCCCGTGATCACCTTCGTCGACGTGCCCGGCTTCATGCCCGGCACCGCGCAGGAGTACGGCGGCATCATCAAGCACGGCGCCAAGCTGCTCTACGCCTACGCCGAGTGCACCGTGCCGAAGGTGACGGTGATCACCCGCAAGGCCTACGGCGGCGCCTACGACGTGATGAGCTCCAAGCACCTGAGGGGCGACGTGAACTTCGCCTGGCCGAACGCCGAGATCGCGGTGATGGGCGCCAAGGGCGCGGTGGAGATCATCTTCCGCGAGGAGAAGAAGGACCCGGCCAAGCTGGCCGCGCGCGAGGCCGAGTACAAGGCCCGCTTCGCCAACCCGTTCGTGGCGGGGGCGCGCGGCTTCATCGACGACGTGATCCAGCCGCACGAGACCCGCAAGCGCATCTGCCGCTCGCTGGTGATGCTGCGCGACAAGAAGCTCGACAACCCGTGGCGCAAGCACGGGAACATCCCGCTGTGATCGGGCCCCAGGAGAGACACACCATGTTCAAGAAGATCCTGATCGCCAACCGCGGCGAGATCGCCTGCCGCGTGATCGCCACGGCGAAGAAGATGGGCATCAAGACGGTGGCGGTGTATTCCGAAGCCGACCGCGATGCCCGCCATGTCGAGCTGGCCGACGAGGCGTTGCTGCTGGGCCCGGCGCCCAGCCGCGAGTCGTATCTGGTCGCCGACAAGATCATCGCCGCGTGCAAGGCCACCGGCGCCGAGGCGCTGCACCCCGGCTACGGCTTCCTGTCCGAGAACGAGGACTTCGCCCGCCGCTGCGAGGCCGAAGGCATCGTCTTCATCGGCCCGAAGCCCCATTCCATCGCGGCCATGGGCGACAAGATCGCCTCGAAGAAGCTGGCCAACGAGGCCCGGGTCAGCACCATTCCGGGCTGGAACGACGCCATCGAGAGCCCGGAGCGCGCGGTCGAGATCGCCCGCGACATCGGCTATCCGGTGATGATCAAGGCCTCGGCCGGCGGCGGCGGCAAGGGCCTGCGCGTGGCCTTCAACGACCGTGAGGCGCACGAGGGCTTCGCGTCCTGCCGCAACGAGGCGCGCAACAGCTTCGGCGACGACCGCGTCTTCATCGAGAAGTTCGTCGAGAGCCCGCGCCACATCGAGATCCAGATCCTGGGCGACGCCCACGGCAACCTGGTCTACCTGCACGAGCGCGAGTGCTCGATCCAGCGCCGCCACCAGAAGGTGATCGAAGAAGCCCCGAGCCCCTTCATCTCCGACGCCACCCGCCGGGCCATGGGCGAGCAGGCGGTGGCGCTGGCCAGGGCGGTGAAGTACCAGTCGGCCGGCACGGTCGAGTTCGTCGTCGGCAAGAACCAGGACTTCTACTTCCTAGAGATGAACACCCGGCTGCAGGTGGAGCACCCGGTCACCGAGTGCATCACCGGCCTGGACCTGGTCGAGCAGATGATCCTTGTTGCCGCCGGCGAGAAGCTCGGCTTCACGCAGGAGCAGATCCCGCGCCAGGGCTGGGCGATCGAGTGCCGCATCAACGCGGAAGACCCGTTCCGCAACTTCCTGCCCTCCACCGGCCGGCTGGTGACCTACCAGCCGCCGGCGGCCGACCTGGCGCAGGGCAGCGAGACGCTGCAGGGCGCGGCCTACGAGGCCGGGCGCTTCGGCGGCGTGCGCGTCGACACCGGCGTGGTCGAGGGCGGCGAGATCCCGATGTTCTACGACTCGATGATCGCCAAGCTGATCGTGCACGGGCGTGACCGCGATGACGCGATCGCCAAGATGCGCGCCGCGCTCAACGGCTTCGTGATCCGCGGCATCAGCTCGAACATCCCCTTCCAGGCGGCGCTGCTGGCGCACCCGAAGTTCGTCACCGGCGACTTCAACACCGGCTTCATCGCCGAGCACTACGCCCAGGGCTTCAAGGCCGAGGACGTGCCGCATGACGATCCGCTGTTCCTGGTCGCGCTGGCCGCCTTCGTGCGCCGCAAGGCGCGCGAGCGTGCCGCCGGCATCAGCGGCCAGCTGCCCGGCCATGGCGTGGCCCATGCGGACACGCTGGTGGTGGTGCAGCTCGGCGCCGACGGCCAGAACCTCTATCACGATGTGCAGCTCGGCGACTTCGACGCGGCCCACGGCACGATGAACGTGACCGTCGGCGGCCGGGTCTACGCGATCCGCAGCGCCACCCGGCTCGGCGAGATCCTGATGACCGGCTCGGTCAACGGCCAGCCCTTCAGTGCCCAGGTCGAGCGCGGACCGGCCCGGCGGCCGCTGGCGATCCGGGTCGCGCACAACGGCACCGCGATCGAGGCGCTGGTGCTGCAGCCGCGCGCGGCCGACCTGCACCGGCTCATGCCCTACAAGGCGCCGCCCGACACCAGCAAGATGCTGCTCTCGCCGATGCCGGGCCTGCTGGTGCAGGTGCCGGTCGCCGTCGGCCAGAAGGTGCAGGCCGGCGAGCGCCTGGCGGTCATCGAGGCGATGAAGATGGAGAACATCCTGGTGGCGGCGCAGGACGGCGTGGTCAAGGAGATCCGCGCCACGGTCGGCGAGAGCCTGAGCGTGGACCAGCAGATCATCGTCTTCGAGTGAAGCCGGGAGCCCCGATGCAAGCCAAGCCCTTCAAGATCCTCGGCATCCAGCAGATCGCCATCGGCGGGCCGGACAAGCAGCGGCTGAAGACCCTCTGGGTCGACATCTTCGGCCTGCAGGTCAAGAGCACCTTCGTGAGCGAGCGCGAGAACGTCGACGAGGACATCTGCGCGCTGGGCGAAGGTCCGACCGCGGTCGAGGTCGACCTGATGCAGCCGCTCGACATCGAGAAGAAGCCGGCGGTGCATGCCACGCCGCTCAACCATGTGGGTCTCTGGGTCGACGATCTGCCCAAGGCGGTCGAGTGGATGGGCGCCCACGGCGTGCGCTTCGCGCCGGGCGGCATCCGCAAGGGCGCGGCCGGCTTCGACATCTGCTTCATCCACCCGAAGGGCAACGAGCAGTTTCCGGTCGGCGGCGAAGGCGTGCTGATCGAGCTGGTGCAGGCGCCGCCCGAGGTGATCGCCGCGCTCGGTTAAGCTCGCCGATCCTGTGACGGCCCGGTGTCCGTTGTCTGCGGATGCCGGGCCGTTTTCATTCGGATTTGCCATTTTCCATGCTGATCGATCATCTGAGCCAACAGCTGCGGCAGCGCCGCGAGCTCGGCCTCGAGCGGGTGCGCCGCATCGCCGAGGGGCCGTGCGCGCCGCACCTGCCGGTGAGCCGGCCCGGCGTGGCGACCGACGCGCCGCAGCCGATGCTGGCCTTCTGCAGCAACGACTATCTGGGTCTGGCCGCGCATCCGGCGGTGGTCGAGGCGCTGGCCGAGGGTGCGCGGCGCTGGGGCGCCGGCAGCGGCGCCTCGCACCTGGTCAGCGGCCACGGCCGTGCGCACGAGCGGCTCGAGCAGGCGCTGGCCGAGTGGCTGGCGCCGCTGTGGCCCGAGGGCGCGCGGGCGCTGGGCTTCGGCACCGGCTACCTGGCCAATCTGGCGCTGATGACCGCGCTGGGCGACGCGCGCACCACGCTGTTCACCGACCGGCTCAACCACGCCTCGCTGATCGACGGCGCGCAGCTCGCGCGCGCCGAGGTGCGCCGCTATCCGCACAACCGCGTCGACCGGCTGGAGGCGATGCTGGCCGAGTGCGCCACGCCGCTGAAGCTGATCGTCACCGACGGCGTCTTCAGCATGGACGGCGACCTGGCGCCGCTGGACCGGCTCTTGGCGCTGGCCGAGCGCCACGACGCCTGGCTGGTGGTCGACGATGCGCACGGCCTGGGCGTGCTCGGCGAGGCCGGGCGCGGCAGCCTGGCGCATGTCGGCCTGCGCGGCCGGCGGCTGATCCTGATGGGCACGCTGGGCAAGGCCTTCGGCGTGGCCGGCGCCTTCGTGATGGCCGATCCGGTCATCGTCGAGTGGCTGCTGCAGACCGCGCGGCCGGGCATCTACACCACCGCCGCGCCGCCGGCGCTGGCCGAGGCGACGCGCGCCAGCCTGGAGATCCTCCGCGGGCCGGAGGGCGACGCGCGGCGCGCGGCGCTGCAGGCGCGCATCCGGCAGCTGCGCGAGGGGCTGGCGGCGCTGCTGGCGGCGCATCCGGACTGCGGCTGGTCGCTGCCCGAGTCGCCACCGCGATCCAGCCGCTGCTGATCGGCGACAACCACCGCGCCGCCGCGCTGGCCGAGCGGCTGCGCCAGGCCGGACTGTGGGTGCCGGCGATCCGCCCGCCCACCGTGCCGGAGGGCACGGCGCGGCTGCGCATCACGCTGAGCGCCGCGCACACCGAGGCCGATGTGGCGCGCCTGCTGGACACGCTCGCCTCGAGTCTGGCCCGATGAACGCCGCCGATGTCCGCCCGCGCGTGCCCGTCGGCCGCCTGTGGAGCGCAGCCGACCTGCTCGACCCGTATCCGCTCTACGCCGAGCTGCGTGCCTCGGGCCCGATCCACTGGAGCGACACGCTCTTCGGCGGCGCCTGGATCGTGGCGCGCCACCTCGAGGCCGAGCAGGTGCTGCGCGACGACGTGCGCTTCTCGGCGCAGCGCACCAGCGGCTGGGTGGGCGGCGGCGACCGCGCCGCGGCGCAGGGGGCGCAAGGCGACCACCGCCTGAGCCGCCAGGCGCTCTCGCCGCTGCAGCGGCTGATGGCGCAGGCTTTTCTGTTCGTCGACGCGCCCGACCACGGCCGGCTGCGCGGGCTGATGCACAGCGGCTTCACGCCCTCGGGGCTGGCGGCGCTGCGGCCGTGGCTGAGCGCGCGCATCGAGACGCTGCTCGACGGTCTGCAGGCGGCCCAGGCGAGCGAGCCGTCGCAGCCGGTCGACTTCATCGCGCAGGTGGCGCGGCCGCTGCCGGCCAGCGTGATCGCGCGCGTGCTCGGCCTGGCGCCGGGCGACGAGGCGCGGGTCATGGCCTGGTCGGACGAGATCGCGGTCTTCATCGGCGAGCCGGTGCCCGACGCGGAGGTCGCGCGCCGCGCCCAGCGCGGCCTGCTGCAGATGGCGGCCTTCCTCGAGCGCGAGTTCGCCGCGCGCCGCGCCGCCGGCACGCCCGGCGACGGGCTGCTGGGCCGGCTGCTGCAGGCGCAAGAACAGGGCGTCATCCGCGACGCCGGCGAGCTGATGGCGCAGGCCGTCATGCTGCTCTTCGCCGGCCACGAGACGACGCGCTACCTGCTGGGCAACCTGGTGCAGACGCTCCTGGCGCATCCGGCGCAGTGGCAGCTGCTGCGCGAGGACCCGGCCCGGGTGCACGGCGCGGTGCGCGAGGTGCTGCGCACCGAATGCCCGGTGCAGTACAGCGGCCGGCGCGTGGCGGTGTCGCACGACTTCGCCGGCCAGCGGCTGCGCCGGGGCGAGGCGGTCGTGGTGCTGCTGGGCGCGGCCAACCGCGACGCCGCGCGCTTCGAGGACCCGGAACGCGTCGACATCACCCGCCGCGGCCGCGCCTCGCTGGCCTTCGGCACCGGCGCGCATGTGTGCATCGGCGCCTCGCTCAGCCTGATGGAGGCCGAGGAGACGCTGGCGGCCCTGCTGCGCCGCTGGCCGGGCCTGCGCCTGGCCGAGGCCGAGCCGGCCTGGCAGGGCAATCCGCTCTACCGCGGGCTGCGGCGGCTGCCGCTGTGGCTGGAGGGCGGGGTGATCGCGGGCGACTGACCCTCCCCTCAGGGTCCGCCCTGATCTGGATCAGGCGCGGCGGTGTCCGGCTGACAGGGGCCTGTCAGTTGCGTGATTTTGAATTATGAATTCAACGCACAGGCCGAACGCCGTGAAGGAGACAGATCCATGACGAACTACGCCGACTTCCACCGCCGCTCCATCGAGGACCGGGAGGGCTTCTGGGGCGAGCAGGCCCGGCTGATCGACTGGCACCGGGCGCCCGCGCAGGTCTGCGACCAGTCCCGGCCGCCGTTCGTCCGGTGGTTCGCGGGCGGCGAGACCAACCTCTGCCACAACGCGGTCGACCGCCATCTGGCGGCCCGCGCCGACCAGAACGCGCTGATCTTCGTCTCCACCGAGACGGACACCGAGCGGGTCTACAGCTACCGCGAGCTCCATGCCGAGGTGCAGCGCATGGCGGCGATCTACCGGTCGCTGGGCGTGAAGAAGGGCGACCGGGTGCTGATCTACATGCCGATGATCCCCGAGGCCTGCTTCGCGATGCTGGCGGCGGTGCGCATCGGCGCGATCCACTCGGTGGTGTTCGGCGGCTTCGCCAGCCACAGCCTGGCCAGCCGCATCGACGACGCGCAGCCGACCCTGATCGTCAGCGCCGACGCCGGCATGCGCGGCGGCAAGGTGGTGCCCTACAAGCCGCTGCTCGACGAGGCGATCAGCCTCTCGAGCCACAAGCCGGCCCGGGTGGTGATGGTCGACCGCGGCCTGGCCGGGTTCGCCCGTGTCGAGGGCCGGGACGTCGACCATGCCGCGCTGCGCGCGCAGCACCTGGACACCGCGGTGCCGTGCGAGTGGGTCGATGCCACCCATCCCAGCTACATCCTCTACACCTCGGGCACCACCGGCAAGCCCAAGGGCGTGCAGCGCGACACCGGCGGCTACGCGGTGGCGCTGGCCGCGTCGATGAAGCACATCTACATGGGCGAGCCGGGCGAGACCTACTTCTCCACCTCCGACATCGGCTGGGTGGTGGGCCACAGCTACATCATCTACGGCCCGCTGATCAACGGCATGGCCACGATCATGTACGAGGGCCTGCCGATCCGCCCGGACGCCGGCATCTGGTGGAGCCTGGTCGAGAAGTACAAGGTCACGGTGATGTTCTCGGCGCCGACGGCGGTGCGCGTGCTCAAGAAGCAGGACCCGGCCTACCTGAAGAAGCACGACCTCTCCAGCCTCAAGGCGCTGTTCCTGGCCGGCGAGCCGCTCGACGAGCCGACCGCGACCTGGATTGCCGAGGCGCTGCAGCGCCCGATCGTCGACAACTACTGGCAGACCGAGACCGGCTGGCCGATCCTGGCGATCTGCAACGGCGTGCAGGCCGCGCCCAGCAAGTTCGGCTCGCCGGGCAAGGCGGTCTATGGCTACGACGTGCAGCTCATCGACGAGGGCAGCGGCGAGCCGATCACCGAGCCGCACCGCAAGGGCGTGGTCGCGGTGGCCGGCCCGCTGCCGCCGGGCTGCCTGCAGACCGTCTGGGGCGATGACCGGCGCTTCGTCAGCACCTACTGGTCGAGCATCCCGGGCCGGCAGATGTATTCGACCTTCGACTGGGGCGTGAAGGACGAGGACGGCTACTTCTACATCCTGGGCCGCACCGACGACGTGATCAACGTCGCCGGCCACCGGCTGGGCACGCGCGAGATCGAGGAGAGCATCTCCAGCCACCCGGCGGTGGCCGAGGTGGCGGTCGTCGGCGTGGCCGATGCGCTCAAGGGCCAGGTCGCCATGGCGTTTGTCGTCGTCAAGGATGCCTCGCGACTGAGCTCTCCCGATGCCCTCCGGCAGCTCGAGACCGAGGTCTTGCGGGTGGTCGACGAGCAGCTCGGCGCGGTGGCGCGGCCGGCGCGGGTGCATGTCGTGGCCACGCTGCCCAAGACCCGCTCGGGCAAGGTGCTGCGCCGCGCCATCCAGGCGGTCTGCGAAGGGCGCGATGCCGGCGACCTGACCACGATGGAAGATCCCGCGGCGCTGGCCCAGATCGGAGCGATCGTGCGCTGATCAACTCCACAACTGCGTGTTGAAGGCCCCCTGAAAGCGAGGAGTCTTCCGGCATGGGACAAGGCATCATGGACACGGTGAACCGGAACTTTTCAGGAAGTTCAGGCCAACATCGTCACACCTGATTACATAATGGATCCATGCCACGCATTCACATCATTGCCGGCCCGCCAGGGGTGGGCAAGACGACGTTCGCGAAGGAATATCTGCCCCAGGAGGCAGGCTGTCGCAACTTCGTCGACGCTGACCTGATCGCCGAGGGCCTGTCGCCGTTCGCGCCCGAGCGCATGACGATGCGCGCGCACAAGCTCATGCAGATCACGATGGACGATCTGCTGCGTCGGCGCGAGACCTTCGGCTTCGAGACCACCCTGCGCAGCCGCGAGGTCGCCAGCCAGATTCCCGAGTGGCGCAGCCAGGGCTATGTGGTGCAGCTGATCTTCCTGTCGCTGAGCAGCGCGGAGCTGTCGATCCAGCGCGTGGAGGAGCGGGTGCGCCAGGGCGGTCACCGGGTGGCGCAGGACGCGATCCGCCGGCGCTTCGAGGCCGGTCTGGAAAACTTCCACGAGGTCTACAAGGACATCGTGGACCTCTGGATGCATTTCGACAATTCCGGCCCGGTGCCGAAGCTGGTGGACTGGAGCGGCGCATGAGCGGTTTCTTCACCCGGGATCGCGGCGGACGCGCCGAGCTGCCCTCCAGCGCGGAACAGGATCCGGCCGGTCTGCTGGGGGTGTTCGCGGCCCTGAAGCGCTCGGCCGAGATCGCCCGGCAGATCGCCTTCCTGACCGGAACCGACGTCATCGTGGTGCGCGAGGAGCGTATGGTGCGCGAGGCCGGAACGGACAGCTACGACGCCGGCCGTGAACCGCGCAACAACATCCGGCCGCTGAACCGACCGTTGCGCTGAGCGGTCGGTTCAGCCGGGCAGGGCGGCCCGCAGGCAGCGCACCTGCTGCGCGATCGGCGCGGGCACCGGCTGCGTGCCGGCCAGCACCGCGCGCAGGTGGGCGGCGGTGCTGGCGGCATCGATGCCGGCGGGCAGCACCGGCAGCTCGACCAGCACGCCGTCCTGCGGCGCCAGCGAGGCCTCGGCATCGATCCGGCCGTCGCGGAAGACCTGCATGCGCGGCTGGCGGCGTGCGTCGGCCACCGGCTCGCCCTCGGTGCCGCGCATCAGCACCGCGCAGGCCTGGCTGTCGCTCAGGTACTGGGTCAGGCTGACCGCGTATTCCGGATGCGTGTGGTTGACCACCCGCAGCGCACCGGGCAGCACGGGCAGGATCTTCGCGATGGTGTGGCCGCTGTTGCGCAGGCCCAGCACCTGCCGGATCGCCAGCAGGCTGGCCAGCGGCCGGTTCAGCGTCTCGATCGCGATGAAGGCCGGCTGACCGGCCGCCCAGCGCGCCGCCACCGTGGCGGCATCGGGGCAGGGCGGCAGGCCCAGCTCGGTGAAGATGGCCGCGCTGGTGATGCGCCCGGTCGGATCCGAGACCATGCCGTGCACCAGCACCGGCACGCCCTCGCGCGCCAGCAGCAGCGCCAGCAGCGGCGTCAGGTTGGGCAGGCGGCGCGCGCCGTTGTAGGACGGCAGCAGCACCGCCGGTCGGCCCGGATCGGACAGGGCCAGCGTGTGTGCCATCGTCGCGACGACGAAGCCGGCGAGCTCTTCGGGCGTCTCGCCCTTGATGCGCATGGCCAGCGCGAAGCCGCCCAGTTCCAGGTCGGTGACGCGGCCGTCCAGGATGCGCGACATCAGGTCGTGCGCCTGCTCGCGGCTCAGCGAGCGGGCGCCGTCCTTGCCGCGGCCGATTTCCTTCAGATAGGGGGCGATGCTCATGGGCCGGATTGTCGCCCGGCTCAGCCCGCCACCGGCACCAGTGGGATGGACGCCTTCACCAGACCGCGCAGCACCGGCAGGCAGGAGCCGCAGTTGGTGCCGCACTTCAGCGCGCCCTGCAGCTGCGAGAGCCGCGCCTCGGCGCTGCCCGCGCAGCGGCCGAGCTGCTCGACGATCTGCGGCTCGGTCACGTTGAAGCAGGTGCAGACCTGGCGGCCGCGCTCGGCGATCGCCACCGGCGGTGTGGCGCTGGCGGCCAGCAGGCGCCGGCCGTAGTCCTGCGCGGGCAGTTCGTCCTTGACCAGCGTGCGGATCCAGGATTCGGCGCGGGTGTCGCCCGCCAGCAGCACGCCGCGCAGCCGGCCGTCGTCCAGGCGGGCGCTGCGGAACTGGCCGCGCTCGGCGTCCTCGTAGCGCATCGCGGTGCTGCCGTCCAGGCCGAGCAGCGCGGCGATCTCGGCGATCAGCGCCGCCTCGGCCGGCGCGGCGGCCGAGGCGCGCCAGATCACGCCGCCCAGCCCGCCGTCATGCGGCTCGCGGCCGAAGGGCAGCACCATCGCGTGGGCGAAGCGCGGCATCAGCGTGCGCAGGCGCTCGCGCACCCGCACGATCTCTTCCTGAGGCAGCCAGGCCAGGCCGACCATGCGCCACGGCAGCTCGGCCTTTGCGATCGAGACGGCCGCGTGCTTGAGTTCGGGCTGCTTCGAGCCTGGGCAGAAGGTGGGCAGCGTCAGGCCGTTGACGCCCCGGCGCGGCACGCTGTCGGCGCCTGTGCCGCCGAGCACCTCCTCGCCCCAGTGCATCGGGATCGAGACCTGACCGCGGGCGACCGCTCCGCCGGCCTGCGCGGCCAGCACGATGCTGCCGCGGCGCGAGCGCACCTCGACCAGGTCGCCGTCCTTCAGGCCCAGCGCGTCCAGGTCGGCGGCGTTCATCTCGGCCACCGGCTCGGGCACATGGCCGAACAGGCGGCCGAGCGTGCCGGTGCGGCTCATGCCGTGCCACTGGCCGCGCAGCCGGCCGCTGATCAGCGAGAACGGGTACTGCGCGTCGACCGGCTCGGCCACCGGGCGGAAGGCCACCGGCGCGAAGCGGGCGCGGCCGTCCTCGGTCGGGAAGATGCCGTCCTCGTACAGCCGGGTGCGGCCGGCGCGGGCGCCCTCGGGCATCGGCCACTGCTGCGGGCCATGCTGCTCGAGGTGGGCCCAGCTCAGGCCGGTGATGTCCAGGTCGCGGCCGCGGGTGCTCTCGCGGTGCTCGTTCCAGATCGATTCGGCGTCCGCATAAGGGAAGAGCGTGGCCTGGCCGTGCAGGCGCTCGGGCAGCCGGTCTTCCAGGCGGCGGGCCACGTCGATGGCGATCTGCCAGTCGTGGCGGGCCTGGCCGGGGGCGGCCACCGCCGGGCGCACCCGGCTGATGCGGCGCTCGGAGTTGGTCACCGAGCCGATCTTCTCGCCCCAGGTGGTGGCCGGCAGCAGCAGGTCGGCGTAGGCGGCGGTCGCGGTGGTGGCGAAGGCCTCCTGCACGATGACGAACTCGGCGCGCTCGAGCGCGCGGCGCACCGTCGCCTGGTCGGGCATCGACTGCGCCGGGTTGGTGCAGGCGATCCACAGCAGGCGGATCTCGCCGTCGGCCGCGGCCTCGAACATCTCGACCGCGCTGCGTCCGGGCGTGGCCGGCACGTCGGGCAGGCCCCACAGCGCGGCGACCTCGGCGCGGTGCGCCGGGTTGGCCAGGTCGCGGTGGGCGCTGAGCAGGTTCGACAGGCCGCCGACCTCGCGTCCGCCCATCGCGTTGGGCTGGCCGGTCAGCGAGAAGGGGCCCCGGCCTTCGCGGCCGATCTGGCCGGTGGCCAGGTGCAGGTTGATCAGCGCGGCGTTCTTGTCGGTGCCGGCGGCGCTCTGGTTCAGGCCCTGGCAGTACAGCGACAGCGTCGCGCCGCCCGGCCGGTCGGCCTGCGCGAACCAGCGCGCGGCCTGGATCAGGTCGGCCTCGGCGATGCCGCAGACCGCGGCGGCGCGGGCCGGCGCCCAGTCGCCCGCCGTCTCGCGCAGCGCCTCGAAGCCGGCGGTGTGCGCATCGATGTAGCGTGCATCCGTCAGGCCCTCGGCCAGCATCACGTTCAGC
>Ga0228700_1001359_pt1 | contig 16310 bp, 12 predicted proteins | sample McNCre317_Aug_MG_FD_178019 | JGI IMG/M metagenome (GOLD analysis project Ga0228700, IMG submission 178019) | Freshwater microbial communities from McNutts Creek, Athens, Georgia, United States - 3-17_Aug_MG | ecosystem: Environmental > Aquatic > Freshwater > Creek | place: USA: Georgia...
CATGGGCGCCACCCGCACCGAGCTGGTTGAAAAGGTGGTGTTCCCCTCGGCCGCACCGGCCCTGATGGACACCCTGCGCGTGACCATGGGCTGGGCCTGGACCTACCTGGTCGTGGCCGAGCTGGTCGCCGCCAACTCGGGCCTGGGCTACGCCATCCTCAAGGCCCAACGCTTCTTGCAGACCGACAAGATCTTCGCCGGGATCATCCTCATCGGCCTCATCGGCCTGGTCACCGACCAGCTCTTCCGCCTGGCGCACCGCAAGGCCTTCCCTTGGCTGTACCTGAAAGGCTGACCCCATGATCGCCTCGCCCAAGATCGAAGCCAGCCACCTGTTCAAGCGCTTTGACGGCGCCGCGCACGACGCCTTGCAGGACGTGAGCCTGCAGATCCAGCCCAACGAGTTCGTGACCTTCGTGGGCGCTTCGGGCTGCGGCAAGTCCACGCTGCTGCGCACCATCGGCGGGCTGGAGCAGCACACCGGCGGCACCTTGCAGGTCGATGGCCAGGCGGTGCATGGCCCCGGCCCCGAGCGGGCCATGGTGTTCCAGCACTACAGCCTGTACCCGTGGATGTCGGTGCGCGAGAACATCAAGTTCTGCCGGCAACTCAAGGTGCACACGCAAGACCGCAGCAGCGCCGATGTGGAGGCCGCAGCCGGCCGCGCCGATGCGCTGCTGCGCCTGATGGGCTTGGGCCATGTGGCCGATGCCTGGCCCAACCAGCTCTCAGGCGGCATGCAGCAGCGCGTGGCCATTGCCCGCGCCCTGATGAGCCGCCCCGAGATCTTGCTGATGGACGAGCCCTTCGGCGCACTGGACGCGCAAACCCGCGAGGTGATGCACGACCTGATCCTGCACGTGCACCGGCTGGAGAAGGCCACCATCGTGTTCGTCACGCACGATGTGGAAGAGGCCATCTACCTGGGTCAGCGCATCGTGCTGATGGCCCCGAGGCCCGGCCGCATCGACACCATCTACGACGTGCCCCTGCCCGCGCAGCGCACCCAGGACATGAAGCACGCGCCCGAGTTCCTGCAGCTCAAGCGCGAGATCCTGGACCGCATCCGCGAGACCTCGGGCATGAAGACCGACCTCGATTTGCTGGAACAGCTCTCGCGCACCGCCGAAGCCTGATCCCCTTGCCTTGAACCCTTGAGCCTTGTGACCTGGCGCCTCAGTGGCCGCCAGCAGGGAGACCCCATGTCTGAACACGCCCAGCACCTGCTTGACAACCCGCCCGCCTCGAACCCCGTCGATGCCCACCCGCATTGGCAACGCTTCGCGCCTGAGCTGCCCGCCGACCGCGTGGTCTTCAGCGAGGTGGTGCCGGGCGGCGGCCACTGGAGCTGGCGCCTGAGCCGGGGCATGGCCCTGCGCTTCGTGGCACTCGATGCCCATGCCAACTGCTCGGTGGTGTTGTATGCCGCGCACGATCCGCTGGAGCGCTACAACATGCCCGACAGCCTCAAGGCCCAGCACACCGCGCACTACGAGCGCGGCCATGTGCTGATGAGCGACATGGGCCGCGCCATGGCCTCGGTCACCGAGGACACCTCAGGCTGGCACGACCCCTTTGGTGGCCTGCTTGACGCGCGGCGCATGGCCGCCAAGTACGGCGACAAGCGCTTCGAGGCCGCCCGCAACGGCATGCACCGCAGCGGCAAGGATGGCCTGTTGATCGAGATCGGCAAGCATGGCCTGGGCGCACGCGACCTGATCGCGCCGGTCAACCTGTTCAGCAAGGTGAGCGTGGACGACGCCGGCCGCTTCCACTTCCACACCGGCCACTGCCCGGCAGGCTCGATGGTCGAGCTGCGCCTGGACATGGACGTGATCGTGGCCATCAGCACCGCACCCCACCCGCTGGATCCACGCCCCACCTACGCGCCAGCCAAGGTGGGCATCGCGGCCTGGCGCAAGGGCCCGGCACCGGCCGACGACTTCTGCCGCCACTTCCGCCCCGAGTGCGCACGCGCCCTGCACAACAGCGACGTGCTGGCCCTGTGCTGATGACCGCGCCCCTGGAAGGACACCCCATGAATTCGACCCCCGCCACCACCGCGTCCACCACCGCGTCCACCGACCTGGCCAGCACCTTGAAGGCCAGCCCCTTGGACCCCGCCACCGCCACCCTGCGCCACCGCCAGCCTGCGGGCGAGCCCTGGCTCACCGAGGTCAAGCAAGGCCAGACGCTGCGCATCCTGGACCTGGAAGGCAACCAGGCCGTGGACATCATCTTCTACAACCGCCACGAGGTGGCCGAGCACTACAGCGCCAGCGAGACCTTGCTCGCGCAAGGCAGCATCTACCTGAGCACGGGCTCGGTGCTGTTGAGCAACGAAGGCCGCCCCATGCTCACCATCGTGGCCGACACCTGCGGCCGCCACGACACGCTGGGCGGCGCCTGCGCGGCCGAGAGCAACACCGTGCGCTACGCGCTGCAAAAGAAGTTCATGCACTCGTGCCGCGACAACTACCTGCTGGCCATGGCCCAGGTGGACGCGGGCCTGAGCAAGCGCGACCTGGTGCCCAACATCAACTTCTTCATGAACGTGCCCGTCACGCCCGAGGGTGGGCTGACCTTTGCCGATGGCGTCTCGGCGCCCGGCAAGTACGTGGAGCTGCGCGCCGAGATGGACCTGTGGATGCTGGTGTCCAACTGCCCGCAGCTCAACAACCCGTGCAACGCCTACAACCCGACGCCCGTCGAATTCCTGATCTGGGACGGAGCCTGACGCCATGTTCACCAAGGTCCTGATCGCCAACCGTGGCGCCATCGCCTGCCGCATCATCCGCACGCTCAAGCAGCTGGGCGTGACCAGCGTGGCCGTGTATTCCGAAGCCGACGTGGCCTCGCGCCATGTGCGCGAAGCCGACGAGGCCTACTGCATCGGCCCCGCGCTGGCCGCCGACAGCTACCTGCGGCAAGACACCATCCTGGCGATTGCCCAGCAGTGCGGCGCCCAGGCCATCCACCCCGGCTACGGCTTCCTGTCAGAGAACGCCGGCTTTGCCCAGGCTTGCGAAGACGCGGGCATCGCCTTCATCGGCCCGGCGGCCAGTCACATGCAGGCCTTTGGCCTCAAGCACACGGCGCGCGAGCTGGCCCAGGCTTGCAACGTGCCGCTGCTGCCGGGCTCAGGCCTGCTGACCGACGCGGCCCACGCCACGCAAGAGGCCGCGCGCATTGGCTACCCCGTCATGCTCAAAAGCACGGCCGGTGGCGGTGGCATCGGCATGCGCCTGGTGCGCAACGACGCCGAGCTGGCCGAGGCCTTCGGCGCCGTGCAACGCCTGGCCAGTGCCAACTTCAAAGATGCCGGCCTGTTTTTGGAAAAGTTCGTCGAGCAGGCGCGCCACATCGAGGTGCAGGTGTTTGGCGATGGCCAGGGCCAGGTGATCGCCCTGGGCGAGCGCGACTGCTCGGCCCAGCGCCGCAACCAGAAGGTGGTGGAAGAAACGCCCGCCCCCGGCCTGACGGACGCGCAACGCCGCGAGCTGCACGCCACCGCCGTGAAGCTGGCCCAGCAGGTCAGCTACCGCAACGCGGGCACGGTGGAGTTCGTGTTCGATGCCGACACCGGTGCCTTCTACTTCCTGGAGGTGAACACCCGCCTGCAGGTGGAGCACGGCGTGACCGAGCAGGTCAGCGGTGTCGACCTGGTGGCCTGGATGGTGCAGCTGGCCGCGGGTTGCCTGCCGCCCCTGCACACCCTGCAGCCCACGTTGCAAGGCGCGTCCATCCAGGTGCGGCTGTATGCCGAAGACCCGGCGCGCAACTTCCAGCCCAGCACCGGCGTGCTGACCGAGGTACGCTGGCCTGAGGGGGCCGCAGCCGGCCCCGGCCACCCCTTGCGCGTGGACACCTGGGTGGAGCGCGGCACCGAGGTCAGCGCCCACTACGACCCCATGCTGGCCAAGCTCATCGTCACCGCGCCCACGCGCGAGCAGGCGCTGGCTCAGTTGCAGCAAACGTTGGCCGACACCCGCATCGCCGGCATCGAAACCAACCTGGCCTACCTGCGCCAAATCTTGGCCGAGCCCACTTTCCAAGCAGGCCGCCAGACCACGCGCTTTCTGGGCACGCTGACCCATGTGCCCCAGGCCTTTGAGGTGCTCGATGGCGGCGTGCAAACCACCGTGCAAGACTGGCCGGCCCGCCTGGGCCACTGGGACGTGGGCGTGCCGCCCTCGGGCCCCATGGACGCCTACGGCCACCGCGTGGCCAACGCCCTGGTGGGCAACGCGCCCGACGCCGCCGCGCTCGAATGCACCATGGCCGGCCCCACGCTGCGCTTCCACACCGCCGCCGTGGTGGCCGTCACCGGGGCGCCTGCGCCCGTCACGCTCAATGGACAGGCCGTGCCCATGTGGCAGGCCATCGCTGTGCCCGCCGGGGGCGTGCTGGCCGTGGGCCGGCTGTCCGACACCGGCTGCCGCCTGGCCATTGCTGTGGGCGGCGGCATCGATGTGCCGCTGTACCTGGGCAGCCGCAGCACCTTCACGCTGGGCCAGTTTGGTGGCCATGCGGGCCGCACCCTGCGCGTGGGCGACATGGTGCACCTGATGGCGCCGCAAACGGCGGTGAGCCTAGGCCTGGCCGGCCGCTGCACGCCGCCTGCGCTGCAGCCCGCCATCGGCCACCACTGGGACGTGGGCGTGCTCTATGGCCCCCACGGCGCGCCCGACTTCTTCACGCCAGACGACGTGGCGATGTTCTTCGCCACCGACTGGCAGGTGCACTACAACTCCAGCCGCACCGGCGTGCGCCTGATCGGCCCCAAGCCGCAATGGGCCCGGCACGACGGCGGCGAGGCCGGCCTGCACCCGTCCAACATCCACGACAACGCCTACGCCATCGGCGCCATCGACTTCACGGGCGACATGCCCGTCATCCTCGGGCCGGATGGCCCCAGCCTGGGCGGCTTCGTGTGCCCCGCCGTGGTGGTGGATGCCGAGCTGTGGAAACTGGGCCAGCTGCGCCCGGGCGACACGGTGCGCTTTCACCGCCTCAGCCTGCAACAGGCCGAACAACGCAGCCAGCAGATCGAAGCCGCGCTGGCCGCCTTGGCTGCCAACGCCGATGCCGCCACGCTGCCCATGGCCCCGCAAGACGACGCCACGGCCTGCCCCAGCCCCATCGTGTTGAGCGACCCCGCCCGCGACGACGTGCCCGCCATGGTCATCCGTCAAGCTGGCGACCGCTACGTGCTGGTCGAGTTTGGCGAGCTGATGCTCGACATCGAGCTGCGCCTGCGCGTGCACGTGCTGATGACCGCGCTGCAGGCCCGCCAGGCCGCCGGCCACCTGCCTGGACTGATCGACCTCACGCCCGGCATCCGCTCGCTGCAGGTGCACTTCAACCCCGCCGAGCTGCCCCGCGCCGAGCTGCTGCGCATCCTGCAAGAAGAAGAGGCCCAGCTGCCCGCCGTGGACGACATGGCCGTGCCCAGCCGCGTGGTGCACCTGCCCCTGGCTTGGAACGACTCGCAGACCCGCCTGGCCATCGAGAAATACATGCAGTCGGTGCGGCCCGATGCGCCCTGGTGTCCCAGCAACATCGAGTTCATCCGCCGCATCAACGACCTGGGCAGCCCCGAGGCCGTGCAGCAGCTGTTCTTCGACACGCGCTACCTGGTGATGGGCCTGGGCGACGTCTACCTGGGCGCGCCCGTGGCCACACCTGTCGACCCACGCCAGCGCCTGGTCACCACCAAGTACAACCCCGCCCGCACCTGGACGCCCGAGAACGCCGTGGGCATTGGCGGCGCCTACCTGTGCGTCTACGGCATGGAAGGCCCTGGCGGCTACCAGTTCGTGGGCCGCACCGTGCAGATGTGGAACCGCTGGCGCCATGGCGAAGGCGCGGCGCCCGAGTTCACCCAGCCCTGGCTGCTGCGCTTCTTCGACCAACTGCACTTCTACCCCGTCAGCGAAGACGAGCTGATGCGCCTGCGGCAAGACTTCCCGCTGGGCCGCGCCAGCCTGCGCATTGAAGAGACCACCTTCAGCCTGCGCGAGTACCGCGCCTTCCTGGCGCGCGAGGCCGACAGCATCGCCGCCTTCAAGGCCAAGCAGCAAGCCGCCTTCGAGGCCGAGCGCGAACGCTGGCGCGCCGCCGGCCAGGCCGAGTACGTGAGCGACGATGCCACCGCCAACGCCCCGCCGCCTGAAGACGACCTGCCCGAAGGCGCCCAGGCCGTGGCCAGTGCCGTGCAAGGCAGCGTGTGGCAGGTGATGGTGAAGGCAGGTGATGTGGTCGAGGCCGGCCAGACCCTGTTGGTGGTCGAGTCCATGAAGATGGAGTTCCCCATCACCGCACCGCGCGCAGGCACCGTGTGGCGCGTGTCTTGCAAAGCTGCTTCAGCGGTGCAGGCGGGCCAGACCGTGGCCGTCTTGCAGTGACCCCCAACAGGATCCCCACCGGTTCAACACCATGAGCACCATCCCGCCGTCCACCTCGCTGTCCACCCTGTCTTTCGACCTGCTGACCTTGGGCCAGGCCCTGCGCGATGGCGCCGTCACCCCCGTGGACGTGGTGACCGAGGCCTTGCGCCGCATCGCCGACGACCCGCACCACGCCTGGATCACCGTGTGCGACCGCGAGGCCTTGCTGCAACAGGCCGCGGCGCTGATGGCGGCCGGCCCCGAGGGCAAGCCGCTGTACGGCATCCCCTTTGCCATCAAGGACAACATCGACCTGGCCGGCGTGCCCACCACCGCCGGCTGCCCGGCCTATGCCTACACGCCCACCGCATCGGCCTTTGTGGTGCAGCGGCTGGTGGAGGCGGGTGCCATCCCGATCGGCAAGACCAACCTCGACCAGTTCGCCACGGGGCTCAACGGCACGCGCTCGCCGTATGGCGCCTGCGCCAACAGCTTCGATGCGGCCTTTGTGTCGGGCGGCAGCAGCTCGGGCTCGGCGGTGTCGGTGGCACTGGGCCAGGTGAGCTTCTCGCTGGGCACCGATACAGCCGGCTCAGGCCGCGTGCCCGCCTTCTTCAACCACCTGGTGGGGCTCAAGCCCACGCTGGGCCTGTTGAGCACGCGGGGCGTGGTGCCGGCCTGCCGCTCGCTGGACACGATCTCGGTCTTCGCGCTCACCGCCGACGATGCGCACCGCGTGTTCGCCGTGGCCGCCGCCTTCGATGCGCAAGACCCCTACGCCCGCCCTGCCGAGCCACATGGCGTGGACCTGGGCCAGGTGGCCGCACCACGCATCGGCATCCCGCGTGCCGACCAGATCGACTTCTGCGGCAGCGATGTGGACGCGCTGGCCTTCCAGCAGGCCGTGGCCCACGCGCGCAGCCTGGGCGCCGAGGTGACCGAGATCGACTTCGCGCCCTTCCTGGCCACGGCCAGGCTGCTGTACGAAGGGCCCTGGGTGGCCGAGCGCTACCAGGCCATCCGCAGCTTCATCGATGCGCAGCCCGAGGCCCTGTTCCCGGTGACCCGCGCGATCACGCTGGGCGGCGCCACGCCCCTGGCGGCCGATGCCTTCGCGGCGCAGTACCAGCTCAAGGCGCTGCAGCGCGAGGCCCAGCAGACCTGGGCCCGGGTGGACGCCCTGCTGATCCCCACCGCGCCGCACCACCCCACCATCGCGGCCATGCAGGCCGATCCCATCGGGCTCAACAGCCAGCTGGGCCTGTTCACCAACTTCATGAACCTGCTGGACTGTGCCGCTGTGGCCGTGCCCCACGCCTTCGTGGCGCGGCCAGGGGCGCGGCGCACCATGCCCCACGGCATCACGCTGTGTGCGCCGGCCCATCAGGACGTGCCGCTGCTGCACCTCGCGCGCCGCTGGCAGGCCGCCTTGCCAGGCGAAGCCGCAAGCTTGGGCACCACCGGCCAGCCTTTGCCTGCGGCCCAGCCGGTAACGCCGGCCGTGCCTTCGGGCCAGGTGCGCGTGGCCGTGTGCGGCGCCCACCTCGATGGCCAGCCGCTGAACTGGCAGCTCACGCAGCGCCAGGCCCGGCTCGTGTCACGCACCCACACGGCACCGCAGTACAAGTTGATCGCGCTCGATCCGGCCGGTGCGCCGGTGCTGCGCCCCGGCCTCATCCACGCGCCGGGCGAGGTGGGCGTTGGCGCCATCGAGGTCGAGGTGTGGGAGATGCCCAGCCGCCACTTCGGCAGCTTCGTGGCCGGCATCCCCGCGCCCTTGGGCATCGGCAAGACGGTGCTGGCCGATGGCAGCGTGGTGCCCGGCTTCATCTGCGAGCCCATTGGGCTGCAAGGCGCGACCGACATCTCCAGCTTCGGGGGCTGGCGGTCGTGGCTGAGAAGCCGTGCCGCATGAAGGTCAAGCTGAGCATGGGAATGCGGTGCCCCAACTCGGCCCAGCCGTGAAGCGGGTTGTTGGGTTGGTCCATGGGGGACGCGATCGTCCCGCAGACCAGCCCCTCAAAGGCGCTTGGGCACCGACTCACGCGTCATGTCGCCGGCCGCCATGGCCGCCGGCAGCTTCGGGTTGGTGGTGTGCCAGGTTTCCGGCTGGTGGTCGGCCGGGTTACCCCAGGCATTGAGTTGGCCCAGCGCATCGTACAAGCCCAAGTACTGGTGGTAATGGATGTTATCGACTTCCTTGCGAATGGGGCAACCCAGGGTGACCACCTGCAAACCCTCCGTGCAACTGGCATCGAGTGAACGCACGGCATTGCCAATTTGCAGCGCGCCCTTGCTGTGACCCACAAGCACCTTGAACTGCCCCGGCCGACGTTCCAGCAAGTCGTGCAGCACATCGGCCGAACCGGAGCCAAACCGGAACACCGGGGCGCCCCGCAAGTCCTCTGCATCCCTGGACGATCCGGCCAATTGACGCCCGATGCCCGCTGCCTGTGGCGCCACGGCCGCCAGCATCTTCTGCATATTGTGCTTGCTGGCCAGGATGTCGTGCATGCCATACGCGAACCAGCCCCCCAAGGCCTGCTGCATCAGGTCAGCCACGCCATAGCCCGGCACGATGGCCAGCACGGGCTGCTCCAAGGCCACTGACACATCCCAGGCCAGGGCGGCGCTGCCCAGTGCCGAACTGCCCACCCCGGTGATCGTGGCGATATGAACCCGACGCACTTCGTCGTAAGGCGAATCCAGAAACGTCTCGATGTTCTGGTAGCGGTGCACGCAAGGCTCGGCGCTGGCATCGATCCACAGCAGCGAACCTTCGGGGTCGGTCAGGGCGTCGAAGCTCACGATGCGCGATGGCAGCTTGGTTTCGCCCTGGCGGCTCAAGGCCTCGTCGCGCTCGGCCAGCCCCTGCTGCAACGTGGACACGTCGTAGAACAGTCGATCCAGCGACGTGTTGAACTGCCGGCAACTGCGCACTGCAGGCTCAACCAGCCAGCGTGGCATCTCGAACAGCGACAACCAGGTATCGGCGTGTTCCTGTGTGGGGACGGTCGCGGCCATGGGGCCTCCAAATTGGACTGAGTGGGTGGATCACATGAAGGCCGGGTGCACCCAGCAACGGCAGGGACTGCTTCCAGCTAGGGCGGTGAGCCAGGCACCCCCAGACGGCCCCGGCGTGGTCAGGCCTGACGATGATGTGGGGCGCTTGGGTCTGCACGCGGAACCCCAGTCACGAGCCCTCCTCGTGCAACTCGCCGAGCCCTGTGGTCCGATGCCACCGAGCCCACCGTGCACGGGGTCGACTTCAAGCACCTGTCCCCCTGCCAACGGTGCACGAGGCCGGGCTCGCGCTGGGTACCACCATCAAGACCATCGGCAGTCAGGATGCCTTCCGCGCGGTGGACGCCAACGCCCGAGCCATGACCGCCTACAACTGGGTGAAAGGCAAGACGCCTTGAAAGCGCTGCCGCTGGACGCAATGGGCTGGCATCAGATGCCATGGCAGCGTCAGCATGACGCGCCATGGCCCCGGTTGGTGAAGCCTGCTTCACGGCAGGCTCACCGGCACCTTATCGGTGTCCCGGGTGAGCGCATGCACATCAGCCCTTGACCTGGCCTGATGCTTGCCCCTTGCGACGAGCAACGAAGCCCAGAACGCCCAGCCCCATCAGGGCCATGGCGCTGGTGCTCGGCTCAGGCACGGCTTGCGAGAACGACTCCTGAACGTGCAGCACAGAGGCGTTGGCGTTCAGGGCATCCGCACTGCCCAGGATGGTGGTCTCGATGGAAAGACTGCGGAGGTTGGCAGGCAGACCCACGGTGTTGGAGAAAGCATTGACCACCGCCGACGTCCCCACCAGGTCATAGGCCTGCAACACGCTGCCCGGAGGCAAGACGGTGGTGTGGCTCATATCGCTGGCTGACAGCTTGACCAGGGCCTGGCCGGCATCGCCAATCACGGAGGGATCTGCATCCAGGTGGATGTCGGAGATGTACGTTCCGGGGTGATCCACCACGCTCACCGTGTAGGTGATCTTGGCGGTCTGCAAGCCCTGGCCGGGATTGGCATGCCAGCCAGAGACAAAGTCCAAGCCGTAGTTGGCCCCCACCGTCTCGCCCTGCACCTGAATGTCAGTGGCAGCGGGGAAACCGGATCCGGTGCTGATGTAGCCGAAGTTGCTGAACAACTTGTCTCCCGACAAGATGGTGCCCCCACCGTCGATCAGCGACGCCAGCGTCACCGAGGGGGTGACAGGCGCGGCCGATACCTGCCCGGCAAAGAACAGGCTTGCACAGGCCAGGGTGGCCAGCGTCCAGGCCGATTGGGTTGCTAGTTTCATCGAAGTCATGTTTTCTCCTGAGTGAGTGGCCACGCCATGGAGCCAGGATGGCTCCAACCGTGATGAGGCCAGCAGGCCACACGCTGCGTGCCAAAGGCCGCGCTCTTCATGTGTCCTGGACTCAGGCTATCTTTTGAAGATGAGGTGGTCTGTTCGCTAGACCACACAGCCACTCGGGCCCCAATCAGCATCGACCAGAGAGCGGGGCGCCTCGCGTTGAAGCGGTTCGACGCACCACCAGGGCCAGACGAGCCCGAACCACGATGTCGTGCAAGAGCGCCGGGCCAAACTGCCGGCCCTTGGTGTTGACGATGCGGTTGCCACCCAGCACACAGGACAGGCCGTTGGCCACGCCGGTGATGTGGCTGCGCAGTGGCGGCTCATGGGAGGTTGACCCGGCGATAGCTGGGGCTGCGGTCGGCTCGTGGCGGGCTCATCAGAAGCGGTGCAACACCCCAGCGTGCAGGCCCTGGATGCGCGGGCCATTCACATCGCCTGGCGTGAAATCGGGCGCCACCGCCGCCGAGCCCGCAGGCCTGAAGCCTGCCTGATCGGCGTTGGCGCTGGTGAACAAAGAAGCGCGTGGCGTCGTCGGTCGACAGCCCGTGCTCCAGCGTGAAGCGCACGGCCAGGCCACCGATGGTGGTGCCCTCACCCCAGCCCGTCTGGTCATCGGTGGTCTGGATGCGCACCAGCACCAGGGTCTGCGTGTTCAGGGTGGCCACCGACAGCTTGTGCGGGCGGATGGTGTGCACGTCCACCAGCCAGGTGTCGAGGGCGCGGATCGTTGCTTGGGAGGTCATGTGCAGCGGCATTCAAGGGGGAATGGCTGCGATGGGGGCCAAGACTGGACAGCCTGTCCAAGACCGCTTTAGACCGCGTCCATGCCTTTTAGGCATGACATGAATTTTCGACACCTCAGGTACTGAGTGACCGTCGCGGATGAGCAGAGTTTCACACGCGCGGCCGAACTGGGGGTGGATTTGTTCGAACGGGGTGCCCGGCCGCTGAAATTGACCGAGCCGGGGCGCTTCTTTTACGAGCACGCCGACCTCGCCCTGATGCGCGAGCTCATCGACCAGATCTACGTGGACATGGGCCTGCCCGCACGCTTTGGCACGACACCGGCTTGAGCGCTGAGGACCTTGCCGCTCACCACCGCGGCGCACACCCTGCGGGGCTCACGCCACCTCGTGCCCGGTGCTGGCCTGCCACACGCGGTACCAGTCTTCGGCCGAAAGGCGCAAGGACAAGGCTGCCCAGGCCTCTTGCAAGGCGGCCAAGCGGTGGCTGCCCGTGATCGGGATGGGGCGCGAGGGGTGGCGCAAGATCCAGGCATAGGCCACGGTGGCCACCGATACGCCATGGGCATCGGCCAGCGCTTGCAGCACGGCGCGCACCCTCAGCGCCTGGGCATCGGTGCCGGTGAACAAGCGCCCGCCCCCCAGGGGCGACCAGACCATCGGCTGCAGGCCGAGGTCGAGGCACTGGTCAAGCGTGCCATCGTTGAGCGCCGCCAGGTGCAGCGGCGACAGCTCGATCTGGTTGGTGACCAGCGGCAGGCGCCGGTGCAGCAGGTTGAACTGCGAAGGCAAGTGGTTGGACACACCAAAGTGCAGCACCTTGCCTTGGGCACGCAACTGCGCAAACACCTCGGCCAGCGCCAGCGGGTCCATCAGGGCATCGGGCCGGTGGATCAGCAGCAGGTCGATGTGGTCGGTGCGCAGCGCGCGCAGCGACTGCTCGACCGAGGTGCGCACGTGGATCAGCCCCGTGTCATACGACTTGATGGCATGCCCTGGCCGCTGGGGCGACACCAGCTTGATGCCGCACTTGGTGACGATCTGCATGCGCTCGCGCAGCGCCGGCTGCAAGGCCAGGGCTTCGCCAAACAGCGACTCGACCGTGTAGCCGCCGTAGATGTCGGCGTGGTCGAAGCTGGTGATGCCCAGGTCCAGGCACTGCGCGATCCAGCGCAGGCGCTGGGCGGCGTCCATGCGCCACTCGGCCATGCGCCAGGCACCGGCCACGATGGGAGACAGGCTCAAGTCACTGGGGCTCAGGGGCAAGGTGCTGGCAGGGCTCATGGTGGCAGACCGGTGACGGCAAGGGTGAGGCAAGGAGCTGGGGCCAGTATGCCCAAAGGCCCGCGCACCAGCCACGGCACGGGGCCATGCCCCCATCGGCCCCACTCGCACCATGTGCCCGGCCGATAGAATGCCCCGCATTCAACACACATGGATCACCATGGCGACCCGCACCCACGTCCACGCCTTCCGGGCCGATGCACTCGGCGACCTCGACGGCACCGCGCTGGCCGCTGCCATCCGCCGGCACGAGGTCGATGTGCGCGAGGTGGCCGAGGCCGCGATCGCACGGGCCGAGGCGGTGAACCCCACCCTCAACGCCCTGGCCTGGCCCACCTTCGCGCAGGCTCGCGCCTGGTCGGCACACCAGGCCACAGGCGGGCGCCTGTCGCACGGGGCCTTTGCCGGTGTGCCCACGCTGATCAAAGACACCGTGGACCTGGCCGGCCACCCTACGCAACTGGGCTCTCGCATCTTCCGCGCGGCACCGGCCCGCAGCGATGACCCCTTTGTGCGACAGATGCTGGCCCTGGGCTTCAACGTGATCGGCAAGTCGCGGCTGCCCGAGTTCGGCTTCAACGGCACCACCGAGTACCAAGATGGCTCGGCCACCGCCAACCCATGGCACACGGCCTACTCGGCCGGGGGCTCGTCAGGCGGATCGGCCGCGATGGTGGCCGCTGGCGTGGTGCCCCTGGCGCACGGCAACGACGGCGGCGGCTCCATCCGCATCCCGGCCGCGGCCTGCGGCCTGGTCGGCCTGAAGGTGTCGCGCAACCGGCTGGTGAATGCCCAGCTGTCGCGCAGCCTGCCGCTCAACCTGATCACCGAAGGCGTGCTGAGCCGGTCGGTGCGCGACACGGCCCACTTCCTCGCCGCCGCAGAGCAGGTGCACCACCACCGCGCCCTGCCTGCCGTGGGCCTGGTGGCCGGCCCTTGGGCACGGCGTCAGCGCATCGGCTTGTGGTTGAACCCACCGGGCGAGGTCGCGGTCGATGACGACACGCGCGACGCCGTGATGCGCGCAGCGCACCTGTTAGCCCAGGCCGGCCACACCATCGAGCCCATCGACGCCCACCTCACGCAGGCGCACATCGATGGCTTCTTGCTGTACTGGGGCATGCTGGCCTTCAGCGTGGGCCGCTTTGGCCGGCTGCTGTTTGCGGGCACTCACTGGGACCTGGGCCAATACGAAGGCCTGAGCCAAGCGCTGATGCAGCGCTTTGGCCGCCGCTGGCACCAGCTGCCTGCGGCCGCCCTGGCCCTCTACCAGTTCGCGCAACTCAATGCGCGCTGCTTTGCCCCCTTCGATGCCGTGCTCAGCCCGGTCACCACCCATGCCAGCCCGCCCCTGGGACACCTCCACCCCGGGCTGCCGCCCGAGGTGCTGATCCCGCGCCTGGTGGGCTACGTGGGCTTCACCCCGTTGCAAAACGTGCTGGGTACCCCGGCGATCTCGGTGCCCATGGGGCTCACGCGCACCGACCCGCGCCCCATTGGCGTGCAACTGGCCGCCCAAGCCGGGCGCGAGGCCACGCTGCTGTCGCTGGCCTACGAGCTGGAAGCGCAGGCACCGCTGCGGCGCCTGGGCCTCAAGCCAGCGGCCCCTCTGGGTCGCTGACGGGCGGCGCGGCCTGGGCCGCAGGCTGGGCGCGCTCGCTCGCGATCTGCGCCTGGAACTGACGGCGGCCCTCCTTGGCCAAGGCGATCAGCGTGTCACGGTTGTCGCGGTGGGGGTGCAAGGCCTGCGTGAGCTGGATGTTGGCCGCCCTGAAGCGCAGGCGGGCGCGCTCGGCCGCTTCGGCCGAGACACCCAGGCTTTGCAGCACCGCGCTGCCCGTCTGCAGCGAGGCGTCGAACACCTCGCGCTCGATCATCGTCACCCCGCGGTCCATCAGCTGGTGGTAGTGGCCCACGTTGCGCGCCCGCGCCGCGATCTTCAGCTGCGGAAAGTGCGCCCGCACGGCATCGATGATGTCCAGCGAGGTCTGCACGTCGTCCACCGCCACCACGATCACCGAGGCCGTGGCGGCACCAGCGGTCTTGAGCAAGTCCAGCCGCGTGGCATCGCCGTAGAACACCTCCGAGCCGAAGTCGCGCGCGTTGTCCACGGTGTCGGGGTCGTGGTCCAGCACCACGGTGCGCACGTCTTGCGTGGCCAGCAAGCGCGCCACGATCTGCCCGTAGCGGCCAAAGCCGCAGATGATCACGTGCGGGGTCTGCTGCCCAAACTCAGGCGCATGCGCCGGCACGCGCTGGGGCGGCTCGTGTGCGGTCAGCCAGCGCTCCAGCGCCATCAGCATCAGTGGCGACAGCAGCATCGACACGGCCACCGCCCCGGTCAACAAGGCGCCCACATCACGCGGCAACACCGTGGGGCCGGCGGCCTGGAAGACCACGAAGGCGAACTCGCCGCCCTGGGCCAGCATGAGCGTGACCGTGTGGCGCTGGCGGGCATCGCCCTCCACGCGCTGCATCACGGTCGCGATCACCAGCGCCTTGAGCGCCATGAAGCCAAGGATGAGGCCCAGCAAGGTCAGCGGCTGCTGCACCAGGCTGGCCACGTCGATGCCCATGCCCACGGCGATGAAGAACAGGCCCATCAAGAGGCCTTTGAAGGGCTCGATGTCGGTTTCGAGCTCGCGGCGGTACTCGCTGTCGGCCAACAGCACGCCACCCAGGAAGGCACCGAGCGCCATCGACAGGCCCAGGGCCTGCATGGCCACGGCCAGCGCGGCCACCAGCAGCAGCGAGGTGGCGGTGAAGATCTCGCTGGTGCGGCTGGCCGCGATCCAGCGCAACAGCGGGCGCAGCAGCCAGCGCCCGGCCAGCACCACGGCCGCGATGGCCAGCACGGCCCGGCCCACGCCCAGCGCGGCCTGCGTCCAGTCCATGGCATGGCCAGGGGCACCTTGGGCGGCCAGCAGCGGCAGCAAAGCCAGGATGGGAATGGCCGCCAGATCTTGGAACAGCAGCACGGCAAAGCCGGTCTGGCCGGCCGGCGTGTGCAACTGGTGGCGCTCGGCCAGAACCTGCAGCGCGATCGCGGTAGACGACAGCGACAGCCCGATGGCGCCGATCCAGGCCGTGGTCGACGACCAGCCCAGCGCCAGCCCGCACAGCCACAGCACCGCCGAGCAGCCCAGCATCTGGGCGGCCCCCTGGCCAAAGATGGGCAGGCGCAAGCGCCACAGGCGGCTGGGCTCCAGCTCCAGCCCCACCAAGAAGAGCATCAGCACCACACCGAACTCGGCGAAGTGCAGGATGGCCTCGACGTTGGCGATCAGGCCCAGGCCCCCGGGTCCGATCAACAGCCCGGCCACCAGGTAGCCGATGATGGAGCCGAGCCCGAGCGCGCGCGACAGCGGCACCACCACCACGGCGGCGGTGAGGAAGGTCAAGGCATGGAGCAGCCAGGTGGGAACATGTGCCATGGGGTCACCCTCGGTTGAGCGGCTCAGCCTTCATCCAGCAGCCCTTGCTGCTTGAGCTCGGCAAACTTGGCCGCCATCGTGGGGTTGCCGCGCGTG
>Ga0228700_1001360_pt1 | contig 16293 bp, 20 predicted proteins | sample McNCre317_Aug_MG_FD_178019 | JGI IMG/M metagenome (GOLD analysis project Ga0228700, IMG submission 178019) | Freshwater microbial communities from McNutts Creek, Athens, Georgia, United States - 3-17_Aug_MG | ecosystem: Environmental > Aquatic > Freshwater > Creek | place: USA: Georgia...
AAAACCCCCCCTATAATCCCCCCATCCGCTGAGATTAGCTTTGGCGCGGGCGAACTCGAAACCAAACTTCGCAAGGCAGCAGGTTGGGAGAACCAACCGTCGCCCAATCTCGCCGTCACGGGACCAATCGAAGCCCTGATTTCGGCGGGTGCCATTCTCGAAACCGACGTTCTGCCTGTGGTCAAGGCCCACGCCCCACGGGTTCGCCGCCCCAGTTCGTGGCGGTACTTCATCCCAATCATCCAAGACGCCGTTCAGGCGCGATTAGCGGCAGGAACAGGGCCGCCGAAAGCCGGGGAAGTCGTGCCTTTCACAACCCCTTCAACCAGGAACGCCAATGGACCTCGCCCCAACACTATCGCCGCAGGATTTGACCTCATTGACCGCGCAATCGAGCAGCGAGAACGACAGCTTGCAGAGGCTCAAGCGGGGCAGGGACGCGGCGAAGATGATCCTCTCGAGATACCCTGACTATGGCAAGGCATCGCCCGAATACCTAGCCAGCGTGGCAGAGTTGCTGTCGGACATGCCGCCCGAAAACTTGCGGGTGATGACTGACAAGCACATCGGCATCAGTGCGCAGTGCAAGTTTCTTCCTACCCATGCCGATTTCGTAGAGTTTGACGAGAAGCTAGAAGCCCGCCGTTACGCCCAGCGCGATCTGCGTCAGGGCAGGGTGCCGGAACCTATTGGTCAGGGTGTCAAGCCACAGCCGTTTCCCAAGCTGTGGGCAGCGTTCAACACTGAGACGCACCTGTTGCAGCGCAACTTCGATTGCCTATGTGACGCCTCGAAAGCCCTAGCCATGCACGGCAGGGAAGCGGCGCTGGACGTTCTCAAGCGTGGAAAGTCAATCACATGAGTGGCGAAATAGAACGTATGCTTCTGGAACTCCGCGCCTACGTCCTGCTTCAGGAGCAGACCTACCAGGAACTGGTCAGGCGCTACGATGACCAGCAGAAGCGCATGCACGACCTACAGGCAGAACTTGAATATCTCAGGATGGAGGTGAACCGTGGGTGAATCGGGTATTCCGCTCAAAACGTGGCGCGTGATTTACGACACCATTCAGAAACAGCGCGGCGAATTAGAGGCGCGGGATTGTACGCTGGGAAGAATGTTCACGCTGATTGATGAATACGAAGCGACCCTCCGCAAAGCCCGCTCTGATGCACTGGAGGACGCGGCTGTAATGCTTGAAAACGAGATTGACCCGTTCGGAGATAATCCAGCCGACTACGACACATGCGCTATACGGGTGCGCAATATGAAGGATTACGCCTGAATGTGGCTCATCATCCGCACTGACTTCCGCAAGGAAGCGTACGTAGCCCAGCAGATCAGGAACGCAGGCTTCGACGCATGGTGCCCCGTGCAGATCATCGCCTGCCGTCCTGCCATATCCCGCCGCATCATGGCTAAGACGCAGCTTCGGGCGTACCGAGAGGTATCAATACTCCCGAGACGCATCTTTGCTGCGGTTCCTGTGGCGCTACAGGCCGAACTGGAGGGTATCAGGCACCTAGAGGCCATCGAACGAAACGCCGCTCTGGAGGCCATTTGTGTGCCTCACAGCCAGCTACACGCATTCCGAGTCGAGATTGACAAAGAGAACACGGCAGCACTGGCGCTATCACAAACCGCTAGCAGGAAGCAGAAAAAGCGGTGGCGTGACCTCAAGGAGGCGCTGCTTGAGATGATTGGCGATGCCAAGGCGGAACTGGAGCAGGCGGCATGAACCACCGGGACCGACTTTGTGAGGTTGCTGAGAAGAACGGACTTCCGCCGCTGTCTGGAGCGCAGACGCCGCTGGACTACATTTCGTACGCACTTGACCTGATTTGCGTCGAGACAGGCATTCTTGATCCTCGCAAGGTGAAGAAAGACCGCAGGGAAGTAGCCCTGCGACAGAAAAAAGAACGGCGCTCTTGGCTGAAGAGATATCTGCCCTAAAAAAGTTACATTTAACGGTTACATGTAACCCTGAACTAATCCGCGTATGGCGCTCTAGTGGGATTACCCCGTGCCTGCGGGCCTCGCCTGTTTGCGAGGTATTGGCGAATATTGCCGAAATTCCCCTGCGTGATCGACCCCAACAATTCCCCGACTGCGCCCGTCTCGGGGTCATGTCATGCAGGGGATACCTCATTCCCGCCCGCGCTCTCCAGCACCTCTCCAGGTATTGCGTAACAGTGGATGACGCTTGCGCGGCGGGAACCCTCACTTAACCAGGAGACTACAATGGCTAAAGCATCCAGTTCCGGCAAGGGAAACTCTCACGGCAAGCCGCCGTCTGGCAAGCCTCACGCGACCCCTCACAGCAAGGTGGTCACTGGCGGCAAGAAGTGCTGCTAACTTAACGTAACAATCGAGGTTACACATGAGCGACCAAGCTGATGAAGCAGTCGCGGTAAAGCGGGGCAGGGGCAGATCACCCTACCGCATGTCTGAAGAACACCGCGATAAAATCCGAAACAGCAACATTCTCAACAATTTGATTGAGCATGTTCAGGGAAACCGCGAAATGTCTTCAACTCAGGTGTCCGCTGGCCTTGGATTGCTCAAGAAATGCCTTCCCGATCTTCAGGCCGTAACCATTTCCGGCGATGACGAAGCCGACGCAATCAACATCGTTGCCCGCATTGAACGGGTGATTACTCGTTGACCACCCTGCGGATTGAAACCGCGCCAGCCTTTGAGCCGCTATTACATCCCGCCCGCTATCGCGCTTGCTACGGTGGACGTGGTTCCGGAAAATCCTGGTTCTTCGCTGGCCTGCTGGTCGAAGAATGCCTGATGACCCCCGGCACTCGCGCGGTCTGCATCCGTGAAGTCCAGAAGTCACTCAAGGAAAGCGCCAAGCGCCTCATCGAAGACCAGCTCGGAAAGTGGAACCTTGGTGAAAAACAGGGTTTCCGCATCCTAGCAGACCGGATCGAAACCCCCGGCGGCGGCGTCATCATCTTTCAGGGCATGCAGGACCACACAGCGGAGAGTGTCAAATCGCTAGAGAACTTTCGCCTTGCGTGGGTTGAAGAAAGCCAAAGCCTGTCTGCCCGCAGTCTAGGCCTCCTGCGTCCGACAATTCGCGCTGAAGGCTCAGAGATTTGGTTTTCGTGGAACCCGACGCGGAAAAGCGACCCAGTAGACCAACTATTCCGGGGTAGCGAACCTCCCACTGGCGCAACTGTGGTCAAGGCCAACTGGGATGCTAACCCGTGGTTTCCCGCAGTTCTTGAGCAAGAGCGCCTGGACTGCCTCAGAGCGCAGCCTGACCAATACCCCCACGTATGGGAAGGCGACTACGCAACGGTTCTTTCGGGAGCCTATTTCGCCAAGGCTTTGGCAGAGGCCAAGTCTCAGGGCCGCATCGGCAAGGTACAGCCTGACCCCTTGATGCAAGTGCGGGCCTTCTGGGATATTGGCTTCAATGATAGCACGGCCATCTGGATCGCCCAATTTGTCGGTCGGGAGATCAGGGTCCTCTCGTATTACGAAGCGCAAGGCCAGCCGCTCGCGTCCCATCTGGATTGGCTGCGAACTGCCGGGTGGTCTGGAGCTTTATGTGTACTCCCCCACGACGGGGCTCACAGCGATACAGTTACTGGAATACGCTTCGCAGATCATATCCGTGCCGCTGGCTTCAAAACTGAAACAGTAGCAAATCAAGGCAAGGGCGCTGCGATGAAGCGGGTAGAGGCTGCAAGGCGTCTGTTCCCGTCCATCTGGTTCAACGAGGCTACGACTGTTCCCGGCATTGATGCGCTGGGCTGGTATCACGAAAAGCGGGATGAGGCGCGGAATATTGGCCTTGGTCCTGACCATGATTGGTCCTCACACGCTGCCGATGCTTTTGGCCTGATGTGCGTTGCCTACGAAGCACCGAGAGAGAAACAGAAGCCCCGCGAACGCATGGTCGCTGGTGGCGGTGGCTGGATGGCCTAGCCCTAACAATTTACCGCTGTGAAGCGGCACGAAAGGGGGCCGGATTGGCAACCGAAAAAGATACCCTCGCTGAAGAGCGCGAAGAGTTCGAGGAAGCAGCCGACGCGGAGTCCGAAAACCGCAATACGGCCCTTGAGGACATTCGCTTTTCGCGGCTCAACGAGCAGTGGCCGGAAGCAATCCGCAAGCAGCGTGAACAGGATGGACGTCCGATCCTGACCATCAACAAGATGCCTGCATTCGGGCGTCAGGTAGTCAACGACAGCCGTCAGAACCGCCCGCAGATCAAGGTAAAGCCCGTCGATGACAAGGCTGATATTGTTACGGCGCAGGTTTACGAGGGTCTTATCCGCAATATCGAACGCACTTCCAAGGCGGATGTTGCATACGATACGGCGATTGAAAACGCGGTTTACGGCGGCTTCGGCTACATCCGAGTTGCCATTGATTACGAGTATGATGACACTTTCGACAAGTGCATCAAGATTGAACGTGTTGCTAACCCCTTCAGCGTCTACGGCGATCCGAATTCAACAAGCATGGACGGGTCAGACTGGAACCGATGCTGGGTCACGGAACTGATCGACAAGGAAGAGTTCCAGGCCAAGTACAAGGGCGCTGACGCTGTCGATTGGGAAGACCTCGGCTACGAGAACATGAAACTCCCGTGGCGCGACGGCGATGATGTTCTTACCTGCGAAAGCTGGAGGCGTGAACAGGTAGAGCGCGAAATCCTTCTGTTGACCGATGGCCGCGTTGTCGGTGCCAAGGAATATGAGGCAGGCAAAGACCTGTTCATGATGGCTGGCATTGTTCCGAAGCAGTCGCGCATGGCGAAGGCTTACAAGATTACGCAGCGCATCATGACGGGCGCGGAAATCCTCGAAGAGAACGAGTGGCAGGGCCAGTATCTCCCGATTATCGCGGTCTATGGCGAGGAAATCAATGTCGAGGGAAAGCGTTATTTCCGTAGCCTCATTCATAACGCAAAAGACGCGCAGAGAATGTTCAATTACTGGCGCACGACTGCGACAGAATTGGTGGCATTGGCGCCTCGCGTTCCGTTCATTGGCGAAGAGGGCGCTTTTGACGCTGACCCGAATTGGGTAACGGCAAATACGCAAAGCCATCCGTACCTGATGTTCGCATCAGGAAAGCAGCCCCCGCAGCGTCAGCCCCTCGACGGCGGTGGCGCGGCTGGTGCGATGCAGGAAGCCCTTGCCAGCAACGATGACATGAAGGCCATTACGGGCATGTATGACGCCAGCCTTGGCGCACGCTCGAATGAGACATCAGGCCGCGCAATCATGGCCCGCCAGCGTGAGGGTGATGTTTCTACGTTCCATTTCATCGACAACTTGCAGCGTTCCATTCGTCAGGTTGGCAACGTGCTGGTTGACCTCATTCCCAAGGTTTACTCGGGCGAGCGCATTGTTCGCATCCTTGGCGAAAACGGGATGGAAGGCAATGTCCAGATTGGTCAGAAGCCTGAAGGTGCGCCGCCTCCCCAAGCTGGTCCTGCTGGCTCTCTTCCTGGGACCGATCACATTTACGATTTGTCTGTTGGCCGTTATGACGTGGCGGTTGATACGGGACCGAGCTTCACGACGAAGCGCGAGGAAACCGCGCAGCAGATGACCGAGATGGTTCGTGCGTTCCCGCAGGCCATGCCTGTTGTCGGTGACATTCTGGTGGAGGCGATGGATTGGCCGCGGGCCAAGGAAATCGCCGAGCGCCTCAAGGCCATGCTGCCGCAGCAGATCAATGATGGCATTCCGCCTGAGTTACAGCAGCAGATTCAGCAGGGTCAGCAGCACATTCAGGAACTGGAGCAGGAAAACGCTCAACTGAAGCAGTCTCAGCAGGTCGAAATGCTGAAAATGCAGATGGAAGCCCAGAAGGCTCAGGCCGACGCACAGAAGGCGCAGGCTGATGCCCAGTTGGCACAGCAGCGTGTTCAGATTGACCAGCAGAAAATCCAGATAGAGGCATACAAGGCCGAAACTGAGCGCATGCAGGTTGACCAGATGGTTGCTGGCCCGCTTCCGCCGCAGCCGTCGCCCATCGCGCTCAATGTTCCGCAGGAAGTTGGCGGGTCCATTGCCAATTCCATCGCTCCGATTATCGCTCAGAGCGTGGCGCAGGCGATGCAGCAGACAGTTTCCAACATGCCGCCGTTGCGGACTGCGCCGATGAAGCGAACCCCCGTCCGTGATCCGCAGACGGGCTTGATTATGCACACGATTGACGAGCCGATTGTTGAAGACGCTCAAGACCAGAACCCGATGGTGAACTGACATGGCTGTTACCTATCTTGCATCACTCCGAACGAACCGTCTTAACCTTGTTGTCAATGCGCTTGGCACTGCCACGGGTCCGACCATTTCCGTCACAGGCACGGCGGCTGGAACGCTGGTAATCGGTACGTCTGCGCTATCGGGCGCTACGGGTGTTCTTGCCACGTTTACGCTATCCACGACCCCTGCAACGGTTTCTGGTGATGTTCTGACGCTGTCTGGTGTTCCTCTGAGTGTGGCGGCTTCTGCATCTGGTACGGCGGCACTCGCTGAACTGCGCAACAACGCGGGCACAGTCATTCTCAGCGGACTAACGGTTGGAACATCGGGAACGAATGTCATCATCAGCCCGTCAACGACCATCACCAGCGGACAGACTTGCCAAGTGACGGCGCTTACCGTGACGCATCCGACCACGTAGGTGTAGCGCATGCCTCGTCTCTATGACCGCGTAAGCATGACAACGGCAACCACGGGAACGGGTACGATTACCCTCGGTTCTGCGGTGACGAATTATCGGTCATTTTCCAGCGCCAACGTCCGTGACGGCGAGATTGTCTACTACGTGATTGAAGACGGTTCGGCGTGGGAAATCGGAACAGGAACCTATACCGTGTCTGGGACCACGCTTACACGCAATCTGAAATCGAGTTCAACGGGTTCGCTCCTCAACCTGTCTGGCAGCGCAACCATGTTCATCGCCGCTCCGTCCGAGTTTGTGGAGGGCCGAATTTACGGCATGGAAAACGCGCTTCGCTCTGGCGCGGTAACGCTCTGAGGTAATTATGGCCGCTAACAACTACCCGATTTACTCCAGAACGTGGGACATTCAGCTTGGTGCTGGTGCCATCATTGGTCCCAGCGCCAATACCGCTACGGATGGGACTGGTGCAAACACGACACTGATTTATACCGCAGACGCAACTGAAGGCGGCTTTGTCTATCGCATCATTCTCAAGGCTGTTGCCTCCCCGGCCGCGACCTGTATCCGCGTATTCTATTGCTCGGCAACGGGTGCATTTACGCCCGGAACGACGAATACCGCAGCGAACACGGCAATGATTGCGGAGCTGACAACAGCGGCATGGACTGCGTCCAACTCCGTCGCGTCTGTCCAGTATGAAATCCCGATCATGATGGGCATGCCAGCGTCGACCAAACTCCTAATGACCTTCGGCACGTCTACCGGCGCTGCTGGTAACGGTTTCAACCCTCTCGTCATCGCAGGCAAATACTGATGCGGTATTGGCAAATCATGTTCGATGATCGTGATCTGGCTGGCAAGCCCGGATGGCTTGAGTTCGATGATGTGTCCGGAACAAATCGGCTGCTCATGGATGATGGCACTCCCGTAGAGGAGGGAGTAAGCTATACAACGGTCAATACCAATCCAACTCCTCCGGTTTGGAGCCAGGCGTAATGTTTCCGCGTGAGGCAATGCCATCACTGGGCGGAACAAACTGGAGCGTATTCTACGCTGTTCCGAACGTGACAACCACGAACGCCTGGCAGACGTGGCAGAAGCCTGTCGGCGCTCAATGGGTCTATATCTTGGCACTCGGTGCTGGCGGTGGCGGCGGCAAGGGAGCTGGCGGTGCCGCAACGGTTGCGTCAGGCGGCGGCGGGTCTGGTGGCTCTCATACCATCATAATCCCTGCAGTCCTCATTCCTGATACGCTCTATGTCCGTGTTGGTAATGGCGGCGCTGGTGCTGTGGCATCTGGCAACGGAACGGCAGGTACGCAGACTTATGTCGCAACGCAGCCTCTTACGGGAGCGGCGTATCTTGTCGCCACTGTAACAGGCGGGGGTGCTGGTGCTGGTGCGGCGGCCAGCACGGCGGGGACGGCAGGCGCTGCAACCACGCTTGGCGCGACGGCACTTACAGGTTTGGGCATTACGTCAACGCAGGTAGGCAAGGCTGGCGGTGCTGGCGCTGCTGCAGCTAATGGCGCGGGGTCAGCTCCTGCGCTCGGAAACGGACCACTTCCAAACTCAGGTGGTGGCGGTGGCGGCAACGGAACTGGTGTTGGCGGTGGCGTCACGACAACGAGCACGGAAATCCCCGCCAGCATTGTGAATGGTGGTGCTGGCACGACGGGTGGCAACGGAGTGAACGGCATTGGCTTCAACAAGCCGATTATCCTCGATCCCCGCGCGAGGCAGAGCGCCTCAATTCTGGTTCTGACCGGCGGCACGGGCGGCGGCGGCCATACGACAGGGCAGGCTGGTAATGGCGGTGTTGGGGCTTACGGCTGCGGCGGCGGCGGTGGTGGTAATTCTTCGACTGCTGGCGGCCTCGCTGGTAACGGCGGAAACGGTGGCGACGGGCTGGTAATTATCGGAGCGTTCTAATGCTCGGGTTTAGTCCTATTGCCTCAAAGCCGATTGCGGCTGATAAAAACGCTGCATCTGGCACCACGATTTCGGCTGCAATTACCGAAAGTTCAGACGTTGTAGCGGCAAATATAGGGCTTACGGTAAGCCTCTCTGCCGCAATAACTGAAAGTTCGGATGCTGTTGCGTCCACTGTATCAAACATCTGGAGCATTTCGGCTGCAATCACCGAAAGTTCGGATGTTGTAGCATCTTCGGTTAACGTCGGTGACGTAGCCTCGCTTTCTGCCGCGATTACTGAAAGCCCGGATGTAGTTGCAGCCACCGCTAATCTTGTTGTAGGCCTATCTGCGGCGATAAATGAAAGCTCAGATGTAGTTGCGGCAACGCTCAATGCCGTTTCGTCGCTATCTGCGGCAATCACCGAAAGCCCAGACGCTGTAGCATCTACGGTTTCCGTATCTGGCGGAACTGCAAGCCTCTCGGCAGACATTACAGAGCCTTCGGACGTTGTTTCCAGTTCCGTTTCGCTCATTGGTGGTGAAGTTGCTGGTGGCGGATTTGCCTGGAAGGGACCTGCGGAGCCTAACTATAGGGTTCACCCAGAATACGCAGACAAGCCTGCTCATAAGACCAATAAGAAGGTCCAGACGCCGGAAGTCATCGAATTGGCTCCCGACCTTCATGTGCAGACAGGAATTGCACCCGTCCGACCCGCTTGGGATGTGATGGCAGAACTTCAACAGCGCCAATCGGAAGCAGATCAGGCGCGTCAAGACAAACTCAGACAGATCGCCTTGGCCGATGATGAATGGCTGATGGTTGCATAGGAGATTGAACAATGGGTGGCAAAGCAGAAGGAATGGTAATTCCGGGGCAGGGCATGGGCCTTCAGCGCAACATAGGCAATGGCATGAACGCTCAGTTCCGTACTACCCAGCCGCAGGGAAACGCCTATGGCTTCAACGGCCAGCGTCCTCCGCAGGCACCACAGGTCGAAGACCCCACGCTTCCTCCGTATCAGGTCGGTGATCGTGGGTCGGAAGGCGCGGGCGCTGGCGTAACTCCTGTCGGCAATGGACAGAGCAGCCTTGGCCGCGGGGATTTCAATAATGGGCGAATGATTGACTCTGGTTTTTCAGGCGGAATTGATCAGTCTGCACTCAATAACATGCAAATCCATCCGGGCGTATCTGGTGTTCCCAGTTTCGGAAATAATGTTCCCCAGTTGCTTGGCACTGGATGGAACCCCGGAAGCGGCGGCGGGCGTGGTGGCATGACTATGGCGCCCTCTTGGCTTCGCAACGGCAAGAATATTCGCGGCATGTAGCCGGAAAATCCATTCAGGAGACATGAAATGTCGAATATCGTAGTTAGCACCTGGTCCTTTGTCCGTCCGGCCAACATCACGGCATATGCATCGGGACAGTTGGTCGCCAATTCGACCACTGCGGGCAGCGTTGTTCCCATGACGTTTACCGTCAGGAATGAGAACATCGGGTCGATTGTGCGCCGCATTCGCATGCGCAAAACCAGCACGGGCGTATCGGGTTCGGCCTTCCGCGTTCACCTGTACAACACGCTTCCGACTGTCACCAACGGTGACGGCGGCGTGTGGCTGTCCACCCAGTCGGGTTACATTGGCGCGTTCGATGTGACGATTGACAAGGCGTTCTCTGACGGTTCGTCCGGTCAGGGCGTTCCTGTATCGACCACTGGCGTTGATGTGAACCTGATTTACGGTACCGTGTACGGCCTTGTTGAGGCTCGCGGTGCCTATACCCCGGTTTCCGGTGAAACCATTACTGTCGAACTTGAGGTTGTCTGCGACCCAATCGACTAACCAATTCAGGGAATGACCCCTGAATGCCCCGCTGTGAAGCGCGGCTGTCCCTGTGAGCAAGCCCTGAAAGGCACTCCCGATGGAAATGAACGACACGACTAATCTCGCTGCCGAAGCCCCTGAAGCCGAAGCGCCGGAAGTCGATACTGAAGCCTCCGACGATACCCTCTCCGCAGACACGTATGAGAATGACGATGGAAGCGGAGAGGCCCCGGAGGAAGATGAGGAACTCGACATTGACGGCGACCCTGTACGGGTTCCAAAGTCTCTAGCCGAGAAGCTCAAGGCCCGCATGATGATGCAGGCCGATTATACCCAGAAGACGCAGGCCCTTGCAGAGCAGCGCCGGGAAATCGAATCCCAGCGCCAAGCAACGCAGTGGGAAGCAGAAACGAGGTCGGCGCTTTTCAATGAGGAAGCGCAGTTGCTCACCGTTCGCCAGCGTCTTGAACAGTTCCAGGGCATCAACTGGGCCGCTCTGGCAAATCAGGACATGCAGCAGCACGCTGTCATGCAGGCTGAATATACCCAGTTGAAAGACTATCACGACCGTCTTTCCGGCCACGTTGAGGGCCGTCGCCATGAACTGGCCTCCTACCGCGAACAGTCCACTGCAATCGCGTTGGAACGAGCCGTTCAGCATCTCAACACTCCCAAAGCCGATATTGGCTGGGATGGCAAATTTGACGCCGAGAAGCGAGCAAGTTTGACAAAGTTTGGAATGGACGTAGGCGGCTTCAGCAATGAAGAACTCAGCGCGACTGCTGACCCGCGTCATATCCAAATGTTGAACCTCGCAAGGATCGGCTACGAAACACTGCGGAAGCAGAATGCCACCCTCAAGCAGGCAAAGCCCGAAGCGAAACCCGTTCCCACGGTGGCTATGGGCAAGACGCGCACAGGCCCCTCTAACCCCGACAAGTTGTCGCCGGAACAGTGGGTAAAGTGGCGTGAAAGCCAGCTTGCGCGGAAGGCAAACAGATAACCGCTTAACCTCATCAGCAGCGTCGGATGACGCAGCGTCCCATAGACGGAAATGACTAATGGCTAACACTATTTTGACCCCCACCGCAGTGACCCGCGAGGCGCTGCGCATTCTCCACCAGAAGTGCAACTTCATCGGCAATGTTGTGCGTGAGTACGACAAGTCTTTCGCCAATGAAGGCGCAAAGATCGGTGACAGCCTCAAGGTGCGTCTGCCGAACCAGTACACGGTTCGTACGGGTGCGACCCTGTCGGCTCAGGACACCACCGAATCGAGCGTGACGCTCCAGATTGCCACCCAGAAGGGTGTTGATCTGAATTTCACCTCGCTTGACCTGACCCTGTCGCTGGATGACTTCTCGAAGCGCATCCTTGATCCGGCGATGGCGGTTCTTGCCGCCAACATCGAATCGGACATGCTGTCGAACGTCTACAAGGACGTTTACAACAGCGTGTGGAACGTGGGTGCTGCGGCTACCTTCAACCTTGCTCTCGACAACCGTGTTCTGCTCCAGCGTTCGCTGGCTCCGGTCAATGACCGTACCGCGCTCATGGACCCGAAGGGCATGGCTGACCTCGTGAAGGATACCAAGGCCCTGTTCAATGACACGGCCCAGGTTTCCAAGCAGTACAAGGAAGGCTACATGGGCCGCGCCGCTGGTTTCGACTGGGCGGAAAACACCATGATGCCGTCGCACACCCGTGGCTCGGCTGATACCGCTTGGGTGTGTAACACCTCGACGGGCATCACCTCGGGTTCCTCGACCATCACCATCACGACTGGCACGGGTACGTCTGCTATCGGTGACGTGTTCACTATCGCTGGTGTGTTCTCGGTCCACCCGGAAACCAAGGTTTCGACTGGCATCCTCCAGCAGTTCGTATCCACGACTGCCGCTGGTGGTACTCAGGTCGTTTCCCCGACTCCGGTGACTTCTGGCGCGACCCAGAACGTGACCATTGTCGGCGCTGGTGCTGGTAAGGCTGTGACCTGGCTTGGTACGGCTTCGACCGCTACCCAGACGGGCCTGCTGTTCCAGAAGGAAGCCTTCGCCTTCGCCACGGCTGACCTTGTCATGCCGAACGGCGTTGACTTCAAGGCCCGCGAAGTTCTGGACGGCATTTCGATGCGTATCGTTCGTGCCTACGACATCAACAACGACAAGTTCCCTTGCCGTCTCGATGTTGCATACGGCTACAAGACGCTGCGTGCTCAGTTGGCCTCGCGCTTCCACAACAACTAACGACGATGGGGCAGGGGCTTCGGCTCCTGTCCCTTCCACTATTGCGGAGGGGCTATGGGAACGTATCTTGATATGCAGACCCGCATTGCTGATGAACTCATCAATGACGGCGATATTTCCACGGCGCAGATCAAGAACGCCATTCAGTCCACCATTGCGGATTATGCCGGGGAGCCGTTCTGGTTCAACGAGGCTGTCACGACCTTCAGCACCGTAGCGTCTCAGGAGCTTTACACCTCCACGGACCTCGCAGCCATTCCGAACATCATCAAGATTTTGTCCATGCGCATTCCGGGTAGCGGTGGATATGCGACCTATCTTCCCGGCGTCACGAATGACCAGATTGAGGACATTCAGGACGGAACGCTGTTTGGTCAGCCTGACCTCTATTCGCGGTTTGCTAACAAAATCCGCCTGTTTCCAATTCCTGATGCGGTTTACACCATCAAACTGTCGTACATTTCGACGCTTTCCACACTCTCGGCTGATGCCGACACGAATGCTTGGACTGAGGATGCGGAAGAGGTAATCCGGCAGGGTGCAAAGAAGCGACTTGCAGCCGATATTCTGCATTCTGACGAGATTGCCCAGCGGTGCGCCACGATGGAAAAGGCAGCACTAGACGGTCTGAGGGCTGAGAACCGAAACCGTCGCCCGCAGTTGTTTCAGCGCACTGAACTGCCGATGACCCGCCGCACGTTCAACATCAATAACGGCTGGTGAAATGGTCCCTTTCGCTTCCTGGCTTCCTGACAGTGCGGATTTTGCCACTCAGGCTTCCTCGGAAGCACTGAACGTCATTCCTGCGCCTGACGGGTTCCGGCCTTTTCCGGCCTTCGCTGCCACGGCGTCTGCCATTACGGCCCGCGCTCAGGGTGCTGTAACCTGCCGTTCTCTCAGCGGTACGATTTACAATTTCTGCGGCGATGCGACCAAGCTCTACAAATTGAACTCCAACGGCCTTGCATGGTCTGACGTTTCCCGCACGGTTGGCGGTGCTTATGCCACGGCTTCGGATAGCAAATGGTCATTCTCGCAGTATGGTGATTACGTCATTGCTACGAATGGCAATGATGCTGTTCAGGTGTACCAGTTGGGCGTTTCGTCCAACTTCGCGGCGTTGGCTGGCTCACCGCCTGCATCGTACTTCACTGGCACCATTCGTGAGTTTGGCGTTCTCGCCAAGACTTCCACTGCCAACAATCGCGTTCGCTGGTCTGCCATTGGTAATATTGCGGATTGGGTGTCGAGTGCCACAACGCTTTCTGACTACCAGGACTTGCCGGACGGCGGGTCCATCATGGGTTTCGTGGGCGGCGAGTATGGGCTGGTATTTCAGGAACGTGCCATTACGCGCATGTCGTTTGAAGGGCCTCCCACGGCTTTCCGGTTCGACAAAATCAGTTCGTTCCTCGGCTGTCGTGCTGACGGTTCCATTGCGGCTTATGAGAACTTCGCGTTCTTCCTAGCTGATGATGGCATGTACATGATCCGGGGTGGTGCCGAAATCATCCCGATTGGTACAGACAAGGTTGATCGCTGGATTGAGTCCAATCTGGACGCCAATTTCCTGTTCCGCGTTACCTCGGCAATCGACCCGATTAACAAAGTGTACCTTATGGGCTTCCCGTCCCTCAATGCGACGGTCACGGGTACGCCTGATACGGTACTGATTTACCATTGGCCCACGGGGCAGTGGTCGCACGCTTCCGTAGATCACGAAATGCTGTTCACGGCGGCAGTTCAGGCGACTTACACCATTGACGGCATGGACGCTGTATCGGCCACGATTGATGGCCTTCCTTTCCCGGTGGATAGCCGTTTCTGGGCGGGTTCGGGCCGTTTGCTCATGGCGGCGTTCAACTCGTCTCACCAGCAGGGGTTCTTTTCTGGAGCCAATCTGGCTGCAACCGTAGAGACGGGTGACAACCAGTTGACCCCCGGCAGGCGGTCTCTGCTTCTCGGCATGAGGCCGATTGTCGAGGGTTCGTCGGTTGCGCCGTCCATTACCATTGGCAAGCGCAATAACCTCTATGACGCCGTTTCGTACGGAAGCGCCAAGGCCGTGAACGCCTACGGCATGTGTACGTCACGGGTCAACGGACGTTATCACAGGGCGCGTCTGACCATTCCGGCAGGCAGTCTGTGGGATTACGCGCGCGGCGTCGATGACCTCAAATTTAGCACGATGGGGAGCCGCTGATGGCAAAGAAGAAAGTCACGCTCCCGCGCATCTATAATCCCGGCAAGGGCCATCCTGCCGAGACGCTGGCCTATCTCAATCCGATGGAACATGAACTTATCCGCCAGTTGACGGACGGCACGTTCCAGCGCGGTCCGGGTGGCATCAAGTCATATGCCGATGACAGCGCGTCCTCCAATGGCGTGAGCCGTGGCGATAACAGCGGCACCAAGAGTGGCGGTCTGGGTCAGGGTGGGCAGGGCGGTGGATCTACGTCAGGCACCAAGGCCAGCAATAGCCCCGGCGGCGGTGTTTCGACGGGCGGCAGCGGGGTTTCCGGTTCCAAGGGTGGCGGCGCTTCCACGCAGTCACCGGGCGCCGGCGGAAATGCGGGTACTGTGAGCCGTGGCGGCCTTTCCAATGCGGCCAGGGGTCTTCAGGACCAGCGCACAACGGCGATGGGGCGGGTGTCGCAGGCGGCGCAGAGCAATGCTTCGCAATCTCGTTTCGGTGGACCGTCCTATGGGATGAATAATTCCGGCATGTCCGGTGCTGCTTCTGTTGGCCTTGGATACAAGCCTGACCGTTGGGAACAGGACGTTGGATACCTTGCTGGCCGCACGATTGCTCCAACCCGTCAGGAAGGTGCTCTAGCTGGGTATGCAAACCCGTATTCTGCGGTTGACCCTCGCCTGATTGAGGGTGCGGCGGGCATGATCCGCAAGGCTGAAGCCGCTACGGGCGCACGCGCCACCATCAACGATGCGTACCGTTCATATTGGCATCAAGCGGTCGGTTCCCCTCCGTCTCCCGGTAGGAAGGCTCAACCCGGAAATTCATGGCATCAGGCAGGCACCGCCATTGATATTGGATATGGTCCTGTTCAGGACTACCTGAACGCCAATCGCAAGTCGCTTCCGGGAGCTTTCGGCATGAGCAAGCCGGAATCCCTCATTAACTCAGACAAGCCGCATTTTCAGGTAGCTGGAACAACCCGTCCATTTGCGGGTTCTCGCCTCACCAGTGGCCTGCGTCCGGTAGGTTCCGCCAATCAGCTTGCCTCGTTGGAGGGCAATGTTCCGTCCGTGGGCAACTATCCCGGATTGCCTGCCGGAACTCAGGTAGCAGGCATAGCTAACGCTGGCCTTGCCGATGCAATGGCCCGCCAGAGGGCAGAGAAGGCCGCACAGGCCGCTTCCGCGCTTGGTCAGGTACAGGGGCCGCCGCAGGCTCCGCAGGGCATCCCAGCGCCTAACAGCATCGGTATTAACCCGTCCCGCTACTCGGGCTACGGCAACCTCACCGCGCCAGCCACCCCACAACCTGCCTCGTCACCCCCGCCGAACCCGATTAGCGGTATGTCCTACAACCCGCCTGTATCCCCGCTCGGCACCCTTCCGGCCGCGAAGCCGAAGGATATTCAGGTGGCTTGGAATGTTCCCCCGATGGGGGGCTCTGTCC
>Ga0228700_1001361_pt1 | contig 16284 bp, 20 predicted proteins | sample McNCre317_Aug_MG_FD_178019 | JGI IMG/M metagenome (GOLD analysis project Ga0228700, IMG submission 178019) | Freshwater microbial communities from McNutts Creek, Athens, Georgia, United States - 3-17_Aug_MG | ecosystem: Environmental > Aquatic > Freshwater > Creek | place: USA: Georgia...
TCAAAGCCTTTATGGACACGACAATTACACAAGCTCGCGAGTTGGGTTATGTGGAAACAGTCTTGGGGCGCCGTCGGTATTTGCGTGATATTTTGTCATCCAATATGAATGAGCGTAGTTTTGCGGAACGAAATGCGATCAATGCTCCGATTCAAGGTTCTGCAGCCGATATGATTAAAGTGGCTATGATACAGATTCAGGCGTTTATTGAACGGGAAAATCTGAAGTCACGCATGATTTTGACGGTGCATGATGAATTGGTTTTTGATGCGCATGTTTCAGAAATTGATTACCTTCGTACGCACATTGATGAAATTATGTGTCAGGCCTTGGATTTAGGCGTGAAGATTGAGACGGGCATTGGAGTTGGTATGAACTGGTTGGAAGCCCATTAATGGATAAGTTTTGAAGATATCTGTTGCACTTTGTACCTTAAATGGAGAGAAATTTCTCCGGACACAGTTGAGTAGTTTGGTTGATCAGACCTTACCGCCCGACGAGGTGATTGTGTGTGATGAGGGTTCTTCAGACCGTACATTGTTGATTCTAGAGCAATTCAAGGATCGTTTGCCTTTGCAAATTCATCAAAATCCTACTCGTTTAGGTACCTATCAAAATTTCCAAAAAGCACTAACGCTTTGTACTGGTGATTATATTTTTCCAGCGGATCAAGATGATTTTTGGGATCCCCAAAAAATCGAACGTATCGCAACCTACTTTAATCATCATGAAAATGCCGAAGTTGTATTTACGGATGCGGTTCTTGTGGATGAGTTTGGTCAAATTTCTGGAAAGCGCTTATGGTCTACCTTCCGTTTTAGAGAGGAGCAGCAGCGGGATTGGAAATTGGGTAAATCAGTGGATATTTTGTTAGACGGAAACCGTGTAACGGGATGTACCATGGGAATTCGTAAACGATTTTTGGATCGCATTACGCCATTCCCTACAAATTTACCTAGCTATTTCTTACATGATGCATGGATGGGATTGGCAGCAGCATTGGAAAATAGGATTGATTTCATTCCGGCAACCTATGTACAATATCGTTTACATTCTGAGCAGCAGGTAGGGGTTAAGGGAAACCAAGGTACTCCTCCTTCTTTGTGGGAGCGTATACAACGTCCTCATGAGGATAAAGTTGGGCCTTATCGTAAGAAACTCGAGTTTTTGGTTGAGCTTCGTAAAGCAGTTTCAGAGAAATTTCCGAATCAACGTTTTGAGCCTTTAGATACACGAATTGATTATTGGGATCGTCGGGCGAATTTACCTGAGGCTCGTTGGAAGCGTTTGAAAAAGACCATTCAGAATTTGATTTTGGGGAATTATCACCGCTACAAGGACATTGATGCCCCAGCAGAGACCCCTTATTTAATGTTCTTGGGGGATTTGATCGAATAAAACATTTGCACTCATTTTTCGTTTAACCTGAAACGAAATGCTATGAAATCATTTTCTTATTTCTTGTTTGTTTGGGCATTTGCCTTCCAGGCATGTAGTCAAGCACCTAAATCAACGAAAGCAATGGATCAATTACCTACATCTGAAGCGGAATGGAAAGCTAAGTTAAGTGAAGAAGAGTTTTATATTTTGCGTCAAAAGGGAACGGAACGGCCATATACGGGTAAGTTTTTGATGCATGTAGATAAAGGTTATTACACTTGTAGAGGTTGTGGTACACGTTTGTTTAAATCGGATTCCAAATTTGATTCACATTGCGGTTGGCCTTCATTCGACAAAGAAATCAAAGCGGGCGTCATCAAAGAAACTCCTGATTTAACGTTAGGTATGCGTCGCATAGAAATCACCTGTGCAAAATGTGGAGGTCATTTGGGACACGTATTTGATGATGGACCTACGGAAACAGGCTTACGTTATTGCGTGAATTCGGTGTCCTTGGGATTCGAGAAAGATAAATAATTGGGAGTAGAAGCGAGGTGTCGCGTCTCAATAAATTGGGTAGTAAATTATGTCTCACGCGCTGATTACGTATTTCAAGCAAATTTCTCAACTATCAACTTCTTCAGAAGAGGCTTTAAAGGCGCTTATTCAAATACAATCCATTCCTAAAAATCAGGATTTACAGCATATAGCTCAAACCTGTAAAACACTTTATTTTTTGAAAACGGGTTTAGCTCGGATATATTATTTCCATGATGGGAATGATGTTACAGAAGGATTTTATGAGCCATTTTGCTTAATTGCTCGCGCTGAGAGCCTTTTTGCAGGGGCTCCAAGTAAAAAAGCAATTCAAGTTTTAGAGGATGCAGAAGTGTGGTCAATTTCGACACAAGAACTCAGTGCGCTTTACGATGATCATCGAGATATAGAACGTTTGTTTACACGCTTATTTGAGCGTGCTTATGTTCAAACAATTCAGCGCATCGAAAATTTACAGTTTCATACCGCTGAGGAACGCTACCGACTTTTATCACAGGAACAGCCTGAGGTGTTGCGTCGCGTCCCTCTGAAATACATTGCTTCATACTTGGGTATCACGCAAGTTAGCTTAAGTAGAATTCGGGCGAAGAAAAGTTAATTTAACATTTGATAAGTGGATTTGCTTGGCATTTAGGGTCCTTTGTGGGAATAAATGTTAGCTATGAAATCAAAATTGGGATTACGCGAAAATTGGGTTCAATTTACTTTGTTGGTTTTTGTTAATGCGTTGGTGGGTGGATTGATTGGCCTTGAAAGATCTATAATTCCGCGTCTAGCGAGTGAGTCTTTCCATGTAACTTCAACGAAAGCGATTCTTACGTTTATTGTAATTTTTGGAATTAGTAAAGCCATTTCAAATTATTTTGCCGGTCATTTTGCGAATGAATTGGGTCGTCGACAAGTTCTCTTGTTAGGTTGGTTTATCGCTGTTCCTATTCCTTTTATATTCATGTGGGCGCCCAATTGGTACTGGATCTTGGGTGCAAATGTATTGCTGGGAATAAATCAAGGCTTAACATGGTCGAGTACGGTTACCATGAAGATTGATTTAGTAGGAGAACAAAATCGGGGATTAGCCATGGGAATAAACGAATTCGCTGGATATGCAGCTATGGGAATAAGTGCTTTTCTATCGAGTTGGATCGCTGCCAATTATGGCCTTAGACCCTATCCATTTTACATGGGTATTGCTTTCGTGGGTTTGGGGTTCTTTTTTACCTGGGTATTTATTCGTGATACCATGGGTCATGTACAACACGCTTCGTTGGATAATCTATTACCCCGTTTAAAATCTGTATTTTGGGATACAACTTGGCGTCACCCGAATTTAGGTTCGGTAAGCCAGGCAGGATTAATAAATAATTTGAATGATGGCATGGTTTGGGGATTATTTCCCATGTTATTAGCTGCCAAAGGGTTCTCGCTGACGGAAATAGGTGTCGTTACGGGTTTATATCCACTCATTTGGGGAATAGGGCAGTTGGCAACAGGTAAGCTCGCCGACTTATTTTGTCCTAAAATTTTATTGGTATTAGGAATGTTGCTTCAAGGGTTTACACTAATTGCATTTGTTTTTGCTACCACTTACGTGCAGTTTGCAGCATTAGCTGTTATGTTAGGAATTGGAACAGCTTTGGTTTATCCGACATTTTTGACGGCGATTTCTATGTATTCCCACCCCATGGACAGAGCAAAAAGTTTAGGTGTATTTCGTTTATGGCGAGATTTAGGCTATTCAATTGGAGCTTTGCTGACGGGTGTTTTAATTAGTTATTTTGATTATACAATCAGCATTTTGGTAATTGCTTTATTGACAATCTTTTCTGCGGCAATCGTTTGGAAGCGTATGTTTTGCCGCGAACTTTTTATTTAATGGGATCTGCTAATACGTGTGTGAAAAAGAGAAGTCGGAATTTATATTTTAGGAGCTTGTAATTAGAAACCATAAGCGCAATTTTAATAAATTACTTACCAAAGTTTCAATAATTTCTTGTCGTTATAATAAGGTTTTTGTCCACTTTTGACGCATTTCTTGGGCATCGCCCATGCCAATTTGCTTGTCGCTTAGTTTTCCATCTATATAGAATTCTAAATAGGGGATGGATTCAATTTGTTTGGCTTTTGCGAGTTCAGGGTTTTGGTCTACATCGATTTTGATTAATTCCACTTGGCCTTTTTGCTCTTTTACCCAGGCATCTAATACGGGGCTTAATTGTTTACATGGTCCGCACCAAGTTGCATTGTAGTCGACGATCACTAATTTCTTGCCCACTAATTGTTTATCAAAATCGGCGAGGGTCATACCCGTTGATGGGGCTGAAACGCCTTCGTTCGTGCTTAAAGGCAAGTTGGCTGATTGCCAAGCCAATATTCCTCCCGACAAATTCACGATGTTTTTAAATCCCAAGGCTTGTAATTGCGACGCAGCTTCGCTTGAACGCCCGCCCGATAAACAATACACAAAGACTGTTTTGTTTTTGTCGAGTTTGGCCGTAGTTTCTTGAAATAAATTACTTGAAATGTCTGCCAAAATAGCTCCTTCAATATGCCCTTTGGCATATTCATCACTCGTTCTGACATCGAGAATTTGACCCGTTTCAGCTGATTTGATTTCCGCTTGAAATTGGGTAGGAGCGGCATTTTGAAGTCCTTCTTGCTTTGAGCAAGAAAATAAAGATGCTGAGATGAGGAAGATGGAGAGTAAGTGTTTCATGATACTTTAGTGAAGAGTGAAGAGTGAAGAGTGAAATTAAGCAATATCTCTTAGTTCTTAACTCTTCTCTAGGCATGCTGTTTAATTACCCCTTCCAGCGTACTCGCCTGAATAACGCCTGATTGACGCCAAACGGATTTTCCGTCTTTGAATAAAATCAATGTAGGGACAGATCGAATTTGGAATTTTTCAGCCAAAGAACGGTTTTTGTCCACGTCGATTTTGATGATTTTGGCTGATGTTCCAACTTTCGATTTGACCTGTTCTAAAATAGGCTTTAATTGTTTGCATGGTCCACACCACTCCGCGGAGAAGTCGACCAATACCGGTTCAGGTGATTTTAAAAGTTCTGCGAATTTGCTCATGAGTTAAAGTCGCTAGTCACTAGTCGCTAGTCACTGGCATTTAAATGTCTAAGTATTATTAAGTCCGGAGGGATATAGTCCGAAGTCCGGATGGGTTTTTAGTGGTCAGTTGTCTGTAGCCAGTAACCTGTTTTCAGTTTTGTTTATTCCGGAGGGAATTAGTCCGAAGTCCGTATATTGAAAACGTAAAGATATGCCATAATTCTTACCTCTCAACTCTTACTTCTTCGTTCTTCATTCTTAACTCTTATCTTCCTAAGTTGTTCCAAGGCCCACCATTATATACATGCGTAAAACCCGCAGCGAGTAGTTGTCGGCGTGCCATGCCGCTTCTACTTCCCGAACGGCAACAAGTTACAATAACCTCATCTTTCTTTAATTTGTTCATTTGGCTGCCTAAAGTTTGTAATGGAAGATTAATGGATCCTTTGACATGCCCATCTTTGTATTCGGCAGGAGTGCGAACATCAACAATTTTTGCGCCATTCGCGATAAGTCCTTGAATATCAATAGCGGGCCCCAAGCCCAATAATTTTTTAAAGAATTGTATCATTTTTTTCTTTTATTTTTGACAAATATAGACGCTAACTAATGCGTTTTTCGTGATATTTGTCTCTTATTGAACTTAGCAATATGCCACAAAACGAATTAATCCTACGGGAAAAGTTGGCTATCCAACGAACAATCATGGCGAATCAAACGACATTTTTGGCCTTTGTACGTACGGGACTCTATTTTTTTGTAGCAGGGCTCAGTGTACACAATTTATTGGGTTTGCCTGAGCAATTTTGGGCTGCATGGATATTTTATATTGGGGCATGCATTTTACTCGTTTTCGGTACGGTCAATTTTTTCATACAGAAGAAAAAAATCCAAGAAAGTAAAAAGCATATTGGCAATGTTGTTTGGAAAAAAGAGAATTAATTAATCGCTGTAAATTGAATTACGGATGCTATTCCTTGATGCAAGGGTCCTTCATCCAGCAGGCGGTCTTTCTCTTCATTTATTTGTACAGTTAATCCCTTAAAATCCTCGGCTAATTCTTGTGAGTTGAATAACCAATCAACTTGTTTAGGGCCGCCGGATGTTTTGCCCAACTGACTTTTGTTGAATCCTTCTAATATAATTCGACCTCCAGGTTTAAGCCAGGTCACACAACGCTGATGAAAAGCTTTTCTCATGTCAGGGGGCAGATGGAAAAAACTTAATGCAATCACATCGAAAGATTCCAACGGGTAATTGATTTTGAAAGCGTCTATGCATTTGAAATGGATATTTACTTGTTGGTCTCGAGCTAATTTGATTGCTTTTGCTTCGCCTTGTTCACTTAGGTCAAAACCATACGCCTCCCAACCCAATTTTGCGGCATAAACCATATCGCGGCCTTCGCCTGCGGCAGGAACAAGAATTCGTCCAGGTTGTAAGCCCTGTAATTGTTCGGATAGGAAATCATTTGGATTGATTCCATATTGGTACGTTGAATTTTGGTAACGTTCATTCCAAGTTGCTTTCATTCTGAAAATTAGGTAGTTTGGTGGAAAAATATTAGCTATGAAAAAATCTTTCTTTACTTTACTTGTAGGTATGTTGTTTGGCTTTGCCGCACATGCGCAAAATCCGGTTCATAAAGTTGTTGTTCAACTAAATACATCGGATACTTTGGTTTGGCATGGTGCGTTGAAAAACATCTCCAATCTACAGACAGCTCTAGGTGCGACAACGCAAATTGAGTTGGTCGCACATGGCGCAGGAATATCCATTTTAATCGACAACAAAACGACTCAAAAAGCAAAAATTGCTGAATTAGCAGCTTCCGGGGTTCTCTTTAAAGCTTGTGAAAATACCATCCGCGAACGTAAAATCGATCGTACAACGATTCTTCCACAAGCAGGAACGGTTCCATCCGGCGTTGCTGAGGTTGTACTCAAACAAGAAGCCGGCTGGGCTTACTTAAAATATTAATCGAAGGCCGCGAAAATGAGCGGCCTTCTTTATTTTACATCTTCCCCGGTAATATCTGATTCCAATATAAATAGGGAAGGATATGTTTTTTCATTTGATACATCGACCATCTTTCTTTGGATTGATCGAAAGGAAATGTTTCCGTAGGCGTATTATTGTAATCAAATTCCGCTAAAACCAATTTGTTATAACCAGTAATAATTGGACATGACGAATAACCATTATAGAAGGCATTCATTTCTTCCCCTTTTATTAAAGCTAATAAATTATGAACCAAAACTGGCGCTTGCTTTCGTATGGCAGCACCTGTGCGGGAAACGGGTAGATTAGCCGCATCTCCACAAGCAAATATATTTTTGTATGTATTATGTTGCAGCGTATGTTTTTCTACATCGATCCAACCGGCAGCATTTGCGAGTGGACTTGATTTAATGAAATCAGGAGCGGATTGTGGTGGCGTCACATGAATCATATCAAATGCTACTTCGTAAACCTGATCTTTATTTGAATCACCTATTCCCACAAATTTGGCGATTTTAGCTGCTCCATCAATTTCAACTAATTTGACAAAAAACTGCGTGTTGATGCCATAGTGAGCAATTACCTTTTTCAGTGTATTTTCATATTTCTCTACCCCAAAAACCCTTGTTCCACCGCTCCAAAATTCTACTTGTGAATTAACGCCATTTTTACGAAAATAATCGGCTGCCAAATACATGATTTTTTGTGGGGCCCCGCCACATTTAATTGGCGTATGTGGATTGGTGAAAATAGCTTTTCCTCCTTTTGTTTGTTGGATGCATTCCCATGTATAGGGCGCAGATTCAAAACTGTAGTTGGAACAAACCCCATTTTTACCCAGGTTTTCTTTTAATCCTTTGATTTCTCCCCAGTTCACTTGAATCCCCGGTACCGTAATCAAGTATTCATATTGAATTGCCGTTCCATCAGCCAAGTATACTTTATTTTCTTCAGGTTTAAATCCGCTCACCATTTGTTGGATCCAGGTCGTACCCGCAGGAATGACCGATGCTTCATCTCTTTCTGTATCTTGAATGTTGAATTCCCCTCCGCCTACTAATGTCCAGGCGGGTTGGTAATAATGTTTTTTTGCCCCATCGATGATGGCAATGTCCAAAGTGGCATCTTTGCGTAACAATTGGGAAGCGATAGAGATACCTGCATTACCTCCGCCGACGATTACTATTTGATGGTGTGTTTTCATGATTAACATTTAGAAGATTTATTTGTAATATTATAAGTTAAGTTGCAGGCAAAGCGTGATATTTGTCACCTAACAGCTGAATTTCAAGAATTAATTTTGAGTTCATTTAATTTTCTATCTCGTGTCATCAAACTCCATTAAATCTTTTCCTGTACTCACAACGTTTCTATATACATTGTTAGTTGCCCTCATGGGATTATTGACTTTTGATTTATATCAGGCAAATCGGAGCGAAACCACGTCGGATTCGACGCAAGTTTATACGCAGTCAGATTCAAATTTTACGCATCTATGGACCGCACCGTCAGATTGGCGGATGATGTATTTGCGTCCGGAGGAGAAGGAATTGGTTTTATATGGTCGGGAATTGATTGCACATACATCGGATTATTTAGGGCCAAAGGGTTCCGTGAGGGCGATGTCGAATGGGATGAATTGTCAAAATTGTCATTTAAATGCGGGGACTCAGCCTTGGGGAAATAATTATTTCGCCGTTGAGTCAACCTACCCCAAATTTCGCGCGCGTTCGGGCAAGATTGAGAATCAGAATAAACGTGTGAATGATTGTTTTGAACGGAGTTTAAACGGTAAGGCATTGGATTCTACGAGTAAGGAAATGCGTGCTATTTTGGCCTATATTCACTGGTTGGGGTCTGATGTAGAAAAAGGAGTCGTGCCCAAAGGTTCAGGGATTTTTAAATTAAAATTCATGAAGCGTGCCTGTGACCCGATCAAAGGGGCGGAAGTGTACGCTGCCAAGTGTCAGTCTTGTCATCAAGCTGATGGTGGGGGAGTTTTGGCATCGAATGGGAAATCCTATACCTATCCACCGCTTTGGGGAAAAAACAGTTATAATGTAGGCGCAGGTTTATTTCGTATTTCCAATTTTGCGGGTTATGTCAAATACAATATGCCGTTGGGCACCACCTATTCAAGTCCACAATTAACTGACGAAGAAGCTTGGGATGTAGCTGCCTATGTTAATTCGATGCCAAGACCTTCAAAAGACCTGTCAAACGATTGGCCGAAAATTGCCAAGAAGCCTTTCGATCATCCATTTGGTCCTTATGCAGATCCGTTTTCGGAGGAGCAGCATAAGTTTGGGCCTTATAAAGCGATCAAAGATAGAGTTAAGAAGTAAGAGTGAAGAGTTAAGAGTGAAGTGGGGTGGTTTGTAGAGACGCGATACTTCGCGTCTATTCTTCTTTAGACGTTAGACTTTGGTCGCTTGACATTAGTCAATTGTAACGTATCAATTACGTTTATAAAAAATGAATTTGAATAAAAAAGTGGAACTCAGAAAACTGAATCCCACTTCTAATCTCTTACCTCTACTCTTTTACCTCTTACTTCTTCACTCTTCACTCTTCACTCTTCACTCTTACCTCTAATGTGGCAATAGATCTCTAAACTTTCCATATACCCAGGTTCCTGCAATGGAGCTGAGAATGACCACAGAAATGGCTAATACGCCAGTACCTAGTTGGGCGAATAATGGCCCCGGACAAGCGCCTGTGATGGCCCAGCCTAAACCGAATATCAGTCCACCATAAATTTGGCCTTTATTAAACTTCTTATTTGTGAAGGTGATTTCTTCCCCGTGAATCGTTTTAACATTGAATTTTTTGATCAAGAATACAGAAATAGCTCCTACGACTACAGCAGTTCCTATAACTCCATACATGTGAAAACTTTGTAGTCGGAACATTTCCTGAATGCGAAACCATGAGATGATTTCTGCCTTCACAAAAACGATTCCAAACACAATTCCTACCGCTAAATATTTAAAATTATACCACCATGGATGGCTTAAATTGGATTCATTCACACACATGGTGTCGAGTGACCGTACTTCAAAATCCGTTTCTTCTTTTTGCGTTTTCATACTTATAGGCTTAAAATGAATGGTAAAATGAGATTGGCCATCACAAATCCGCCAATCATAAAACAAATAGTTGCGACTAAAGACGGCCATTGCAAATCCGATAATCCCATAATTGCGTGACCAGATGTGCATCCTCCTGCATAGCGCGTTCCGAATCCTACGAGGAATCCACCGCCGACCATCATAATGAAGCCACGTAGTGTGAATACATCATGCAATGCAAATAGTTGGGTCGGTACCATGCCCGAAAGGTCTGTAATTCCATACGTGGCTAACTCCTTTTGCAAGGCAGGATGAATGACGATAGGAGCATCCGATCCTAAGAAATGCGCTGCGATAAATCCACCGATGAAAATTCCGCCGATGAAGAATAAATTCCATGATTCCTTTTTCCAATCGTATTTGAAAAAGGGGATGTTGCTTGGAAAACACGCCGCGCACATGTGGCGCAAATTAGCCGATATGCCAAAGTGTTTGTTTCCCAATATCAATAGGGTGGGGACAATAAGTCCGATGATGATTCCTGCCGTATACCAAGGCCAGGGTTGGGTGATTGTTTCGATCATGTAAGTTAAAATTTAGTCTTTAAGTCCGTAGTCCGTAGTCAGTTTTCTGTAGTCAGTTGTCTGTAGTCAGTTGTCGCTAGTCGCTAGTCGCTAGTCGCTAGTCGCTAGTCGCTAGTCGCTAGTCGCTAGTCGCTAGTCGCTAGTCGCTAGTCGCTAGGTTAAATATTTTGGCAAATTTATTCATTTCTCTCTTAACTCTTCGTTCTTACCTCTTAGTTCTTACCTCTTAGTTCTTACCTCTTAGTTCTTAACTCTTAACTCTTAACTCTTAGTTCTAGCCTTAGCAATGGTTCCAATCAGCAAGTAACCAAGCACAGCAAAGTAAATGATGCTATTCATGGGCTTGCTCGTGATTGGGCAGGTTCCAGTGGAACAACCCATATCTCTCCAATAAAAATATCCGACGAAGCCGCCGGATATTGGCCCAATGATTGGCCACAAATTATTTCGAATGAACTTCTTCATAGCTTAATTCTTCCGGTTCTTTTTGATTGGATTTTTGAATGGGAATTCCGCAGCCTTGTGCACCGCAACCAGCATTCATCATAGCCATACCAACTAATACGAATCCGAGAAGTCCCATCAGTGTATCTTGTCCTTTATATGCTTCAATCAGCGCATATCCGCCAATAACGAGTCGGATGATGCGCATGAGGTTCCAGTTTTGTAAAAGGTTTGTGAGCATAAGAGTAATGATTTTACCCCAGGATTTAGCCTGGGGTTCCTAATGACAGTGATTTAATCTTGGTAAACAAGCATATCCTGTAAGCCTCCACCATTGTAAACTTCAGTAATGCCTGCTTGTTTCAGCAAATTCATCGCCATACCTGAACGGTTTCCGCTTCGACAATAGAGGACGATAGGGCCATTCATTGACTTGAATTCATCTAATCGCAAGGGAATTATTCCCAATGGAATGTTAATCGCTCCATCAAAATGCCCCATGGCAAATTCGTTGGTCTCGCGTACGTCGACAACCGTAGTTGTCGGATCATATAGTAATTCTTCCATGATTATAAAAGGGTTGAAGGACAAACGTATTCTGTTAATGGAAATTTCTCCGATTCTTTGATTCCTTTGAATCCACCTTTGACATCAATTAAGTTGTCAAATCCACGTGCACGCAAGGTAGAATTAAAGATCATCGAACGATACCCACTTGCACAGTGCACAAAATAGGTCTTGTCTTTGTTGATTTTCAACATGCTCTCATTGATGAAGTCTAATGGCGCATTTTCAACATCAACGACATGTTCTGATAAATATTCCGAGTTCTTGCGAACGTCTAAAATTTCACCTTCACCCGCATTGACACGCTTCAACAATTCGTCTGCATCGATGGATTCGATGCTATCCACTTCTTTGCCTGAAGCTTTCCAAGCTGCAAAGCCTCCTTTTAAATATCCAATGGTGAAATCATATCCCACACGCGCTAATCGCGTAATTACTTCCTCCTCGCGACCTTCATCAGTTACTAACAAGATTTCTTGTTTAATGTCAGGAATCAAAGTGCCCACCCAAGGAGCAAATGATCCATCGATTCCGATGTTGATCGAGTTTGGCACAAAACCAGCTGCAAATGTTTGTGGGTCTCGCGTGTCCAAAATCAACGCACTGGTCTCATTCGCTGCAGCTTCAAATCCCTCTGGACTTAAGGCATGCTGGCCTCTCTCCAAAACTTTGTCAATTGAATCATAGCCTTTGATGTTCATCAATACATTCAATGGGAAATAAGCGGGAGGTGCAACGAGTCCTGTTAAAACTTCTTTTTTGAACTCTTCTTTTGATAAGGCTGGGTTTAAAGCATAATTCACTTTTTTCTGATTACCTAAGGTATCTGTTGTTTCCTTGCTCATGTTTTTACCACAAGCTGAACCCGCACCATGCCCAGGATAAACAATAATATCGTCTGCCAATGGCATAATCTTGTTACGTAATGAGTCATACAAATGACCTGCTAAAATATCTTGTGTTAAATCAGCGATGACTTTTTGGGCTAAATCCGGTCGGCCTACGTCGCCTATGAACAAAGTATCTCCTGAGAATAAACTCGTTTCTTTTCCGGTCTCATCGATCAACAAAAAGCAAGTCGATTCCATCGTATGTCCAGGTGTATGAATCACGCGGATTTTCACATTTCCTAAAGGAAATTCTTGACCATCTGTTGCTGAAATGCAATCAAAACCACAGCTAGCATTGGGGCCATAGACAATCGGCGCCCCCGTTTTTGATGAAAGGTCCAAGTGGCCCGAAACAAAGTCGGCATGAAAATGTGTCTCAAAAACGTATTTGATTTTGGCATTATTGCGCTCCGCTTTTTCGATGTAAGGTTGAACCTCACGAAGTGGATCAATGATCGCCGCTTCTCCATTGCTTTCAATGTAATAAGCACCTTGTGCTAAACATCCTGTGTAAATTTGTTCTACTTTCATTTAGGTAATTATTTTGCTGTGAATGTTGATCTATTTGATAGGGAAGGCTAATTGTTGGATTAGGATGTAAATACCCATCACTAATACAAACCAACCGAATCCCACTTTTAATTTATTTCCGTCTACTTTTTTGCTTAACATGTCACCAAAGAAAATGCCTACGATGGCAAGTCCTGTGACAGTCAAGAGTAATTTCCAATCGATGATTTGGTGACCTAAGTCGCCTGTAAATCCGATTAAGGATTTGGCAGCTATGATTAATAAAGATGTGCCTACGGCCTGTTTCATGGACAGTTTGGATAGCATCACCAAGGCTGGTATGATTAAGAAGCCACCTCCTGCACCAACTAAACCTGTTAACGTTCCTACGACTGCGCCTTCGATTAAGATCATTGGATAGTTGAATACTTGTTCCTCCTCAACATAAGTGCCTAATTTTTCCTTTTCACATTGCTCGCATTTTCCACGAATCATGGAAATGGAAGCTGAAACCATGAGAATAGCAAACAAGACCATCATTAAGATTGATTTTGTAACCACAAATTCTCCTACAGTAAATACTTCGGCTGGTATAAGCGGGACAATGAATTTTCGTGTTGCGTAGACCGCTGCAATGGATGGAATACCGAAAATGATAGCCGTTTTGACGTTAATTAAGCCTTGATTGTATTTGGGCATAGCCCCAACCAAAGAACTAGCTCCCACGACAAAAAGTGAATATGCCGTAGCTAAGATGGGGTTAACACCAAATAGGTATACGAGTACGGGGACTGTTAAAATAGAACCTCCTCCACCAATCAGGCCTAGTGAAACGCCAATAAGTAATGAGGCAAAATATCCAATGATTTCCATAAACGGGTTTTATGCTGTTGTTGATACAAATCTCCGTGATAATCTTTAGCTATAACGTGATTTTTATCACAAGCGCTCGAAAATTTATAAAGTGTAATTTACAATGAAATTCCATGTACCCATATCAACTTTATTTAAGATGTATTTAGGATTATCGCCTGTATCTCCTCGCTTACTTTTATTTACATAGACAAATTGAACATCTAGCCCTTTTGCTATTTTTTTTGCATCCCAACTGATTTCAATATTTGATTGCAGGTAGGAAGGCATACCATATTTGTTCAACGTATAATTGTCGACAGTTGGGAGGTTAAAATAACCTACAGACGGCTGAATTTTAAGCTGTAGTTTAGGGAATTGATACATACCTCGAATTACGACGGCTTTTACTCCTCCAAAACCTTCATTCCGTTCTCTTGGCATGAAGGTATAAAATGGATCTTTTCCCCATTCTCTTGGCATGAGATATCTTCCTTCTGAGCTGATTTGATTAAAGTTGATCGAGGTGCTCCATCGTTTATTTTCTAGGGCTAATTTTAGTCCCCAGCTTGCGGCATGTTGATTTTTTTCGTCAAATAAATTATTTCCCAATGCATGTTGTTTTATCGCTTGAATACCTAGGGTAAGTCGGCTGTTTCCAATTTTCTTTTGATTTTCTACTTGAATGAACGCCGTATTTGAAATCTGATCTACGAAAAGATTTGAAAATTTAATGCCAAGGCTCTTATTGATTTGTTGGTTGAAACCCGTGATTAAGATGCCATTACTTTTTAATTGGCCAGCATAGCTCGATTTTTGTCCCAATGTATTAATGCCGACAGGATAATAACCTACGGAAGAGGCAACGGAAGACCACCCCATCGTTCCTCGGGGTGACATTTCGTAAAGGTAGGCGAATTCCCAATGTTTGTATTGGCCATACATTCCCCCCACGGCGCTCGGGCGCATTCGACCGTCCTGTGGGTTTATGAAAGGGGTATTGATGACTTGTCGGCCTACAGTAAGCTTGAAATTATTTTTAGCGTATTGAAGATTTAATTTCTCGATTCGAGTTAATAATGTTTGATTGCTTGGGTTGGCCTGATCAAAAAGACCGATTTCATAGCGACTTGTGGGTACTGAGTTCGAATTCAAAAAAGAGCTTGTGAGGGAACTAGCTGCTTCTGCTGTCCAGTATTTTTTGAATTTGTATTTATATCCAATTTCCGCCGAAATGGCATTCGCTGCATATGCCGGTAATTGCGGACCGTTTTCTGAGGACATATGATAATAGCGCAATTTCCCGTAAAAAGGAGATTGGGCTAAACTAGTGAAACTTATCAGGAGAAATAAATACTTTGTCATGATACAAAGTTCTCAATCTCGCTTGACGCATGTCGTGATGAATATCACAGTGCTTTTAAATCAATAATCTCAATTTGATTCTTATTGATTTTGATATGTCCCTTTTCTGCTAATTTCTTCATCAAACGAGAAATTACTTCTCGAGAAGAATTGAGTTCCGTGGCGATATCTGTGAATGAAACCTTAATCGTATTGCTTTTTAAACTCTTTTGATGCTGTTTTAAATACCACAAAAGTCGCTCGTCCAAATTACGAAAGGCAATATGGTCAAGTGTATCCAATAATTCCTCAAAGCGTGAACGATACGTTTCCAAGACAAATTGATACCAAGATTTGTATTTAGAAGCCCATTCGTCCATTAATTCGACCGGGATAGTCAATACTTCGGTGTCTACCAAAGCCTTCGCCATGATTTGGCTATTGAGATTTCGTGCGGCACAGGTCATGGAAATTGCGCAAGCTTCACCGGGGTGGAGGTTGTACATGAATACTTCGTTTCCTTCGTCATCCTCTCTAAAAACTTTAATGATTCCTTTGGTGACCAAAACGGCTGAACGAATACTTTGGCCAGTTTTCATGAGGAAATCATCCGGATGGAATTTGCGAATGACTCCTACTTGTTGGATTTTCTTTTTTAATTCAGGCTCGAAGTTGGCGAGTATATCTAATTCCATGGGCTGTTTTTTAAATCCCCAGACTAAAGTCTGGGGTTATCGTTTATGCTGATGTTTTTTCAAATCCCCAGACTAAAGTCTGGGGTTATCGTTTATGCTGATATTTTTTCAAATCCCCAGACTAAAGTCTGGGGTTATTATTTGTGCTGATGTTTTTTTAAATCCCCAGACTAAAGTCTGGGGTTATCGTTTATGCTGATGTTTTTTCAAATCCCCAGACTAAAGTCTGGGGTTATTATTTGTGCTGATGTTTTTTTAAATCCCCAGACTAAAGTCTGGGGTTATCGTTTATGCTGATGTTTTTTCAAATCCCCAGACTAAAGTCTGG
>Ga0228700_1001363_pt1 | contig 16254 bp, 15 predicted proteins | sample McNCre317_Aug_MG_FD_178019 | JGI IMG/M metagenome (GOLD analysis project Ga0228700, IMG submission 178019) | Freshwater microbial communities from McNutts Creek, Athens, Georgia, United States - 3-17_Aug_MG | ecosystem: Environmental > Aquatic > Freshwater > Creek | place: USA: Georgia...
AGGTCGGTGCCGTTGCCGCCGTCAAATGCGCTATGCGCATGATGCAGTCAAAGAACGATCCAGAAAAGAAAAAAGCCTCAGTGCGAACACTGAGGCTTTCTCGTTTTGGTGGTGGAGTATAGCAGTTCGGCAAACACTCATCCCGTAGGTGTGAGACGTGCCGTCCCGGGCTTGCCCCCCAATGAGGAATACGGAGTGCATCCAAGGATCTGCTCTAACCACCTCACTGGTTCGGAAAATTTCATCCCAGTGCGTGTGTCGATTGCTTGTGCCAACACAGTGGCACTTGCTTGGAACTGATTGTATCCCCATCTAACGCTTCTTGCCTCCGCCAATGGCACCGCCAGAGAGCATGGTCGTGGATCAGTCGCTTATATTTAATAGGCGGCACCGAGTCGGGGCGCTTTTTTTCATTCACACATCTTCATTCGGACAAACGAAACCATGCGCCATTCATCCACCCAACTTCATCTGGATGACATCCACACCTTGGCATTTGCAGGAGGCGGAAATCGATGTTGGTGGCAGGCTGGCGTCGTTTCACAACTGATGGACATGGGATGGAAACTTCCACCAATTTTGGTGGGCACCAGTGCAGGTGCAGCCATTGCCACATCACTTCTGACCAGCTCGGCCCGGGATGCACTTGCATCTTGTAAGCAGCTTTACATGAGCAATGATCGACTGTTTGATTGGAAATCTTTATCCCAATTTCGTCTGAAATTTGCACATCAACACATTTACCCAGCCTGGATCGAATCCTTCACCAGTGACCATCATTTTGAAAAACTAAAAACTGCGAGCTCCGAACTGGTTGTTGCCATTACGCGTCCAGCTCGTGCACTTGGATTGGCTGGCAGTCTGGCCGCCGGTTCACTCGCATACTTATTAGACAAAAAATTGGCTCACAGCATTCACCCCAAGTTGCCACGCTATCTTGGGTTGAAACAAGAATTTCTGAGCTTGAACGACGTCCCTGACGGGCAATCAGCTCGAACATTACTGCAAGCTGTAGCCGCTGCCGCTCCGTTTATGTTGGCCCAGAAAGTCGGGGGGCGTTGGGGGTTCGATGGAGGATATTCTGACAACGCCCCCATCCCACCTCAAACTGCAGCAGAACGGAAACATACGCTGGTACTACTCACCAGGCATTACCCAAGCCTTCCAACTGTTTTTGCCTGGCAAGGACGAACATACTGGCAGCCGAGCCAGAAGGTCCCCGTGTCCACTTGGGATTGTCGGCCAGGAACTACCGTTGACCAAGCATTTGAGCTAGGCCTTCGCGATGGAGCGAAATTCGCAATAGCCAAGTAGAGGGTGTCACTCGAAGTCCCGTTACACAGCGAATGCATTGCCAGCCAAATATTCTGCCCAAAACTCAACACATGCCCGAATTTTCGGAAGCCGGTGTCGCTCTTGCAGCATCACAGCATAAACAGGGATTTCTTGAACATCAAAGTACGGTCGAAGCAGAGGGACCAATTCGCCCGACTTGACCAGCGGCGACGCCACGATGTCTAGTAGTCGTGCGATACCGACACCGTGCCTGACCATGGAAAGCAATACGGCAGAGTTGTTGGTCAGCGTCTGCCCTTTGATTTGCAGACCTGACTTTGCATCTTGCCGCTCCCACAGGTTCATCGAAATGGCACGGCTATTGCCGATCATGTGATGGTGCGCCAGTTCGTCCGGATGTTGCGGAATGCCATTCTTGGCCAAGTAGCTTGGACTGGCATACAACGTTCGACTGGCAGTTCCAATCTGTCTGGCCACCAGTGTTTCGCTATGCACGGAGGCGGTGCGGATGGCGATGTCAATGCCATCGCGCGCCATGTCTGCCAGTCGGTCATCGGCCAACACCTCAATGTGCAGGTGCGGGTATTTTTCGTAGAGTGCAGGCAAGCTTGGTGTGATGAGCGACTCCGCCACCGAGGCACTGACACCGACACGAACCCAACCACTGGGCTCGTTTTGCCGACCGCGCAAATCGGCTTTGAGCACTTCTGAGGTGTCGAGCATTAGCAACCCGTGCTGCAACAAGGTGTCACCCTCATCGGTCAGGCTCAGACCGTGAGTTGTCCGGTGCATCAATCGGGCACCACAAGCAGCCTCCAGTCGATTCAACGCTCGCGTCACTTGGCTGACTGGAATGTTGCGCTCGCGTGCTGCTGCTGACAGCGTGCCCAACGCACTCACCCGGGCAAACAGGGCCAGATCATCCAAATGAAAGCTCATGGGTCATTCTAAGAAGTTTTGCAGAATTTGCAAAACCAATTTCAATTATTGGCCGTTTCCATGCATTGGATATATCAATACAGTCACATCCAATGTTCAAAGGAGTCAATCATGCCCATTCTCAACGTACTACTCAGTGGCCCAGCGCAAGAGCAGAAAACCCAACAGGTGGCACAAATGCTGGGGGAATTTACAAGCCGGATATTGCGCAAAAAGCCCGAACTGACCTCCATCGCTATCCGCTATGTAGAGCCAGAACATTGGATCGTGGGCGGCCAATCATTGGCTGCGCAAAACAAGTCCAGCGCCTTTGTCGAAATCAAGATCACAGACGAGACCAACACCCGACTCGAAAAAGCGGCATACATTCAGGCCGTGTATGACGGCCTCTTAAACCTTATGCCCGACCTGCACCATGAGAGCTACATCCATGTCGATGATGTGCGGGCTGGCGCCTATGGTTATGGCGGCAAAACGCAAGAGTACAGAGCGCATCAAACGTGAGCAAAAACGTAATGCTGCCGCTCCATAACTACAGGCGATGATGAGCTTGAGTCTGGACTCCGCGCAGGAGTCAAATTCACAGCAACACCAAAGATCTTGAGAGTTGCTTAAATGATGCTCATTTGCTCGGGGATTGAAACGCTGTCCATATAAGGAGCGCCACCCCAGCCAAAATCACAAAGAAGCCAATCCACTTTGTAACGGCGAAAAGAAGCTCCCCCCGCCGGACTCGCTTCCATTCGCTCTTCAGAAGAATTTGCGCCTGCTCGATAATTTTGTCCTCACAGGCTCGGCAAGCGACCAGGTCTGAAGGGCTATCGATCATCAATCGCTCTAACTCGGTGATCCCTGCCAAAATTTGTTTGCAGGCTTTTTCCTTCGGGTTCAACCGCAATCTGACAGCTACTGCCACCTGATTAATTTCAATGAAGTAGCTTTCAGTTGCATCAAATAGCTCAGACTTTTCAGAATATCCAACAGCAACAGCCCCTCGAATCGCTCTTGCATTTGAAATCAAGTTAGACAAATCCAAACGCAACGAATCTATCCAAGCTTGCCTGAATTCAGAGGTCTTGTTTTCTTTTGCAATGATCAAGCCAAGAAAGGCAAGAAGTCCTGCGATGGAGGCAGCGGCAATAGCACCTATCGCCGCATCTGGTACAGCCGGAAAAGTCATTTCAATCTACCGATCATCTGAAATTGGTGTCGCTCGCATCTCACAATTTACTACCCTGATGCAGGGCCACCTACTGAGCTAAAGTCAGTCGTTCCACTCGAAGCAAGCTCCACAAATGCGGTGATATCACATGCTCCAGCAAGGCCTCGTTTGGTTTTAGGATCAAATCTCAGGATACGCCAAAAACCATGCTCAGGCCCGAAGTCAATAAACACTGGCTTCAATGTATGCCAGCGACTAAAAAGTGTGCGTCGCCCAAACCACTGAAACTGGGATATCCCGTCAGAGTTAGGGCTGCTTCGCATGTTGCTGAAATTGAATCGATCGGCATCATTTTTTCGACCATCAATCACCCAGATCATCTGGTCATAAAAATCCTCACGGGCGCGCACCTCATCTAAATGAATTGATGAGCGTTGGAATTCAATGACTAGATTTGCAGCGGTTTTTACATCTGCGATATGAAGCTCACCTGTCCGGGCATCGACCCTAGGCACTTCTTGCCAATCTGAGGGAAATCGATTTTTCCACTCCCGATGCCAATCAGTTTCCGACTCCCACCATTGGTCGCAGTGCGATCGAGAAGAGTGCGCCCAATGCCAAACAATATGTTGGCCACATTTGGCAATAACTTCACCACTGCAGGCAGGACAAATCGCTCGCAATTTCGGTTGTGCTTCAACACGCTGTCCTGACAACAATGCGAACTTCATATCGTCTATGGCCCCTCGTCAAAGTCAGGCTCAACCTCTCCGACCTCAACGTCATACTCGCCACCAGCTAGCTCAATTGATGGGTCCAGTTCATCAACTTCCGCATGCTCCAGATCGCCACGCAAGGTGATGAACACATCGACTTCCATTTCATGATCGCGTGAAACCTCTAGAGAGCCAAAATTAAGCTCTTCATGGTCGATGGTGTCGTAGATAAAGAATTCAACATTCACGTCCACCGAGACCTGAACTGTTGCCCGGACCTCAATGATGCAAATGGTGGGGTCATGCTCCACCAACCATGTACCGATTCCAGTCAGGTCCACCGAATGACTGAGGTAGTGCGCTTGATCCACCTCTGCCTCAACACGGTGACAGAACCCCGTCCAGACATCATCTGCATTCCAATACGCGCCAGCGACATGGTTTTCAACTGCGTCCTGCACCAACATAGAAAGACTACTGGCGGTGTTTGAGAGCTCCGCACTGACTTTCGCGGTCACGCCCGCTGCCACCGGATTGGTGGACTTGAACAGCGCGGCGAATTCATCCAAGGATTTCACACAGTAGAGCCAATCACTGTGCTTGGCGAAATCTGCCCAACCTCCGTCCCTCGAGATCAAGATGCCTTGCTTTTGGGTTGCCTTGGCATGGTTTTCCAGCGTCAAAAGCGCGGCAGCATCGGAGAATTCGGACTTCTTTCTGGCTTCAAATGGTGCCGCTTCCTGGAAATAGCGGTCAAACATCTGCCGCGCCAAATCTGGCCCAGCTATTGGTAGGACGCCCCCACCTAGGCTTGCCACAAAGGCACTGAACTCTCTGGAAAAATTGCGAGCGGTGACAGATTCGGAATCAAGCGCTTTGACTTGTTCACTGACAGGGGTGAAATTCAGCCCTGATAGGCGTTGCAGTTTTGCAATTGCCGCATTCAACTCTTTGGCAACCTTGGACACTGGCTCCATTCGATGAGCGTGGACTTCCCGCTCAACAATTTCAGTTTGCTGGATGGTCAACCAAGCCGGTCTCTGCAGTGGCAATGCACGTAACGCACCGGCGGAAAATTTGTACGCATGGCTCTGAATTACGTCCGTATCGATGGAAAAGAAGCCAACGCTCTTGTCTTCCAGCAATGCTTGTGCGCTTGGCAATCCGCTTGGCATATGGCTCCCTTTTGTCAACTGTGGACAGATGCAATCAAATCATTGATCTCTCTAATTGGCCGCAAGCATGGTGAAAGAACATTCTTCTCCAAGCACATCCTAATAAAATCAAACAGCATACGGATTGTGATGCTGCCGCTCAAATTTTGGTTGCGGCGCGATGTCAAAGACCTGTCCGCAATCTTTGTTTTTGCAATAGGCCGCACTGCCATCCTCTTGCAAGATTGAGATCTTGTTGAGTACATCTTTGCAATTGGGACAGATGAAGTGAGTTGGCTCACCCGACCGTGCCGCATCGGCCTTGAGTCGATACAACCGTGTTCCCCTATACGGCTCCGCCAATTCATAGCGATCGAATTGAGCTCTCCGCGAAAGTTCTTCGTTCGCTCTTCTCAACTCATCCTGCATTTGTGCCATTGATTGCTGAGCTTCAAGGAGGCGACCTTGTATTTCTGAAATTGTGGAAAGCAGCTCTATTGCTTTGGCATTGACGGCAGCATCTTTGCTTGCTGTCAACATTCCGTTCGCAATTTCATAGAGTGTCTTCAGACTAGAAATTGCACCCCCAACCATAGTTGCATCAACCATTTTGAATTTCTCCTTTCTTTGTCATGACGACTCAATGACCTGGAGCAGCATCGAAATGCCCTGCAAAGCGGCGGCAATCGCAGCTGAGTAGGCCGCCCAGCGGTTCCACTCCCCCTGCTTCTTCACGGTCTCAATGAAGTCATCATCTCCATCTGAAATTCCGGACGGATAAAAACCATCTTCATTTGGCTTGGGGTCATAGGGCACTCGGGCACGAGCTGCGATGACCCACAGAGTCGCGGACACAAACGCAGCAACCGCAGATCCAATTGAAATATAAGCTCCTAAGTTCATGCCATCCCACGCTTCCCTTCTTCAACTGCGAGCAAATGCAATCAAATCGCCGAACTGCCCCTGGTCTGCTGCACGTAAGGCGGCAAGGTATTGATCGCGTAGCTCCCCCACCGTGGTGATGGACGCTTCGCCGCCACCCCATGTCAGTCGGGGACGGCCAAGACGCATTGCCAACAAATCTGCCATCAAACGTGCATGGCGTCCGTTGCCATTCGGGAAGGCATGGATCCACACCAATTGATGGTGAAACCTCACTGCCGTCTCATCGGCATCAAAAACATGATTCTCGATTTGATATTTTGTATTGTCCAGCAAGTTGCGCAACTTCACCGCCACCTGTGTCGAGTCCACACCGATGTTTTTATTGGTCTTGCGGAATGTTCCCGCCCACTGCCAGGTCTTATCAAACATCTGGCGATGCAGATCTCGAATAAACCCCTCATCCAGCAAGTCCCGCTTTTTCTGGCGCGCGGCCCAGCGATCCCCCTGAACGATGTTGATTTGCTCCCATGCGTTTAGATCGCCTTGGGTGGTAATGTGCGTCGGCACCAAACCTGCGGCTTCGTCCGGATCTAATGGGGTTGCCCCAGGGGCGTAATGAAATTCCATATTCAATATCTCACCACAGTTCGCGACGCGAACCTTCCAGCAACTCCTTGATCGCCAGCTCCAGTTGCAGCTTGGTCAATGGCCCCTGGACAGCCTGATCCTCCAAGGCCATTGAATGGGCAATCGGACGCAAGCGCTCCCGCGCCACTGACTCGGCTCGTTCTTTCACATGCTGCGACAGGCTGGTACGAGGCACCAATGCATATTGCAGTTCGCAATCCAACGCCTCAGCCAACTTGCGCAGGCTGGCCAACGTGATGACATCTGACGCCTCTGCATTTTCCAGCTTGCGGACACCGGCATGGGACATGCCCAGACGACGAGCAAAGGCTGCGGCGGACATGCCCAGGGACTCACGAATCGCGCGCACCCATCCAGACCTGGGGCGTGCGCTCAATTGCGCAGCCTTCCAAGTGGCAAGAAGTGCGTCCATTTGCTGGAGCTGAAGATCGCGGAATTGGTTTTCCATGGAACCTACAGGTAACGTTTTAATGCCGTCATCTTAACCTACGGGTTCCAATAATGCAAATATCCCTAAACCTACAGGCTCCTGATAGCTGGATTAAATGGAACTCATGAGTTTCACATTGGTCATCTACTGTTGGTCAGAACTAGCCAGCGGGCGCAACCATGGTGACTTCTTAGCCTAGAGCCTCGACTTGATTTCGCTCATTTCGCCAGAGATGTTTGAGTTGGCATCAAGGATTTCATGCAAGATGCTATCGTTGTAACTGCCATTCAATCATCCAAAATAGACTTGGCAATGGCGCATGCAGAAATAAAGGGCTGAATGAATGCAGCAATTGCGGTGCTATGGAGACGATCGAAACAAAGGGTTCTGCGTGCATTGCGGTGGGCCAAGCGAAACCGTCGACCACATACCGTCGAAGGTTCTATTAGACGAGCCCTATCCGGAGAATCTCATGACGGCATCGGCATGCCGTCAATGCAACAACGATTTTTCGCTTGACGAAGAATATCTGGCTTGCTTGCTCGAATGCGTCATTGCCGGAGACTCCTTGCCCGAAAAATTGCACAGGGCAAAGATAGCTCGCATCTTGCAGAAGAACTCTTCGCTCTCGGTTCGCTTGCAACGTGCACGGACGGATGGCTCGGAAGGCCCTATTTGGACGGCCGAAAGTGATCGGGTAAGTCGCGTCGTCCTCAAGCTGGCCCGTTGTCATGCGGCATTCGAGCTCAACGAACCGCAACTCAATGAGCCGTCACATCTTGGAATCAAGCCGTTGCCGCTGATGACGGAAGACGAACGCGAGGCATTCGAACAGGATGACAACGCACTCGGCATCTAGCCTGAAGTCGGCAGTCGAGCGCTGCAGAGAATGATCGTGGCAGAAACCGATGCTCTCGCCGAGAGATGGGTGACCGTGCAAGACGGAAACTATCGCTTTCGTACCAGCCAAGGCAACGGACTGACCGTGAAGATCGTGCTTCGGGAATATCTTGGCTGCAAAATCGTCTGGAACTGACCCGATGGGGCTTCGATGAGACGGATCGGTAGAGATGCAATAGTTCAGACGAGGGAAACAGTTTTCGTGTCGACCAAGGATCGCAGGTGGTCGTCCAGCAGTCTGGGTATTTGACCTCCCGAGATGAGCACGCCAGCCTCCATGTTCTTCTCCATTGCGTAGCCGGTAAGGTTGGCGCTGGTGATGAAGCAGGAGGTCTTGTCGGCGACTGCGACTTTGGCGTGCACGCGGCCATCCGAAAAATTACCGGTCTTATCGCGCCATGCATATAGTTGTGCGGTAGGCACCAGGCCTCGCATCTTGCCAATGACATCGATATTGATGCTGCCGCCATGGTCTTGCGAGGACTCCAGCAACATAGTGATAGTCACCCCACGCTCAGCAGCGACATTCAATGCTTTGACAATGGTCGAAACGTCGTAGGCTACGAAGCTGGTAATGAACAACGACTGTTCAGCGGAATTGATGACCTGCAGAAGCGCCTGCTCTGTTCGGCGCGCCGATACAAAAGGTGTTGTCGGGCCAGTCCACACGAGTTCGGCAGACTGCTCCGATGCAGCTTTGGTATAGACGTGGCTGGCAGCGAGAAGCATCGACGCCAGTTCGTCTGAACCAACTCTGGTGTTTTGCCATGCGGCTGCAAGTTGTTCGACCACAGTGCTGGCCGCCGGGGTTCCAACCACGCCCGGCAACGTCGACGCAGCTTTACCGGCTTCGGTTCGACGAATGCGGGCGGCAATAGCTTGCACCTTTTCGGGCGAAACCAGAGAGACCAATGCTGCAATGGCATCCAAAAGCTCATCCACTTCAAAAGCCCTTGAAGAAAGCAGCGTCGGTACGTTCGAGCGTGGGAACGAGTAGCGATCGATCCAGATAGCGATTGCCTCGCTCGCAAGAGGTCTCTGCTACCAAACTGCACGCATGACAGGCAGCGCCATGCAAAGAGCGATCCTTCTCCGGATCATGCTCCGAGCAGAGTGGGTCGGAGGAGCAGATCTTTGATCGATTCAAGGCTTGCTCCAATAAGCGACCGAGATTTTCAGGCTTGCCAAGATCGACGAGACCGCCCAGCGTTCCGTCCGAATCAGCCGCAGCCGTGTAGATGAGAATTCCAGCTTGAGGACTACCGACCAATGTGTCGGCATAAATGCGTTCACGAATACTTGCGGCGTTGTATCCACACTCCAGTGCCAGCTCGCGAATCAACAAATGAGAGAGCGTGTGCAGCATTGCATAGCGAATACCTGGATAACCTCCGTTCGGATCAAGATGGCGTGAATTACGCCATCCCTTATGTCCGCCACGAAGCATCTGATCGACCTTCTTAACGCCATCCAGAGCCTCCCATTTAGCAAGAGCGCTTTCATCAAATTGAACGAAAATTCCCTCGCCATGAACTTGGTTTGCCGGTACCCAGTCTGGCTTGCCATGAGATAGTCCAGCCATTGGGGGACGTTCATTCGGATCACCAGACTCTTCGGGTGCTTCAACCCGTGTGAAGCCCAATAGAGCGTTGACTTCGCGTAAGCGCTCAAGAAGCAAGACTCGACTGATATAGCCACTGAATCCCTGTGGGATGCTGACCTTCTTACTCATGAAGTGTGGATAGTCCGTGGGCGGGTTGGCTTCTGTAAGAACATCCCACTCTGGTCCCTTGATATCAGCCTCTCCAATGAAGTCATCACCCCCACTCGATCGATGCGCTTCAATGGCCGACCAGATGGCAACAGCCTCATACTTATCGAGTCCAGGTAATGCTCCGGTCTTTTTCAGCGTCTTCACCGTGACTGACACCTCAGCTTCAGAAGTCAAATCTTCGAAAAACTCCCAACCGTCCTGGATCAGTTGACTGAGTGGGTCCTTGGTCTGAGGAATCGCGAGTGCGGAGAGCGTAATGGGAAACCAGCTGTTTGTAGCCCCAAGCAGTACTGCACGAGCTTCCTCATGGCACTCGTGATCGAAGCAATCTAAGTGCGGGTGACGCCCTCTGCAACCCGGCAGATTCTCTTTGCCAGATTTTCCGAATGCCTGCGCCAAACTTCTGGACGCTCCACAAGAGCACTTGACCCAAAGATTTTCAGTTTGCAAGGACGCTCCGCTTTCAAAGAAGCGAAGGGTTCCTTGGCAAGAGCTATTGCCACGATGAACAAAATAATGCCAAGGGAAGTCATCTAAATGACCATTACGACAAGCCAACAGGAAACGTGCAGGAACAGCGTCTGCGTCTTTCGGCTTGTCGGTGCCGCTTGACCCTTGGCACCCAGCATGAACAAAGCGCGTTCTCTCTGGACGATAGCGGTGCTCCTTTAAGGAAAACAGTTGATTGTCGTAAGGCGAAAGCAGACCACACTTCACGCATCGCATCCAACGCGGGAATGGTCGGACGGGAACGCCGATATTGGCCTCTGCTGACCAGACATCAAGCACCTCACTGCTCTGAAACGGCGGCATGCGCAGATTCTCAACCTGAGACCCAAGTACTTTTCTAACGGCTGCAAGTAGTCGAGCTTCCTGAATCGGCTGACAGCGGTCCCTTTCCCATTGATCAATGCCAAGTGTTACGACCGACAGGCTCGGAAGATCAATCAATGCTCCTGGTCCATAGGTCCACAGTAATTGGCTTGGGCGTACTTCACCGACTGGTGTCTTGTTATTGATGACCATGTCAATCCTCATCCTTCTTGGTGGGACGAGGTTTCCAATCGTGATCGTCCGTGATATGGCTGGTATTCATAATCAAACGCACACCGGGCTCTACCTCTCGCATTGACATGGGAACCGTCCAGTTGTCCCACGCCTGCAATCCGGGTGATTTGATCAATGCAACAGTCTTGTCTTTTTCGGGGCCGCGCTTTTCATATGCCAATTTACGCCCACCCTTGCTAGCCTCTTTCGCCCACTCGTCAGCGCGCTCCTTAAGCTCGGCCTCCGCCAACATCTGCCGGGAGTTATCTTCGGCAACATTTCCAGCACGCTTTGCCAACGCTTTGATGACATCGGTTATTTCAGGCTGATTTGACATGCTGAGCTTCTCAGCACCTTCGTTCGGGCTAAAAATGCCATTTTCAAGTCGCATCAAACTCAGCATTGCACCAGTTAGACCTCGATCCATGGCTCGGGGAGAGAACGGCGTAACTGACTGAGCTTCGACGTGTTTATAGAAAGTTGCATGGTAGTGCTCGAAAGTCTCGTAATGAGACAGATCTCTTGGCCGAGCCCAAGTCAGAACCGTGCAAACTAAACCTGGAAAGGAACGCCCAACACGGCTAGTAGCTTGAATATATTCAGCCGTTCCTTTCGGCTGTCCATTAACAGCCATGAGACCGAGCCGATTCACGTCAACACCGACAGAAAGCATGTTGGTGGCCAGCACGACATCAATAGCATGAGTCTCGCCTTTTCCCCAACGAGTCACGTATTTACCGCTATCAGGGTCAAATTCAGACTTGAATTTAACCTCCAAATTGTCCAAGTACTTAGGAATGTCTTGGCTCGAAACTCGCGATGTCAATTCTTTGATACTGTCAGCGTGCATACGGCGTTGCGCTAATCCAGGACGCTCCACCATACTCATCTTCACTCGATAGGCACGAGTCTGAACATCATCCTCTGCCAATCGCTTCATGCCACCCAATTCCCGTAGGGAATTGAAGTAGCCAACCATAGTCATGTACGGATCGGCAGGCTCGCCAAAGTGATCGAACAATTCCTGCGCAGCCGTCAGGAACGCCGTGTAAACACGGATCAACATTGCAGGACGTGAACTGCCGGGCGAACACACGCCAAGGTAACGCCTGCCTGGTCTCTCTTCGATTGATCGTTGTACCGAGAAAAAATTGTCTTCCACGTCGAGGCCGTGAGGCGGGAACACAGACACGCGTCTCATAAAGACGTTATTCACCTGCTCCCTGGCTTTTCGTACTGTCGCCGTGGAGGCAATGATCTTCGGCTTAACTGTCTTGCCATCAAGCGTCCAGCCGCACAACTCATCAACAGCAGTCTCATACAGACCAACCATGGTCCCGAGCGGTCCGCTAATCAGGTGAAATTCATCCTGAATTATCAAGTCCGGCGGGCGTATCGGGTGGATGCTCTTCACCTTCGTGGCGGCTAGGCCTCTTCCCGATTGATGATTTCCGTTGCAATCGGCGCCCTGCCAAAGGAGTCCGTGGCGATCGCATTCCTGGCCTACGCGCCCAAACAAAGTCCTCACTTGACCACGCCACGCCATCATGGCGAACTTGTCTACCGTGGCGATCATCATGGTTGGAGGACGATGGTAGATCTCTTCGTCCACAACCAACACTGGAAGACCGGGGTGAGCTTGCTTGCTTGATTTCCCTTTAGAAAAATCGCAACGACCTATCTTGTCGCCACAAAAAACGAAGGTGCGACCAAAATTTTTGTCGACCTCCACATCTCGTCCGGGAGCCACCTCCGAGCCGCACCACGGACAGCTAGTAAGCTGTGCGGGCGATGCAGCCCCGGCGTTGTATTTGCCGGGATTACGCACGTCCTCGATCGCGCGATGACTATCTTCAGTCGTACCCGGCGTTACCTTGTTTCCAACCCAAAGTCCGATTGTGAACGGTTCGGTGCCAAGAGATTTCTCCCCTTGGGCAAGCGCTTCCCGTCGCAACACTTCCATTGCGCAAATTAGCGCCGTAGCACGCTGGAACTGCTGCAAGGTCAGCAAGCGCAAGGTGTAACGCATGATCACGGCCAAACCGCGTGAACTGTCGTACCCACCAAGATTTCCCTGCATGCGCCGGATTGCCATAGTGAAGGCTGCCACCCCCAAATAGGCTTCGGTCTTACCCCCCCCGGTGGGGAACCACAGCAAATCGGCGTAGGCCTCAACGGGCTCAACGCGATCCGGATGACTCGGGTCTGCCAGGGACGGAATCGAGAGAAGGAGGAATGCCAATTGAAATGGCCGCCAGCTGCGGTTCTTCAGTACATCGAACTTGTCGATGGTGACATCCTCGCCACGGCGCATGGCCAGCGCGTATTGGCTGCGCACGCGTTGCGTGGCCATCGCTTTGTTGGCGAAGCGAAAGGCCGCCAGTGCCTTTTCATTGGTTTTCAGCGTGTCGATCCCCTGCTGCAGGCGAGTATGGATTTCCTGGCAGCGATCCATCGCTTGTTGCGATTGGGTGTCGTAGCCGGTGACTTCACCCCCAATGCGAGTGCGTTGTTCATTGATCCACGCTGCGTAATCCTTGGTCAGCATGCCCAAGGCGTTGACGAGCGGGTCGATGTCCAGGGTCGCTAGCCTCTGCATATCGAGCAAGCCACTACTGACCATCTCGCGCATCGCCGGGCGATCGGATGGATCAAGGCCTGGCGTCTCCGTCACCTGTACCTCGTACTGGGGCATCACCGTAGTGCGCACCTCGGTGGCCGACGTCATGTCGTCTGCGGTTTCAGCGTGGACAGCAACACCATGGCCCACGGCGAATTCAACGCGGTTGCGGTATATCATCTCCAGTGCTTCACGCTCGGGATCCATGCCGTCGGCGTCAAGCACTGGCCTGCGCCGGAAGATGGCGCGCTTTGTCGCATCAATTTCCGAACGAACGATTAACTCAGGCTGAAATACCCAAGCCGTATCACGGTTGGTATCAAGCTCTTTCTGTGCATTCACAAGGAACAGCGTAACCAGCCGATCGCCCTTGGCATTCTTGGCCCGAATGGAACCTTGCACGCGCACTTCGGGGAAATTTTTGTCGGGTGCCTGGTGCGGTATCACGCCTTCAGTCAGGGGCAACAAGATCTTGCCGCCACAAGGAATGCGCTGCCACACTTTAACTTTCTGACCGTTGGGCTTTTGTAATTCGTGCTCGTCATTTGGTACGCGCTCGTACCGCCCCCAACGTGCTTCTATCTCAATTCTGTTGGCATCTCCATCGACGCAGAAGGTCATGCCCAGGCTGCTGGGCACAAGCGACTGGTTGCTAGCGGCGTCGATCTCGTCTGACGAATCCGACTCCGGTTCCACACGCCCAGTAGCGGTTCCAAACTCTGCACCAGGTTCGTGACGTCCGGGAGGCTTGACCGCCGTGGGCTCTTCTGCGTCGTCATCATTGGCCAGAGGTCCGTCAAGCCCTTCAATGCCCTCTTGTGTGGTCTCACGCGGGGCAAGTTTGCCAACCAGGTAGCGATCCCGTACACCCATGTCGACGATGCGTTCACGGGGCCCACCAGCAGGACCGAGCAGGTCGTCCATCACGGACAGTTGCAGTAGTTCGCGAATATAGGTCTGATCCTCAATGATCGGCACTTCGGCGACCGTCTTATGCAACGCCTTGGGGAGCAATTCCAGAAAATCCGCCCATTGAACACGACCAACGGTGCCAGACGAAGGCGGGGTCAGAGAAGTAGTACCAATCGAAACCTCCGGATTTACCAACAGCATGCGGTCGAAGTAGAGCGTGGTGGTATCCAGATCGGAACGAATCCGCAGCACACGTCCGACTCGCGTGATGTGACCTGCGGTGTTCAGATTCAACACCCAATCGTCTTCAGCAATGGCTTGATACAGCGAACGATCACCTTTCAGCCGCAACGTATATGGCGCAAACGTAAGATCGACAGCAAGGCCGTGATTGATGGCGATCCATGCATTCGGGCTTTTACTCTGTATCAAGTCCATCATCACCTCACCTAAAAGGTTTTTATTTATGCAGCGGCAGCATTCGCACTTGCTGCATGCAAATAACTTTTGGTCGACAAGTAGTCAGAGACACCATCTAATACTGCTTTGATGAATATTTTTATTTCATCGAAGATCGCAACAAGCTCATCTACGGAAGTGTCCTGGCCGCAATCCTCAAATGAAATACCGCCATGGGCCAATTCATTTCTCTTTGTTTTGACGTTGAGAAGCCTGACGCCATCGCGCGAAGCAATCCTGTCATGATCGGCAAGCTGAAATCCATATTCCTTTGCTTTGTCTTTGATCAAGCGGCCATCTAGATTGCCAGAAAACAGGTCTTTTTTGTCAAAACCAAGCCAAATCAACGCGCTGGATATCGGAATAGTTGCATCAAGCAATTCCGATGGCGCTTCTGATGACACGGCCTTGCGAAGACCCTTGATGGCAATTCTTCTTACATCCTCTTTTAGTTCGTCAAAGCCAACCTGCTCATCCGCGATGTGTTGATGTATGGCATCTATTGAATTCGTCATCGTTGCCTCCACTAGGTTGTACAGCATCAAATAAGCGGAAGCTCTCAGTGTCTTCTCAAGGTCTCTGCCGACGACATAAGTATTCGGGTCTGCTGCATCCAATGGTTCACCGCACAACCTTGAATCCCTGTTGTCTCTCATAAATTGCAGCATTTCGAAGAAGCGCTCAATCTCTCGGCAGCGAGAGTTATAAGTTTCCTCTGCGCCAACCATTGCTGGAATTGATGTGCTCATACGGTTGGCTCGACCCCATTAGCCCATTCGATGTCTCGGCCAAGCAAGCTATCTCTGACGAAATGGATTCTGTTGATTACCCGAGGACGCGAATTGCTTGCATCCGATCGAGTCAAATAACGAAACATTTCGCTTTCGAGCCAATCCATGCTGGCAGGCTGAATGTTCGGGACTTCAGCGAGAGCAAGTGCGACGCCAATAGCAATCGCTTCGAACCTTATTCGAGGCACCGATGAATTATTTTGATTCTTGCGGAAGTGATATGGAAAATGCTGGCGAACAAATGAAAGCATTCCCATGAAGCTTCTCTCGAAAGCGGCGCTGTCAAATCCATTCAGATTTTTTTCATCAAGGTAGTCATCCAGGAACTCATCTACCCGGCGGTCGAAGTTCTCATATTGGTCTCGATAGGCAAAAAATCGCAGTATGAGCTCTGGATATTCCCTGCGCTTTACGCGGGCTTCACTAATAGGGCACAGATTTTTGAATTCCTGAACGTCGGACAGGTCACGGATAAATTTTAGGAATTTTCCATCGCGTGACCCCATTCGCTTTTCCATGTC
>Ga0228700_1001367_pt1 | contig 16225 bp, 13 predicted proteins | sample McNCre317_Aug_MG_FD_178019 | JGI IMG/M metagenome (GOLD analysis project Ga0228700, IMG submission 178019) | Freshwater microbial communities from McNutts Creek, Athens, Georgia, United States - 3-17_Aug_MG | ecosystem: Environmental > Aquatic > Freshwater > Creek | place: USA: Georgia...
CTCAACCTGCCGGCCGGCACCCTGACCCAGACCGTGCGGCCACAGTCCAAGATCAAGGCCTATGTGCTGGGCCTGTACCAGCAGGCCCGGCTGGACCCCGGCCTCTTGCACAAGCCGGCGGTGGTGGCCAGCGTGAGCGACTTTCTGCTGGACAGCCTGCTGCGCCCGCCGCAGCAGGGCAGCACCGGCGGCGAAAGCAGCCATGCCCACTGGCACCTGGTGCAGCGCTGCGTGGAGCTGGTGCAGGACGGGGGCGAAGAGAGCTGCACCGTCACCGCCCTGTGCGCCCAGACCGGGGTGAGCCGGCGCACTCTGCAAAACGCCTTTCTGCGCGTGCTGGACATGAGCCCCCTGGCCTATGTGAAGGCGGTGCGGCTCAAGCAGGCGCGCGAGGCGCTCAAGCAGGCGCAATCGGTGACCGAGGCGGCAACATCGTGCGGTTTCTGGCACTTCGGCCATTTCGCGCACGACTACCAGGCCATGTTTGGCGAGCGTCCCTCTGACACACTGAAGCGCCGCTGAAGTCGCTGGCCTCCACGTTCCTCTGCAGCAGCCCCTTGGCGTTGGCGTTGGCAGCAGCGGTGCGGCGTGCACGCTGTGCCCCTTAAAAATCAGGGCCTGGGCTTGCGAGCGGCCATCCAGCCTTCCACGCTGTAAACCAGCAGGGCCGCCCAGATCAGGCCAAAGCCCACCAGGCGCGCCGGCGCAAAAGGCTCGTGGAACAGCCAGATGCCCAGCACGAACTGCAGGCTGGGCGAGATGTACTGCAGGATGCCCATGGTGGTGAGCTTGATGCGCCGGGCCCCCGCCGCAAACAACAGCAGGGGCATGGCCGTCATGGGCCCGCCCAGCACCAGGAGGCCCAGCATCTGGGTGTGGCCCGCCACAAAAACGCTCTCGCCCTGCACGGTGCGCCAGGCCAGCACGGCCGTAGCCAGCGGCGCCAGCATCAGGGTCTCCAGGGTCAGGCCTTCCAGTGCGCCCAGGGCGCCCACCTTGCGCAACAGGCCGTAGCCGCCAAAGCTCAGCGCCAGGACCAGGGCGATCCAGGGCGGGTGCCCCGCCTGGATGGCCAGCCAGAGCACGCCGCTGCTGGCCACCGCCACCGCCACCCACTGCCAGGGACGCGGGCGCTCATGCAGCACGAAGAAACCGATGGCCACGTTCACCAGCGGCAGGATGAAATAGCCCAGGCTGGCATCCAGCACATGCTGGTTCTGCACCGCCCACACATAGGTCAGCCAGTTCAGCGTCAAGAGGCCGGCCGAGAGCGCAAAGGCACCCAGCACCCGGGGCTGGTGCAGCAGCTGGCCCAGCCAGGCCCAGTGCCGCTTGTAGAGCAGCACGCACAGCAGGAACAGCAGCGACCACACCGTGCGGTGCATCACCACCTCCAGCGGCGCCACGCCCACCAGCAGGTGGAAATAGGCCGGGAACAGCCCCCAGGCCCCATAGGCCAGGGTGGCATAGACAACACCAGGATTCATGGCAATAAGCAGTAAATAAAAAAACGCGCCAGGGGCGCGTTTTTCGGGACAGCCAGCAGGGATTACTTGCTGACCACGCGCACCATTTCCAGGCACTTGTTGGAGTAGCCCCACTCATTGTCGTACCAGCTCACCAGCTTCACGAAGGTGCCGTCCAGCGCAATGCTGGCGTCCTTGTCGAAGATGGAGGTGCGGGTGTCGCCACGGAAGTCGGTGGCCACCACCTTGTCTTCGGTGTAGCCCAGCACGCCCTTCAGGGCGCCTTCGCTCTGGGCCTTGATTTCGGCGCAGATCTCGGCCAGGGTGGCGCTGGTGTTGAGTTCCACCGTCAGGTCCACCACCGACACATCGCTGGTGGGCACGCGGAAGGACATGCCGGTGAGCTTCTTGTTCAGCTCGGGAATCACCACGCCCACGGCCTTGGCGGCACCGGTGCTGCTGGGGATGATGTTTTCCAGAATGCCGCGGCCGCCGCGCCAGTCTTTGTTGGAGGGGCCGTCCACCGTCTTCTGGGTGGCGGTGGCGGCGTGCACCGTGGTCATCAGGCCGCGCTTGATGCCGAACTTGTCATGCACGACCTTGGCCAGGGGAGCCAGGCAGTTGGTGGTGCAGGAGGCGTTGGAGATGATGGCCTCGCCCTTGTAGGTCTTGTCGTTCACGCCGAAGACGAACATGGGGGTGTCGTCCTTGGAGGGGGCCGACAGAATCACCTTCTTGGCGCCGGCATCGATGTGCTTTTGCGCGGTGACCTTGTCCAGGAACAGGCCGGTGGATTCGATCACCACCTCGGCGCCGACTTCGTTCCACTTCAGGTTGGCGGGATCGCGCTCCTGCGTCAGGCGGATCTTCTTGCCGTTGATCACCAGGGTGTTGCCCTCGACCGAGACTTCACCCTTGAAGCGGCCGTGCACGCTGTCGTACTGCAGCATGTAGGCCAGGTAGTCGGGCTCCAGCAGGTCGTTGATGCCGACCACTTCAATATCGCTGAAATTCTGCAGGGCGGAGCGCAGCACATTGCGACCGATGCGACCGAAACCATTGATGCCAATCTTGATAGTCATTTGCTTCTCTCTTAGGTAAAAAATCGATTGTCTGAAAAAACGCCCGCGCCCTATTTGCGCTGCAGCACGGCCTGCACGGTGTCGGCCACATTCTGCTCGGTAAAGCCGAAGTGCTTGAACAGCACCGGTGCCGGTGCCGACTCGCCAAAGGTGTCAATGCCCACCACCGCGGCCACGCCGTATTTCCACCAGCCGTCACTGGAGCCCATTTCCACCGCCACACGGGGCAGGCCGGCAGGCAGCACGCTGCTCTTGTAGTCCACGCTCTGGCGGTCGAAGGTGGTGGTGCTGGGCATGGAGACCACACGCACCGCGATTTTGCGCTCGGCCAGCAGCTGCTGGGCCTTGAGCGCCAATTGCACTTCGGAGCCGGTGGCGATGATGACGGCCTGCGCCTTTTTCTTCAGGCCCACATCGGCGGGCTCTGCCAGCACATAGGCACCCTTGCTGATGGCGTCGATGCCGCTGGCATCGGGTGCCAGCTCGGAGTCGCCCTTGGCGGCATAGGCCAGGTTCTGGCGCGACAGCAGCAGAGCCGTGGGCTTGGTTTCGTTTTGCAGGGCCACGGTCCAGGCCACGGCGGTTTCGGCGGTATCGGCCGGACGCCACACGTCCAGGTTGGGGATCAGGCGCAGGGAGGCGGCATGCTCGATCGACTGGTGGGTGGGGCCGTCCTCGCCCAGGCCGATCGAGTCGTGGGTGAACACATGGACCACGCGCAGCTTCATGAGAGCTGCCATGCGGATGGCATTGCGGCTGTAGTCGCTGAAGGTCAGGAAGGTGCCGCCATAGGGGATGAAGCCACCGTGCAGGGCCACGCCGTTCATGATGGCGGCCATGCCGAACTCGCGCACGCCGTAGTTGATGTGGCGGCCACCCACGGCGTTGCCGTTGGCATCCGCCGTCTGCACCACATCGCCCTGGGGCGTGACGCGCAGGTTGGGCGTGCTCTTGGTGTTGGTGAGGTTGGAGCCGGTGAGGTCGGCCGAGCCACCCAGCAGCTCAGGGATGGCGGCGGTGAAGGCTTCCAGCGCCAGCTGCGAAGCCTTGCGGCTGGCCACGGTTTCACCTTTTTGGTGGGCACCGATGATGGTGTCCACCGCGGTCTGCACAAAGTTCTTGGGCAGCTCGCCCTTGGCGCGGCGCAGCAGCTCCTTGGCCAGGGCCGGGTAGGCGGCCTTGTAGGCATTGAAGCGCTCGGCCCATTCCTTTTGCGCGGCGGCGCCACGGGCCTTGGCATCCCAGTCGGCATAGACCGCCTTGGGGATGACAAAGGGTGCATGCTCCCAGCCGATGGCTTCGCGGGTGAGCTTGATTTCCTCGGCACCCAGGGGCTCGCCGTGGGCCTTGGCGGTGTTGGCGCGGTTGGGGCTGCCCTTGCCGATATGGGTCTTGCAGATGATCAGCGTGGGGCGGTCGCTGGACTTCTTGGCGTCGGCAATGGTCTTGGAGACCAGGGCGGCGTCATGGCCGTCGATCGGGCCCAGCACGTTCCAGCCATACGAGACAAAGCGCAGCGCGGTGTTGTCGGCAAACCAGGGCTGCACCTGGCCGTCAATGGAGATGCCGTTGTCGTCGTACAGGGCGATCAGCTTGTTCAGGCGCCAGGCGCCGGCCAGCGAGGCTGCCTCGTGGCTGATGCCCTCCATCAGGCAGCCGTCGCCCAGGAAGGCGTAGGTGTGGTGGTCCACCACGGCATGGCCTTCGCGGTTGAATTCCTTGGCCAGCAGCTTTTCGGCCAGCGCCATGCCCACGGCATTGCTGATGCCCTGGCCCAGCGGGCCGGTGGTGGTTTCCACGCCGGGGGTGATGCCGTACTCAGGGTGGCCGGCGGTCTTGCTGTGCAGCTGGCGGAAGTTCTTCAGCTCCTCCATGGGCAGCTTGTAGCCGCTCAGATGCAAGAGCGCGTAAATCAGCATGGAGCCGTGGCCGTTGGACAGCACAAAGCGGTCGCGGTTGAGCCACTGGGGGTTGGCCGGGTTGTGGCGCAGATGGTCGCCCCACAGGGCGACTGCCATGTCGGCCATGCCCATGGGCGCACCGGGGTGACCGGAGTTGGCGGTTTGTACTGCGTCCATGGCAAGTGCGCGGATTGCGCTTGCCATCTGTTGGGTGTTGGCCATGTTTGGCGGCTCCAGTTGGGTAGTTGGGCAGAGATCGGGACTCGGCATTTTACCGGTGCCGGTGCGGCGGGCCCGCAGCCCCACGCTATGCTTGGCCCATGAGCCTCTTATTCAGCCCCTTGCAACTGCCCTCGCCGCGTGGTGGCCTGGCGCTTTCCAACCGCATCGTGGTGGCCCCCATGTGCCAGTACGCAGCACAAGACGGGCTGGCCAGCGACTGGCACCTGATGCACTGGGGCAACCTGCTCAACAGCGGCGCCGGCCTGTTCACCATCGAGGCCACTGCGGTGCTGCCCGAAGGCCGCATCACCCCGGCCTGCCTGGGCCTGTGGGATGCCCGCACCGAAGACCGCCTGGCCGGCACCCTGCAGCGCGCACGCGCCCTGGCGCCGCACACACCGGTATGCATCCAGCTGGCGCACGCCGGGCGCAAGGCCTCCAGCAACCTGCCCTGGCTGGGCGGGCAGTTGCTGGGCCTGGCTGAAGGCGGCTGGCAAACCCATGCGCCCTCGGCCCTGGCGCCGCTGGCACAGGAAGCCCCCCCGCTGGCCATGGACGCAGCCGCCCTGGAGCGGGTGCGCGAGGCTTTTGCCATTGCCGCGCGGCGCGCCGATGCCATGGGCATTGAAGCCGTGGAGCTGCACGCGGCGCACGGTTACCTGCTGCACCAATTCCTCTCTCCGCTTGCCAACCAGCGTGACGATGCCTACGGCGGCAGCCTGGAACACCGCATGCGCTTTCCGCTGGAAGTGTTTGCCGCCATGCGCGCGGCCACCCGGGGCGTGCTGGGCGTGCGCATCTCGGCCACCGACTGGGTGGACGGCGGGCTTGACCTGGAGCAGAGCAGCACCTTTGCCCAGCGCCTCAAGGCCCTGGGCTGCGACTTCATCCACGTCTCCAGCGCCGGCGTGTCGCCGCTGCAGCGCATCACCCTGGGCCCGGGCTACCAGGTGCCCTTTGCCCGCAGCATTCGCGCCGCCACCGGCATGGCCACCACGGCGGTGGGCCTGATCACCGAGGCCCGGCAGGCCGAGGCGATTCTGCAAGCCGGTGATGCCGACCTGATCGCCTTGGCCCGGGCCCTGCTCTACCAGCCGCGCTGGGCCTGGCAGGCCGCCGCCGAGCTGGGCGGCACGGTACAGGCCAACCCGGCCTACTGGCGAGCCCTGCCGCGCGAGGCCTCCACCATTTTCGGCACCATCCGCCAGGGCGGTCGCTGAAGGACGGTGCATGCAGGGACTGCACCTGACCGCCGACCTGGCCCAGTGCGCATGCGCCTCTGCGCTGCTGACCGATGCCCAGCAGCTGGGCGCGCTGTGCCTGCAGGCGGTGCAAACGGCCGGCCTGCGCGCGGTGGGCCAGCTGTTCCACCGCTTTGAGGCCACAGCGCGCGGCCCCGGCGGCGTGACGGCCACGGTGCTGCTGGCCGAATCGCATCTGTGCGTGCACACCTGGCCGGAGCTGGGCGCGGTGACGCTGGATGTCTATGTCTGCAACTTCGGCGCCGACCACAGCCAGCAGGCCCAGTCGCTCATGGACGCGCTGCTGGCGGCCTTTCAGCCCGGCCACTGCAGCCAGCGGGCGCTGCCACGCGGCGTCGATTAACCCAGGATGCGGCTGCCGGCCAGGTGCCCCAGCGTGAACGCCTCTTCAAACACCGAGTAGCCGGCCCAGTCACTGTGGGCAAAGCCGATGCGGCCCCACACCGGGGGCAGCTGCGGCAGGCGGCCCAGGGGGTCAGGCCGGGGGATGGCCATGGCGTGGCCATAGCGGGTGATGTCCAGCCGCCGGGTCTTGGCCGGCAGATCGGGGTGTGCCTGTGCCAGCTCCTGCAGGATGGCATCGCGCCACCAGGACCAGGGTTGCAGCAGCAGGGCGCGGCCCTGGGCCGGGGTGCCCTGGCCGTCTGCGCCGTCGCCAAGTGACCGGTAGTAGCTCAGCACCGTGCCAGAGCGCACCGGCAGCAGGCTTTGGTGCATGGCATCCACATAGCCCAGGCCCAAGGCGCTGCCGGCCTCGCCATACAGCACGTTGTCCCAGCTCGGCGGGGGCCCTTTGCGGTCCAGCAAGGGCTCATCAATGTGGAGGTTGGCCACCAGCCAGGGCGCGTACGCGGTGCGCCCGGCCTGCTCTGCCAGCCAGTCGGGCGGGTTTTGCAGCAGCCGCACGGCAACAAAAAGGGGCAGGGCCAGGATCAGGCGTTCGGCCTGCCAGCGCTCCAGCTGTTGCGTGCTGCTGTTGAACACCTCGACGCCAACGCCATGCTTGTCCTGCGCGGCCCGCAGCACCACCTGCCCGCAGTGCAGCCGCTCGCCCAGGGGGGCCGCCAGGCGCCGCGTGAGCCAGCCATTGCCTTCGGGCCAGGTGAGCACGCCCTCGTGCGGGGCGGCATCGCCACCCGGCGCCTGAAAACCGTGGCGGCTGGCAAAGTAGTGGATGCCGGCCCAGGCCGAGACGGTGGCACAGCCAGCGCCAAAGTCGTCACGGCAGCAGTAGTCCAGGTACCAGCGCAGGTAGGGGTCGTCCAGGCGGTTCTGCCCCAGCCAGTCGGCAAAGCGGAGGGTGGCCAGCGCCTGCTGCAGGGGGCTGTGGGCCGCGAGCAAGGCCGGCAGGCTCCAGCGCGCCGCTTGGCGGGCCTGCTCCACCAGGGCGGCAAAGCGCTGGTACTGCGCCAGCGTGGCGGGCGCCACGCCCTGCAGGGGCAGCAAGCCTTCCTGCCAGGCACCGTGCAGAAACAGCCGCTCCTGCGGGCTGTGGCAGAGGTGGCGCTCGTCGTACTGCCAGCGCCCGGCCTGGCGCTGTCGCAGGCCCAGCTCCTCCAGCAGGTCTTGCACCTCATGCGCAGCGTCGCCGGGCACGGGCAGGTAGTGCGCGCCCAGGGGGTGGGCCATGCCGGCCATGCTGGCGCCGCGGGCATTGCCGCCGGCCTCGTCCTCCAACTCCAGCACGGCAAAGTCCTGCATGCCCGCCAGGCGCAGGGCACGGGCGGCGGCCAGGCCTGCCACACCGCCTCCTGCAATCAGCACCCGGGTGCGGTGCTGCACCGTGGCGGGCCCGGCGGGCCGGTGGACGGGGTCGCGCAACAGGTGGCCGCGCGCCTGCGCAATGCCAGTGAAGCCACCCTGGATTTGCCGTGCAGGGTGGCAGCCTGCGAGGGCGGCGGCCCCCGCGGCCGATGCCGCCAGAAAGCGGCGGCGCGGTATCGATGCGGCAGCCCCCATGCCCACTACTTCGCCACCCGCCCCCACTCTTCCTCGTAGGTGCTGACCAGCACCTGGTTGGACAGGCGGTTGATGTCGGTGGGCAGCTCGGCCATGTCCTGCGGGAAGTCGAACAGCAAGGGCAGGCTCTGCGTGTTGAGGAAGCGCAGGCCTGGCGGCAGCTGCGTGGGCAGGCGCCAGGGCCTGCGGCTGGCCAGCACAAAGCCCCACTCCCCAAAGCTGGGCACATGGGCGTGGTAGGGCGTGGCCGTCAGCCCGACCGAGGCCACCGTGTGCACCACGGTCCAGAAGCTCCTGCGGGCCACCAGCGGCGAGGTGGTCTGGATCACTGCATAGCCGCTGACTGAGAGGTGCTGCTCCAGCAGGGCATAAAACGATTGCGTGAACAGCTTGCCCACCGAGAAATTGCTGGGGTCGGGGAAGTCGACCACGATGACATCGAACACCTCGCTGCTGTGCTCCAGAAAGCCAAAGGCATCGGTGTTGACCACTTGCACCTTGGGCGAGGACAGAGCCTGCGCGTTGAGGGCGGCAAGCAGCGGGTCCTCGGCAAAGAGCCGGGTCATGGCCGGGTCGAGCTCCACCAGGGTGATGCTCTGCACGCCCGGGTATTTGAGGATCTCGCGCACCGCCATGCCGTCGCCGCCGCCCAGCACGGCCACCTTGCGCGGCGCGGCCTGCGCGGCAAAGGCGGCCATGGCCGGGTGTACCAGGGCCTCGTGGTAGCGGTATTCGTCGCGCTGGGCGAACTGCAGGTTGCCGTTCAGAAACAGGCGCAGGCCCGCTCGCCCTTCACCCGGCGCGTTGGTAACGACGATGCGCTGGTAAGGCGTGCTCAAGGCCAGGATGGCATGGTCCTGGTAGAGCCGGTCCTCGGCCCAGCTGGTGAGGTGGTCGGCCCAGGCCATGGCCGCCGCCAAAAGGGCCAGGGTGGCCAGGCAGGCCGTGGCATGGGCACGCAGCTGGCGCAGTTCATGGCGAAACAGGTACAGGGCCCACAGTGCCACAGCCGCGTTCATCAGGCCGAACAGCAAGCCGGTACGGGCCAGGCCCAGATGGGGCAGCAGCCAGAGCGGGAACGCCAGCGAGACGGCCAGTGCGCCCAGGTAATCAAAGGTCAGCACCTGTGAGACCAGCTCCTTCAGCGCCACATTGCGACGCAGCATGCGCATCACCAGCGGTATCTCCAGGCCCACCAGCACGCCCACCAGCATCACCAAGGTGTATAGCAGGAGGCGAAAGGCCTGCGGCAGGGCCGCGTGGGCGACAAACAGCAGCAGCGGCAGCAGGCCGCCGGCCAGGGCGACCAGCAGTTCAATGCGCAGGAAGTGCGCGCCAAGCTGGCGCTCCAGAAAGCGCGACAGGTACGAGCCCAGGCCCATGGCAAACAGGTAGGCGCCGATGACCGTGGAGAACTGCAGCACCGAATCCCCCAGCAGGTAGGAGGCCAGGGCGCCGGCCGCCAGCTCATACACCAGGCCGCAGGCCGAGATGACGAAGACCGACACCAGGAGCGCCAGTTCGATGGCGCTGGGCGCCTGGGGCGCCTCTTGTACGGCCCGCGCCCCGACCATGGATTCAGTGAATCGCCGCGGCCACGATGATGCAGATGCCCAGCGACATGGCAACCACCACCAGGGCCAGTGCGCGGTTCTGCTTTTCGACGATCTCCAGCCACAGGTTGTAGGGCGTGAGCTTGTCGATGAGGACAAAGCACAGCCAGAAGATCAGCACCCCGGCCAAGGCATACACCACAGAGCCCAGCAAGACCTCGGGTTTCATCCATTCCATGGTGCGTCCTTTGTAGAGGGGAGAAGGCCTCGGTTATACCGCGTGCGCGGCCGGCCGCCGCGCTTATAACAGATGCCGTGTTTGGTGCTTGGCATGCTTGCAATTCCATTACACTGCTCCGCCTAGGGTAATTGCTAAATATAGAACCGTCGATCAACCCGGTGGAAGCCGCTGCAGCCGCTTTCACCCACAGCAGGGGCGCGAGCGTAAACGTACATGAATCAGCTCAGTGTTGAATTGCGCGAATTTCTGGCGCCCACCGATGGGGACGAAGAGCCGCCGCAAGTTGCCTACTCGCACGGCATCTGGGGGCCCGGCATCCGCCTCATGCGCAATCTGCGCTTTGTGCTCAAGGCCACGCTGATCTGCTCCATGTTCCTGCTGCCGATGGCCTGGCTCACCTGGTCCTATTTTTCAACCCTCACCACCCAGGCCGACTTCTCGGCCAAGGAACGCCTGGGCATTCGCTACAACCAGGCCGTCATGTCCGTGGTGGCTGCCACCCAGGACTGGCGCAGCGCCACCCTGTCCGCCCAGGCCACCGATGCCCAGCAGGGCGCACTCAAGACCGCCCAGGCCGCGCTGAACCGCATCGAGCAGGAAGTCGGCGCCGAGCTGCATGTAAGCAAGGCCTATGACAGTGCCACCGCCGCGCTGGCCGCCGCCGGCCAGGCCCAAGGCGAAGACCTGCCACGGGCCCAGACCGAGGCGGTGCGCGCCTTGCACGCCTTGCTGCTGCAGGCCACTGACGGCTCCAACCTGACGCTGGACCCCGACATCGACAGCTACTACCTGATGGACGCGCTCTACCTGCGCACACCCGACCTGGGTGAAAGCAGCGCCAACCTGGCCAGCCAGGGCCTGGCGGCCATGAAGGCGGCCAGCCTGTCGCCGGCGCAGTCCCGCACCCTGCTGCAGCTGCTGACGATGGCGCAGTTCCAGCTGGACAAGATGCAGACCGGCCTGAACAAGGCCCAGACCTTCAACCCGGACCTGGGCAAGTCCCTGCAATCCCAGGCCCTGCTCGATGACAGTGCCGCGCTCGTGGCGCTGGCCCACAAGTCGCTGCTGGACGGCCAGGACTTCTCACCGGCGGCGCAAAGCGCCTTTGCCGCTGCCGCCAACCAGGCCGCCCTGGCGCAGCGCGCTGCCGGCGAGCGCCTGGGCCAGGCGCTGGACGCGCTGGTGGGCGCGCGCCTGCAGTCCCTGCAAAACCAGCGCATCGTGGCTGCCGTGGTGCTGGCCTTGAGCCTGTCAGCGGCGCTGTACCTGTTCTACAGCTTTTTCCTGGTCACACGCGGCGGCCTGCTGCTGATCAGCCGCCACCTGGACGAGATGTCCGAAGGTGACCTGCGCCACCGCCCGCGCCGGCCCTGGGGCAGTGACGAGCCGGCCAAGGTGATCCTGGACCTGCGCAAGGCCTATGACTCGCTGCACATCCTGATCCGCAAGGTGCGCCACGCCGCGCGCGCCCTGCACAGCGCCTCAGCCGACATTGCCTCGGCCAGCGCCAACCTGGGAGACCGCACCGAGTCCAGTGCCTCGGTGCTCGAAGCGCAGGCCACCAGCATGCTCAACATCAACACCATGGTGAACGCCACCGCCGAGCGCACCACCATGGCGGCCGCCTTTGCCGTGGAAAACTCGCTGGTGGCCGAGAAGGGCAGTGCGGTGTTTGCCGATGTGGTGAGCACCATGCGCGAGATCCACACCTCTTCGGCCAAGATCAACGACATCATCTCGGTGATCGACGGCATTGCCTTCCAGACCAACATCCTGGCGCTGAACGCCGCCGTCGAAGCAGCCCGCGCGGGCGAGTCAGGCAAGGGCTTCGCGGTGGTGGCCAGCGAGGTGCGGCTGCTGGCCCAGCGCAGTGCCACCGCGGCCAAGGAGATCAAGGCCCTGATCAGCGCCAGCGTGGAGCGCGTGGGCAGCGGCACCGCCCTTGTGGAAGGCGCCGGCCAGACCATGACCGATGTGGTGGCCAACGCACGTCAGATCAATGCTTTCCTGGGTGAGATCGCCGCGGCTGCACGCCAACAGGCCGACTCGATCGGCGAGGTGGGCTATGCCATCCAGGCGCTGGACCAGAACACCCAGCAGAACGCCGCCCTGGTCAAGCAGACCCATGCTGCGGCCGACGCCCTGACCTCGCAGGCCGATGCCCTGCAGGACGAGATCGCCAACTTCCGCGTTGGCTAGCCCCCTTTCACTGCCTTGCCCAATTCAACGCTATGAAAATTCTGTTGGTGGATGACGCGCGTTCCGTGGTTCAGGTCATGACTTCGCGCCTGAACAGCTATGGCTACGAAGTGGTGCACGCCGAGAACGGCCAGAAGGCGGTGGAGCGCTTTGCCGAGGTCTGCCCCGACCTGATCCTGATGGACATCGAGATGCCGGTGATGAACGGCTTTGTCGCCACCAACAAGATCCGCGAGATCGAGGCCACCCAGGAGTGGGCCTGGACGCCCATCATCTTTCTGACCTCTTCGGACACGGTGGAGAACCTGACCACGGCCATCGAGGCCGGTGGCGATGACTTCATGTCCAAGTTTGTGCCGGAGCCGGTGCTGCAGGCCAAGATGCAGGCCATGAGCCGCATTGCCGGCCTGCGCCAGCGCTTGAGCCAGGCCAATGCCAAGCTGCAGAACATTGCCGACCACGACGGCCTGACCGGCCTGTTGAACCGCCGCAGCATGGACCGCAAGGTCGACCAGGCCTGGGAATATGCGCTGCAAAGCGGCAGCTCCTTTGGCCTCTTGATGCTGGACATCGACAACTTCAAGAAATACAACGACCACTACGGCCACCAGGCCGGTGACGACTGCCTGCGCCTGGTGGCCCGGGCCGTCGAGTCGGTGGCCCACAGCACCAACCGCCAGGGCCTGACGGTGAACGCCTTTGCCGCCCGCTACGGCGGCGAGGAATTCGCCGTGACCATTCCCACCGCCAGCTACCAGGCCTGCCAGCATGTGTCGCAGGCCATCGTGCAGGCCGTGCACAGCCTGTCGATCCCGCACGAGAAAAACAACGAATGGGGCGTGACCACCATTTCGGTCGGCGGCACCTGGCTGGACGCCGCCAACGGCCCGGTCAAGCACGTGTTCCGCCTGGCCGACGAAAAGCTCTACCTGGCCAAGGAACGCGGCCGCAACCGCGCAGAAATTTAACCAGCCGGGCAGCCCCAAGCCGCGAGCGCCCCCTCGAGGGGCAGGGAGCTACACGCAGTGAGCGACCGTGGGGGCCATGAGCGGCGCCGGGCAGCCCCAAGCCGCGAGCACCCCCTAGGGGGGCAGGGAGCTACACGCAGCGACCGTGGGGGCCATATCACTCAAACCAGTCCGGATAGATGTAGCACGCCTGCTCCAGCATCTGCTCGGCCAGGCGTTGAAGCGAGGCCAGCTCCTCTGGTTGCACCGGCTCGGTGGAGCCATAGGCGATCAGCTCGCGGTGGGTGTTGGCATACAGAATCTCATGCATCAGTGCCTCGGGCAGGTGCAGGGCCTCGCAGGCCAGCTGCATCACCATGCCACGGTGCCCCACCAGACCCGTGGGCAGGACGCCATGCAGGTACAGCACGCCCAGGCTGAGCGAATGGATGCCCTCGTTGGCCATGAAAAACTGGCTCAAGGGGCCGAAGTCTGCGGTCCTGGCCTTGCGGATGCAGGCCACCGCGTTGGACAGCAGGCGGATCGCCGCGATTTCATTGAAGCGCACGGTCTGCAATTGGCCGCTGCTGCGCAGCACTTGCAGTTCGGCAGGCAGGGCCCGCTGCAGGGTATAGCTCATGGCACCGTATCTCGTGTGGGGTTCTCCTACTTCTTATCGGCCGCCGCCCTCCAAACCGAAGGGAAATCTGGCCCCCACACGCCGCACTTTACTTGTGGCCTCCTCCGGTGGAAAAACCGCCAAAGGAGCCGCCAGCGCTGCGGCTGGCAAAGCCGCTGCGCGAGCAGTCCTGGGTGGCCGGGTCACAGGCGCTGGAACAGTTGGACAGCAGCAGGATCACCACCACCACCGCCACAAAAACCCAGAAATCAGGCCGCTGCAAAAGACCGGCGCCTGCCGCCAGCGGCCGCACATCGCTGCGCGCCAGCAGCTCCTTCTTGTCCTGCAGGCCAAAAGCCTGGGCCACCAGCTCGCTGGCCAGCACGCTGCCCACCGACCAGGTGCGCTCCCGTGCGGTCTGCTCCAGGGAAAGCAGGCTCTTGCCCGCGCTGTAGTCGCTGTGGCTGCTGCGCTGGTCGCGGCTGACCTGCCAGTAGAACTCGCCCAGCACATAGTTGGTCTGGGCTTCATAGCGCTCCTTGAGCTGGTAGCGTGTACCCAGGTAGGTGGCGCTCTGGCCACTGCTGCCCAGCACCGGCGCGCCAGTGGCCGGGCGCACCAGGCTCCAGCCCTCGGTGCTGTCCACCAGAAAGCAGAAGCCCCGCTGCTGGTTGTAGAGCAGGTACTCGTCCCAGCCAAACTGCTCATCGCTGTCGCCCGGCGCATGGCCCAGGCGGTTCTGCCAGCCCACCACCTGCCAGGGCAGGCCCTGCAGGGTGCCGCTGCGCCCCAGGGCGATCAGGGGCCGTACCGGCTCGTCCTGCAGGGCATGGCGCAGTTCGCCCCCCAGGCCCTGCGAGACGTCGATGATGCTGTGGCAGCTGCCGCAGGTCAGGCTTTGCGTGCTGGCCAGCTGCAGGCTGATGGGCGCGGCGCACTGCGGGCAGCTGAACTGGCGCGCGGTCTCGTTCTTTTCGGCGGCTTCGCGCAGGCCGGACAGCGCCAGCTCCTGCAGCAGCACCGCCTGGCCACGGCAAAGCTGCGGGGGGTCCAGCCCATAGTCCAGGCTGAGCACCTCGGCCACACCCTGGGCCGATTGGCTGCGCAGCTCGACCATGACAAAGCGCTGGCCCAGTGCCGGCAGATGAGGCAGCTCGCCCTGGGCCGCACGCAGCGCCACATGCTGGTGCGAGCTCACGCTGTATGGCTTGCCCTGGATCGCGGTGGTAGCACCCAGGCGCAGGGCCTGGGCCGGCGGCAGCGCACCGGGCAGCGACTGCGGCAGGGCAAACACATAGGCGCCGTTGTCCTCGGCCAGCCAGGCGCTGCTGCCATCGTCCAGGAGCGCATGCCACTCGGTCCACAGGCCTTCTTCATACTGGTACTGCAGGCGCCCCACCAGGCGAAAGCCCTGGCCCCGCCAGCGGCCGGTGGCCTGCAATTGCAGCGGGCTGTAGTCATCAAACAGCTCGGCCATCTTGCCGATGCGCTGCAGCACCTCGCCCTGGCGCAGCACCATGCTCTGGCAATAGGCGCAGATGGCGTGGCTGGACTGCGCGCTGAAGAATTCGACCGGCGCACCACAGCCCGGGCAGGGCGCCCGGTAGCTGCGTTGGGAGGGAGGGGTCGCCACGCCTGCGGATTCAGGCTAGACCAGCTTCTTGAGCAGCTCGGCCTTCTTGGCGTCAAACTCCGGTTGGGTGAGGATGCCCTTGCCCAGCAGCTCGGCCAGCTTTTCCAGCGTGGCCATCACCTCCTCGGGCTTCACGCCTGCAACCGGTGCCGCTGCCGGCGCCGCAGCGCCCTGCATACCGGCCTGCAGGTTCTGCGCCAGCACCTGGCCCAGGGCCACGCCTGCCCCCAGGCCCAGCGCCTCGCCGGCCGCGCCACCGCCCTGGCCGGCACCGGCGGCCAGCTGGGGCAGGGCCTGGGCCGTCTGGTACTGCATGAATTTGCCTATGTCGCCACCCACCATGCCCATGCCGATTTTCTGGTCCAGGACTTTTTGCAGTTCCTCGGGCAGGGACAGGTTCTGCACCGTCATGCCCTCCAGCTGCAGACCGATCTTGGCAAAGGCCGGCGCCAGCTGCTGCTGCATGGCCTGGGCAAACTGCAGCTGGTTGGCCGCCAGGTCCAGGAAAGCCACACCGCTGCCGGCAATGGCCGCACTGATGTTCTGCAGCACCAGGCCACGCAGCTGGCCTTCCAGGTCGGTGCTGCCATAGAGCTCGCGCGTGCCCGAGACCTCGGTGTGAAACACGGCGGGTGCGGTGATGCGGTAGCTGTAGTTGCCAAAGGCGCGCAGGCGCACCGCACCGAAGTCGGCGTCGCGCACGGTGATGGGCTGGGGCGTGCCCCACTTCTGGTCCAGCTGCTGGCGTGTGCTGAAAAAATAGACATCGCTCTTGAAGGGCGAGTCAAACAGCTTGTCCCAGTTTTTCAGGTTGGTCAGCAGGGGCAGGGTCTGGGTACCCAGGGTGTGGGTGCCGGGGCCGAACACATCGGCCACCTTGCCTTCGTTGACGAAGAGCGCCATCTGGCTTTCGCGCACCACCAGCACGGCGCCGTTCTGGATTTCCATGTCCTGCATGGGGAAGCGCCAGGCCAGGGTGCCGTCTGCGGCTTCGGTCCACTGGATGACGTCAATAAACTGCTTCTTGATGAAGTCCATCAGTCCCATGGCAGGCCTCCGCGTTGCTGTGATCGTGGCACATGATACCGCTGGCCCCACCCCGGCAGACAGGCACACCGCAGCCACCATTTGCACACAGATT
>Ga0228700_1001368_pt1 | contig 16224 bp, 15 predicted proteins | sample McNCre317_Aug_MG_FD_178019 | JGI IMG/M metagenome (GOLD analysis project Ga0228700, IMG submission 178019) | Freshwater microbial communities from McNutts Creek, Athens, Georgia, United States - 3-17_Aug_MG | ecosystem: Environmental > Aquatic > Freshwater > Creek | place: USA: Georgia...
CATCGACTGCGCGGTGTGTATCCCTGAGTGCCCTGTGAACGCCATCTACGCCGAAGAAGATGTGCCAGAAGGCCAAGAACACATGACCAAGCTCAACGCTGAGCTGTCACTCATTGGCTGGCCCAGCATCACCAAGCGCAAAGCGCCTTTGGCTGACGCTGAGGTGTGGAAAGACAAAACCGGCAAGCTCGCCGAACTCAAGCGCTAAACACTTCGCCACGCGCACATGGCCCCATGACGGCACACACGATCACGGCACACACCATTCACAGCGACGCCGTCATCGTGGGCGCAGGCCCCGTGGGCCTGTTTCAGGCGTTCCAGCTGGGGCTGCAAGACATTCGCTGCCACCTCATTGACGCACTGCCCCATGTGGGCGGCCAGTGCGTGGAGCTGTATGCCGACAAACCGATTTACGACATTCCTGGCATCCCTGTGTGCACGGGCCGTGAGTTGGTGGCGCAGCTGCAAACCCAAATCCAACCGTTCGCGCCGACCTTTCACCTCCACCAAGAAGTGACGGAGGTTGAGCGTTTAGACAATGGCCTCATCTCCGTGCGGACCTCGACCCAGCAACACTTCGTTTGCAAGGTCTTGGTCATTGCGGCAGGCGTGGGCGCGTTTCAAGCGCGCAAGCTCGCCGTCGAAGGTGCGGCAGCACTCGAAGGCACGCACGTGCATTACCGCTTGGGGGATGACGCCCGCTTTGCAGACCAAGACGTGGTGGTGTTGGGCGGCGAAGCATCTGCTGTTGCGGCTGCGTTGACACTGACGCTCGACACAAAAGCACCCTCTCTCAAACCATTGAGCGTGACGCTGATGCATCGCCGCGATGTGTTCACTGCCGATCCCGTGCTGCTGCAAGCCATGCGTGATGCGGTGGCCAGCGGCAAGCTGCAACTGCAAATTGGCCAGCCCACCGCCTTGCTGAGCCACGCGCAACATCTGCACGCCGTGCAAGTGGCGACGCCCGATGGCCAAACTCTTGAGCGCCCAGCGCAGCATGTGCTGGCATTCTTGGGCCTCTCGCCCAAGCTCGGCCCCATTGCCCACTGGGGCTTGGCGATAGAGCGCAAGCAACTGGTGGTGAACACTGAAACCTTTGCCACCGATGTGCCGGGCATCTTTGCTGTGGGCGACATCAACACCTACCCTGGCAAGAAAAAACTCATCTTGTGCGGCTTCCACGAAGCCACCCTCGCCGCTTTTGGCGCGGCGGCCATCGTGCATCCCACCCGCAAAACCTTGCTGCAATACACCACCACCTCCACCGAGCTGCACCGCTTGCTGGGTATCGCTTAAAATTCACACCGCGTCAGCAATGGCGCATTCGCTAGGGGTGTTGAAGCCGTCACCGACTTCGACTGAGAAAGTCCCTTTGAACCTGTTGAGACCCGCCCACAGCGGGTCTCAAAGTCCGCAAGGACTTGAGGTAATCCTCGCGCAGGGAAGCTGGCCTTCACAGGACAACCACTTTGAGTGCGGTTGTTCAGGCCTCGCCGAACTGCCATTCACTTGAGAGACAAGCAATGGCAACTACCAACAACGCATCACTCGCCCCCGTGGGCCAAGACGCCCGCGTCTTCACTGGGTTTTCTCACGCCTCGCTGTGGTTCAGCTTCGGGGTAGGCCTGCTAGTCATGCAGGTCGGCGCTTATTTGGCGCCCGCCATGGGCACGTACGATGCGCTCATCGCCATCGTGCTTGGCTCCATCGTGGGTTCAGCCTTGTTGGCTGTCACCGCCAAACTCGGTTGTGACAGTGGTCTATCCAGCGCGGGACTGATGCATCGTGTGTACGGCAGCGCTTTTGCTCGTTTCCCCGTGTTGCTCAACATCGTACAGCTGATTGGCTGGACCACCTTTGAACTGGTGGTGATGCGCGATGGCACCGCTGCCATTGGCGAGCGTACCGTGGGCACGCCACTGAACATCCTCTGGCCGACCTTGCTGTGGGGCGGTGTGTTGACCTTGCTGATGACGGGGTCCATGCTCAAGCTGGTGCGCCAGTTTGTCAGCCGCATTGCCTTGCCTTTGGTCATTGGCTCATTGCTTTGGTTGAGTTGGCATTTCATCGGCGTGGCAAGCACCCAAGGTTTGACCTCCTTCATGGCGCGGCCAGGTGACGGCAGCATGGGTATGCTCTCGGCCATCGACTTGGTCATGGCCATGCCCGTGTCGTGGTTGCCGCTGGTGGCCGATTACGCGCGCCATGGCCGCAACGGACGCAGCACCTGGGCAGGCACTTGGGTGGGCTACGCCATCGCCAATGCGTGGTGTTATGCCTTGGGTTTTTTGGTCACGGGGGTGTCAGAACCTGGCACCGACTTGGTGATGGCCTTGTTGTTCGCCCAAGGCGGCTTGCTGGCACTGGGATTGATCTTGCTTGATGAGCTAGACAACGCCTACGGTGATGTGTACTCGGGTGCGGTGTCGGCTCACAGCCTCAAATCCACTTGGTCAATTCGCCGTTGGGGCCTAGTCTTGGCGGTGTTATGCACGGCCCTAGCCTTGGTACTGCCCATACACAGCTTGGAGCCTTTCTTGTTAATGCTCAGCTCGGTGTTCGTGCCGCTCTATGGCGTGATCCTGGGGCGTTGGTCCAATGTCATGCGCATGCCTGACGATGCACACACACACAAAATAGACCTGATCACTGCAACACTGTGGCTGCTAGGTGTGGCGGTATTTCATGCTGCAGCCAGTTGGTTACCGCAATATGGCTCGGCCTTGCCCAGCCTTTTGGTGACGTTTAGTCTCGCGTACCTCACACGCCATGCGACGCACGGGGCAGCGATGCGTGGGGCAGTCCAGTGAACGCTTCATCTCTCAACATACCCAGCGCCAACATGAACGCACTTGTCTCAGAACTGCTTGCCTTCATCGCGCGTCCAGAGGTCAGCGACGACGATTTCAACGCACTCGCGCTGACACTCTTTGCCCACCAGTTTGAACACAACCTGCCTTTCCAAAAGTTTTGCCAAGGCCGCGGCAAAACCCCGCGCCTGGTCAAAAGCTGGCGCGACATTCCAGCGGTGCCCATCAACGCGTTCAAAGACTTGACGCTCAGCTGCGTGCCCCCCGACACCTGCGCGCGCACCTTCATGACCAGCGGCACCACGCGCGGCGATGTGAAGGGCCGCCACTTTCACCCCTCGATGGCGGTGTACGACGCGTCCATGCTGAACAACTTTGCGCAGCATGTCATGCAGGGCAGCGCCCGCGTGCGCCTAGGCGTCTTGTTCCCCACCGAGGTGTTGATGCCCAACTCCTCACTGGCCCACTACTTGGCACTGGCCATCGACCACTTTGGCACGCCAGACAGCGCCTATTACTTGGACGAGAACGGTTTGCGCACCGAGGCCCTGTGCGAGGCCCTGCAACAGGCGCAAGAATCGGACGAGCCTTTTGTGCTGCTGGGCGCGAGCTACAGCTTTGTGCACCTGCTCGACGCCTTGCAAGCGCGCGGCCAAACGTTTCAGCTGCCCGCAGGCAGCCGCCTGCTCGACACCGGCGGCTTCAAAGGCCAATCGCGCGAAATTCCCATGGATGCGTTTTACGCGCAACTCAGCGCAACGTTTGGCATCCACCGTGACCAGTGCCTCAACATGTATGGCATGACCGAGTTGAGCACCCAGTTTTACGACGCAGGCAACCAAACCGTGCCCTCCGTCAAACGTGGCCCGCACTGGATTCGTTCGCGTTTGGTTGACCCATTGACGGGGCACGACGTGCCCGCGGGTGAGCGCGGCATCTTGGCCCACACCGACTTGGCCAACTTCAACTCGGTGGTCACCATCCTGACGGAAGACGTAGGACAAGCCCGTGACGATGGCTTTGTGTTGCTGGGCCGCGCCCAAGGTGCGCAAGCCAAGGGCTGCTCTCTGGCCGTGGATGACTTTTTGAAAGCGGCACAAGCATGACCGCCCCCCTCTTCAAAGCGGGCTACCTGCCCGGCTTGAACGATGCCGAGGTGACCTGGCATCGTCTGAATGTGGGCACGCCTGAGGCACCGCTGCAGGTGGAGGTGCCCCTGCTCAGCCCCTCACAAATGACCGCCCTGGCGCAGCGTGTGCAACACGCCAGCCGCACGCATTTGAAACCCATGGCGGTGTCTGACATCGTGCGCGTGCTGGACCAAGCCACGGCCCGCTTGCTCGACCGCGAGGATGCGGTTCGGCAAGAGCTCGAACGCCTGTTGCCCCAAGTCACCGGCTTTGATGCGGAGATGGTGCGCTTGAACCTGCATGCGTATTTGCACACCTTCCGCGGTTTGCAGCTGCAACGTTTTGTGGCAGAAGACTTTGCCAACCCCAAAGTGTTGGACGAATTTCAGCCCCGCACCCAAGGCGGTTGGACGCGCGCCTTGGGGCCAGAGTTGCTGGTGCATGTGTGGGCAGGCAATGTGCCAGCCTTGCCGATGTGGAGTTTTGTCTCGGGCCTCTTGGTCAAGGCAGGCTCCATTGGCAAAGTGGCCAGCGCTGAACCTGTATTTGCCACGCTGTTGGCCAAGTTACTGGTTGAGGTTGAGCCACGCTGGGCCGATTGCTTTGCGGTGGTGTGGTGGCCCAGTGGTGCGGCACACGAACGCACCGCCTTCGCCTTGGCCGATGTGGTGTTGGCCTACGGCGGCAACACCGCGTTGCAAGCCATGCAAGCCCACGTACCGGTGACCACCCGCTTTCTACCCCATGGCCACAAGTTGAGCTTTGGCATGGTGTCGGCCTGTGCGCTGTCGGTGCGCAAAGGCCCTGGCGTGGCACGTCAGGCCGCGCTGGATGTGGCGCGTTACGACCAGCAAGGCTGCTATTCCCCCCATGTGTTCTATGTGCAACGCGGCGCCGCTGTCAGCCCACAAGACTTTGCACAACACCTGGCCCACGAACTGGCGGGCTTGCAACACAAATTGCCGCGCCGCGTGCTCTCACTCGAAGAAGCCGCGCAAGTGGGCGCTTGGCGTGAGGCCCATGAGTTCGCCTCGCTGAATGACAACAGCACCGCACTCAGCGGCACAGACCGCAGCACCAGCACCGTGGTTTACAGCGACCGGCCTTTGCCACTCACCGCAGGCCCGCTGAACCGCCAGGTGTTGGTGGTGGCGGTGGACACCTTGGACGAGGTGCTGCCCCTGATCGCCCCGCAACGCGACTACCTGCAAACCGTGGGCTTGGCTGCGGCACCCGGTGAGTTGTTACCTCTGGGTGAAGCGTTGGGCCAAGCCGGTGCGACACGCATCTGCGCCTTGGGCGCCATGACCTCACCAGAGGCCGGCTGGCACCACGATGGCCGCTTCAGCTTGCTCGATTTGGTGCGCATGGTCGACATCGAAGCCTCCACCGAACGTGAGGCCGAGCGCTTCACACCTTACGAGGTTTGAGGCGATGAACGCGTTCTTGCAGCTCGATGCCCTGCACTTTGCCTACCCCCAACGGGGCGAGGTGGTGCATGACGTGTCTTTGCAACTCGCGCCAGGTGAGATTCATTGCCTGATCGGTCGCAGCGGGTGTGGCAAGACCACCGTGCTCAAACTCGCCGCCGGTTTGCTCACGCCTTCACAAGGTCAGGTGCAGCTCAAAGGCCAGACCGTGCATCAGCCCACCCCTGAGATGGGCTTTGTGTTTCAGTCCCCCACGCTGCTGAACTGGCTCAGCGTGCTGGACAACGTGTTGCTGCCACTCAGTTTGCATGGGGCCATCCCACCCGACCAGCGGGCCTATGGCGAACAACTGCTCACCCAAATGGGGCTGGCCGCGCTGTGCCATGACAAACCGCACCGGCTCTCAGGCGGGCAACAAAGCCGTGTGGCGATTGCCCGCGCCTTGATCACCCGCCCGGCTGTGCTGTTCATGGACGAACCCTTTGCCGCGCTCGATGCCATCACACGTGACGAATTGCAACGTGACTTTTTGGCGCTGTGCCAAACACAAGGCACAGCCGTGCTGTTTGTCACCCACGACATGTCCGAAGCGGTGTACTTGGCGGACCGTGTGAGCCTCATGCACGCAGGCCAAATTCAAGCGCCCTTGCAGATTGACTTGCCTCGCCCACGCCACAGTGCCATGCGCTACACCCCCGCCTTCAATGCGCTGTGCGAACAGCTGCGACACGCCATGGACGCCACGCTGTGATGAAACGCGACACCTTGCTCTCCACACTGTTGGGCCTGACCTGTCTGGCCATCTGGGAAGCGGCTGTGCGCGTGGGCCACACCTCGCCCTTGGTACTGCCAGCACCGTCCGTGGTGGCGCAATCGCTGTGGCAAGGCTTGCGCAGCGGCTACTTGGGGCCACACATTGCGCACACCCTGACCGAGGTGGTGCTGGGCCTGTGGCTCGGAGCCTCCATGGGTTTTGTGGGTGGCGTGGTCTTGGGTGAATCGGCACGTTGGCGTGGCGTGCTGATGCCTTATGTGGTGATCAGCCAAGTGGTGCCCAAGCTCGCACTGGCCCCCTTGTTCATCGTGTGGTTTGGCTTTGGCACTTTGCCCACGGTGGTGATGACCGCCTTGATTTGTTTTTTCCCTTTGCTCGAAAACACCGCCACCTGCATGCAACAAGTCGATGCCAACCAGTTGGAGCTGTTTCGCATGCTGCGCGCCAGCCCATGGCAAACCTTGTGGCGCTTGAAGCTGCCTGCCGGCTTGCCCAGCATCATGGCGGGCCTGCGCGTGGCCGTGGTGTTGGCATGGGTGGGCGCAGTGGTCGGTGAATTCATCGGTGCCAGTCGCGGCTTGGGTGCCTTGATCATCGCCGCACAAGGGTCCATGGACACACCGCTGATGTTTGCCGTGCTCACCGTCATCACCGTGCTGGGGCTCGCGTTTTACAAAATATGCGAATGGCTGGAACGCCGTTTGCTCGGCACTTTTTCTGATCTTTCAACCAGGACTTCACCATGACTTGCTACACCGCCACCACTTGGATGCGCCGCATCTCGGGCCTCGCCCTCAGCTGCGCCATGACGCTTGCCGCCCCCACCTTGGGCTGGGCGCAAACCGCCCCCAAACTCGACAAAGTGGTGGTCGCGGGCTGGAGCAAGCCCATCACCGAAATCACCAACTTGTTGGTGGAAGAAGACAAAGGCTTTTTCAAAGCCCGTGGCATTGAACTGGGCTATGTGCCAGGCGCTGGCGGTGGTGATGCTTTGCGCAACTTGCTCAGCGGCCAAGCCGATGTGGCCTTCACCGACCCTGGCTCGTTCTTCACCGCCTTAGATAAGGGCGAGAAGCTGCGTGCCATCTATGACATCTACCCGCAAAACGTGTTCAACGTGGTGTCGCTCAAATCACAAAACATACTCAAACCTGCCGACCTCAAAGGCAAACGCATTGGCGTGTACAGCTTGTCCAGCGGCACGCGCCAAAACTTGCAAGTGCTGTTGAACCAAGCGGGCTTGACCGAAGCGGATGTGACCGTGGTCGTGACGGGCTTGCTGAACTTCGCCCCACTCATGCAAGGCCAAGTCGATGCCACGGCCGCCACCGACACCGGTTTGTTGGTGGGGCGTCAAAAAGGTTTGGGTGGCGTGAACGTGATGGAAATCAAAAACCACCTCAACATTTCCAGTGATTTCTTTGTGGTGCGTGAAGACACCTACCAACAGAAAAAAGACGTGCTCAAGCGCTTCTTGCGCGCCTACCAAGACAGCGCCAAATGGATGATGCAGTCGCCCGAAGAAGCGGCCAAGCTCGCGGTGAAATACGCCATCGATGGTCAAAACACCAGCATGAACTTGGACATCATTAAGCTGCGCAACGAATCCAGCGTATCGGCCATCACCGACAAACGCGGCTTGGGTGCCTTCGACATGGCAGGCCTGCAAAAAGGTGCCAAGGCCTACAAAGCCTTGGGTGTGATTCAGCGCGACATCCAAATCAGCGACGTGGTCAGCCAGGACTTGCTGCCCACCGTCACCAAGCCCACTAAAAAATGAACCCCGCCGCACGCAACTTTGCCGGCCAAGTCATCTTGGTCACAGGCGCCAGCCGGGGCATTGGTGCCGCCATTGCCAAAGCGTTTGCACGCGAAGGTGCAATGGTGCTGGTGAACTACCTGAACAACCACGCCACCGCCCAAAACGTGGTGGCGCAGTGCCAACAACTCGGGGGGGATGCCTGGGCGCTGTCAGCCGACGTGCGTTCGCCGGAGGCCGTGAACAACATGGTCGCGCAGGCCTTGCGCGACACCGGCCGCATCGATGCGGTGGTGAACAACGCGTTCAGCCCCTACACCTTCGACCCCGACCAGCGCCAGCGTTTTGGGGATGTGCCCTGGCAGGCGTACCAAACGCAGTTTGATGGTGCGGTGCATGCCGCCTACAACCTGTGCCAAGCCGTGTTGCCGCACTTCAAGCAACGCGGCCAAGGCAGCATCGTCAACCTCAGCAGCGACTTGGTAGACCGCCCCAGCATCGCGTACCACGACTACACCACCGCCAAAGCCGCGTTGGTGGGGTTCAGCCGCAACCTGGCCGCCGAGTTAGGTCCCTTGGGTATTCGTGTGAATTGCGTGGCACCCGGCTTGGTGAGCCCCACCGACTCCAGCCGCGCCACCAAAGAAGCTGTCAAAGACCTGCTGATCGCACAGACCCCGCTGGGCCGTTTGGCCACGCCCGACGATGTGGCGGGCCCCGTGCTGTTCTTGGCTTCGGACTGGAGCCGCTTTGTGACCGGTCAGGTGTTGACCGTCGACGGTGGCTTGGTGATGCGATGAAGTGGCACAGGCGCAAACCCATGATTCAGCGGGCCATGACCGTGGCCTGTGGTGATGTCTGCGCCTTGCGCAATCGCGCCCAAGATGAAGGTGCGCGCCAAGCGCACCGCATCGCTCAACGGATGCCCCAAGGCCAAATGCGCCGCGATGGCCGACGACAAGGTGCACCCTGTGCCGTGCACATTGCGACTGGCAATGCGCTGCGACGCCAAGCGTTGCGAAGGGCCATGGGCCTGCACCAGCAGATCCACCACCTCGTCGCCCGCCAAGTGCCCGCCTTTGAGCAACACGGCGTTGGCCCCCATGGTCAGCAAATCGTGTGCGGCCGTGTCCAAAGCCTCGGCATTGGGAATGTCGTGGCCCAAGAGCAAGGCTGCTTCGTCCAAGTTCGGGGTGATCACGCTCACGCGCGGGAACAACTCGCGCACCAACACGTGCACGGTGTCGTTGGCAATCAAGCGGTCACCGCTGGTGGCCACCATCACGGGGTCAAGGACCACGTTGGTCAGTTTGTAATGGTCGATGGCCCAGGCCACCACCTCCACAATGCCGGGCGCATGCAACATGCCGATCTTGACCGCGTCGACGCCGATGTCTTCCACCACCGATTGAATTTGTGCTTTCAAAAACTCAGCGGGCACGGCGTGAATGCCTTGTACGCCCACGGTGTTTTGCGCCGTCAGCGCGGTGATGGCGCTCATGCCGTAGCAGCCCAAGGCGGCAAAAGTTTTCAAGTCGGCTTGGATGCCGGCGCCACCCCCACTGTCAGAGCCAGCAATGGTGAGGACGCGTGCGTAGCGGTAAGAATTGTTCATGGGCGGCATTATCCGCAAATCACAAAGGACCTCATTCAATGAGCGCACAACTTTCAAGCGTGGTGCTAGGCGCGGGCCTGATGGGCCGTTTGCTGGCCCATACCTTGGCGCAACTCGGTCACCACGTGACGGTGTACGAAGCCCAAGGCCCTGACGCACAAGGTGCGGCCGCGCGTGTGGCAGCGGCCATGCTGGCCCCGTTGGCCGAATCGGCCATCACCGAACTGCCTGTGGTGCAGATGGGCCAGCACGCGCTCAAGCGCTGGCCGGAGTTGATGGCACCACTGTCGGAACCGGTGTTCTTTCAACAAAACGGCACGCTGGTGCTGTGGCACCGCCAAGACGCGGCCGAGGCCAAACGCTTTGAACAGCTGATGCAGCGCACGCAGCAACAACTGCCCACCTTGCCTGCGGCTCACACGTTGAATGCAGAAGGTTTGCGGCAGCACGAGCCAGCCCTAGACAACCGCTTTGCACAAGCCCTGTACTTGCCTGGGGAAGGCCAGCTTGACAACCGCCAACTGCTGGCGGCGTTGCTCAAAAGTTTGGAGCAGCAAAACGTCGCCCTGCATTGGCACAGCCCACGCGCTCCCGAAGACTTTCAGCCGGGCCAAGCAGGCCAACCCGACTGGGTGTTCGACTGCCGCGGCTTGGGCGCACGCACCGAATGGCCGCAACTGCGTGGTGTGCGCGGCGAAGTGATTCGCTTGCATGCACCTGAGGTCACGCTGCAGCGCCCCACCCGCTTGATTCACCCGCGTTACCCCCTCTACATCGCGCCCAAGGAAGACCATGTGTTCGTGATTGGCGCGACCGAGATTGAAACCGAAGACCTGTCGCCCGCCAGCGTGCGCTCGACCTTGGAGTTACTCAGCGCTGCCTACACCGTGCACAGCGGTTTTGCCGAAGCGCGCATCTTGGAAGTCACCACACAAGCGCGACCGACCTTGACTGACAATTTGCCCGCCATTCGTTGCATGGGCAATCGCACCTTGCAAATCAACGGCCTGTACCGCCATGGTTTTTTGATCTCCCCCGCCATGCTCGATGTGGTGGTCGAATGGGTGCAACACCACACCACCACCTTGGCTGAACAATTCCAATTGAAGTTTGAACATGTCTGACACCTCTCTCCAAGTGCTGATCAACCAAGCACCTCACACCCTGCCCGCAGGCGCGACCTTGGCCGATGCCGTGGCACTCGCCGGTGTTCAGCCCCCCTTTGCCGCTGCTGTGAATTTGCAATTTGTGCCACGCGGCCAATATGCCCAACACGCGCTGACCGACCACGACAAGATCGAACTGATTTCCCCCATCACCGGCGGCTGATCACCACCCCATGAGCACACCATGACGACACACACACTTCCTGCTGATCCCCTCACGCTGTACGGCGAAACCTTCCACAGCCGTTTGTTGCTGGGCACCTCGCGCTACCCATCGCCCAGCGTGCTGTTGCAAGCCATCGAACGCTCACAACCGGCCATGCTGACCGCCTCGCTGCGACGCCAAACCGGCAGCGGGGGTGAAGCCTCGCAAAGCTTTTGGAACCTGCTGCGTCAAGCCAAGGTCCCCGTGTTGCCCAACACGGCGGGGTGCCACAGCGTGCAAGAAGCCATCACCACCGCCGAGATGGCGCGTGAGGTGTTTGAAACCGATTGGATCAAGCTCGAACTCATTGGCGACGACTACACCTTGCAACCCGACACGCTGAACTTGCCCGAAGCGGCCAGCCGTTTGATCCAAGCGGGTTTCAAAGTGCTGCCCTACACCACCGATGATTTGGTGCTGTGCCAGCGCTTGGTCGATGTGGGCTGTCAAGCCGTCATGCCGTGGGCGGCCCCCATCGGCACGGGCAAAGGCCCCATCAACCCGCACGCTCTGCGCACGCTGCGTGAGCGCTTGGATGTGCCCATGATCGTGGACGCTGGCTTGGGCTTGCCCTCACACGCCTGCCAAGTGATGGAGTGGGGCTTTGATGCCGTGCTGCTCAACACCGCCGTGGCTTTGGCGCAAGACCCCATCCACATGGCCAAGGCTTTTGCCGATGCTGTCAATGCAGGACGCGCCGCCTACCGCTCGGGCGCCATGCAAGCGCAAGACAGCGCCCAGCCCAGCACCCCCGTACTGGGCACCCCGTTTTGGCACCAAGCATGAGCCTCAGCGTGAACACCCCCCAAGACATCGCCCACGCCTTGGCCACGCAACACGCGGCCATGCTGGCGGGTGAGGCCTTGCCCTACGCGCAAGCCGTGCATGCCAACGATGCGGCCCTCAGCACAGAGACCGCAGGCGTGTTGCAAGGCTGTCGCATGCTCGGTTTTTTAGAGCACGACGCACAGTGCGTGGCGCAAGCTTGGGCCGCACAAACGCAACGCACGGGCCGTTTCTCCCTCGACGATTGGCCTTGCCACCCGCAAGATTTCGGCATCGCCCCCACGCCCCGCGCCCATGCTTTTCCCACATGCCCTCACGCGCTCGGTCTGTATGCCGTGCTACCTGACGCGCCATGGGTGGGTCGCATGGCTCGCGCGGGGGTTCCCACCGTGCAGCTGCGCTTCAAGTCAGACGATGCCGTGGCCATTCGCCACGAAGTGCGTGCAGCGGTGCAAGCCGTGCAAGGCACAGGCGCGCTTTTGTTCATCAACGACCATTGGCAAATCGCCATCGACGAAGGGGCTTATGGCGTGCATCTGGGCCAAGAAGACATGGACGAGGCCCCCATCGACGCCATTCGCGCAGCCGGTTTGCGGCTGGGCCTGAGCACCCATGGTTATGCCGAAATGCTGCGCGCCGATGCGGTCAGCCCCAGCTACATCGCCTTGGGCGCGGTGTTTCCCACCACGCTCAAGCGCATGCAAACCGCCCCGCAAGGCACGGGCCGTTTGTATGCCTACGCCAAGCTCATGCAGCACAGCCCCTTGGTGGCCATTGGCGGCATTGATGAAGCACGCATTCCCGTGGTGATGCAAAGCGGCGTGGGGTCGATTGCGATGGTTCGAGCGATCACCGCAGCGGATTCACCAGAAACAATGGCAGGTATTTTTCAATCGCTGATAGCTTCCAACAGACATGCGATTGCGGATGTGACAAATCCAATAAAATTGATGGATGCGCCCCAAAATTAGCCAGCTGAACGTCTCTCCGATACAAAGCGCTGTCGCACTTTGTATCGCGCTGACCACCTCGGCTTTTGGGCAACCAACCCCCAGCGAAATCACCATCATCGCTGAACCACCTTTGCGAATCTCTGGCTTTGATGGCGTGCCTCAGTTTGAGCTGCCCATTAGTGTTCGCGCGATCAACGCCAACACCTTGCAAGACATCGGTGCGCAACGCATCACCGATGCCCTGCGTTTAGATGCATCGGTCAGCGACAGCTACAACCTCCCCGCCTATTGGGACAAACTCAGCGTTCGAGGCTATGCACTCGACAACCGTTACAACTACCGCCGAGAAGGCTTACCCATCTCCGCCGAAACCATCATTCCGATGGACAACAAAGAGCGCATTGAGCTGCTCAAAGGCACCAGCGGGATTCAATCTGGCACCAGTGCGCCAGGGGGTCTTGTGAATTACGTGGTCAAGCGCGCGCCCATGCAAGCTGAAAAAACCATCCGAGATGTCACCTTCAGCTATGGCCCAGGTGACAACCGACGAGTGGCGGCCGACTTGGGCGGTCGCTTTGGTCAAGATGCCGATTTTGGCTATCGCTTCAACGTCGCTCACGAAGACCTCAATCCCGACATCCGAGACACACAAGGCCACCGCGACTTGACGGCGTTGGCAATGGACTGGCGCATCAATGCCAACAACCGACTGGAGTGGGAGTTTGAACAAAGTCACCACGCGCAAATTGGCGTGAACTTTTACAGCCTCCTTGGCGCAGGCACCCATGCCCTACCGCCAACGGTGGACGGCACACGCAACATCACACGACAGCCCAGCTCGCTGCCTGGGGTTTTTGACGGACTCACCGGCACACTGCGTTTGCGCCACCAATTGGACAATGGCTGGATTTGGAGCACCCAATACGGCACACAGCATCTGCGTGCGGACGATCGGTTGACTTATGCATCGGGTTGCGAGGCAGGTCCCCACGATCGGTTCTGTGCCAACGGTGATTTTCAAATTCACGACTACCGCAGCGACAACGAACACCGCAACAGCGAAGCGCTCCAAACGGAGTTGCGTGGGCACACGCAGTTAGGTGGCTTCGAACACCAGCTCAAAATCAGTCTGATGCGACAGCGTCAAATCAACCGAATGCCTGCCAATCATTCAGACAATTTGCTAGGCACGACCAACAGCATCTATGGGGGCTTGACGCCGCCCACGACACCGAACAACCAACTGCTTCCCAACACAGAGATCAGCGACTACAACACCGAACTCGCACTGAACGATCAGGTCCGACTCACCCCACAAACCAAGGCATGGTTTGGTCTTCGACATTCACAGCTCAGTCGCTCGAGCATCCAAATAGACCAAACGTCGGCCGTGCAAGATGCACGCGGCATCAGCACGCCTTGGGTGGCACTGAGTCACCAACTCAGCCCACGCTACACCGTGTATGCCAGCTACGGTCAAGGCATCGAGGCAGAAGCCACGCCGAATCTCAGCAACTACACCAATGCAGGTCAGCCACTGCCAGCGCTTCGCAGCACGCAACGCGAGGTTGGACTCAAAAGCCAATACCAACACACCATGTGGCAAGCCACATGGTTTGACATCACGCGCCCCGCCCTTGCGGATGCCGGCGTGGCCTGTGGCTATAACTCCCCTGCCAACACCTGCACGCGTCAAATCGATGGCCAAAACCATCACCAAGGCCTCGAACTCAGCACCCAGACCAAGCTCAACCAATGGGACTTTGGTGGCAGTGCCATGTGGTTAGATGCGCAACGCGAGAACGCCACCGTTCAAACCAACTTGAACGGGCAACGCACAACCAATGTCCCCAAGTACATCCTGCGTGGCATGACGGAATACCGCTTTGCCAGCACCCCCGGCTTGCGCACAACATTGCGGCTCTCTCACGAAGGCGCGCGCAATGTGACCGAAAACGCAGACATTGTTTTGCCTGCTTGGACCACCCTAGACGCCTCAGCGCATTACGACACCCAGATCCATCAGGTGGCATCTAGCTGGACGATGGCCATCCAAAACCTTGCCAACAAACATTATTGGCGCGAGTCCCCCCATCAATACGGGCAATATTTCTTGTATCCAGGCGCGCCAAGAACACTTCGTGCCACCGTTGTGTTTCACCTCTGAAAAAGACGCAAAAAATGCGCTATAATTTTTGTATTCCTCAATAGCTCAGTTGGTAGAGCGCCGGACTGTTAATCCGTAGGTCCCTGGTTCGAGCCCAGGTTGAGGAGCCAGATTCTTCTAAGTAGCCGTTTCCAGCGGAAAAGCGCCAATGGGTAAAACCATTGGCTCCTTTCTTGGCTTTTAGAGGAGTTGACAATGATTTATCACGGATTTTCTGACTTAGCACAGTCAGTCATCGCTGCCTATTCTGGCCGTGACCCTTCCTTCCCCAGACGTCTGCAGTTTTGGATTGACCACTTCGGTAACCAAGACATCATGTCCATCAAGACTGATGACATTGAAGACGGCATTGACGCACTCGTCGCTCGGGGTAAATTTCTACCCCTCACCTCTCGCGATAGCTCTAAGCAAAAATCGGTCACGCGCCTTGCGCCCACTGGCCTACCACTTGCCCCCGCCACAATAAACAGATACGTTGCTTGTCTTGGAACTATGTTCAAAGACCTTCGACGCATGCGTTTGCTACCTAGGGGATTTTTAAACCCCATGCGTGGCGTGATGAGACAGCCCGAAGGGTCAGGAAGAACCGTAAACGTGACAGTTGCAGATGTTCAACGCCTAGTTGCATCCTGTCGAGTCTCAGTGAATCGAAAACTTGCAGCGCTAGTTGCATTCGCATGTACTACAGGCTGGCGCAAAGGAACAATCCAATCATTACATTGGGGCGACCTAGATCTTGCAACTGGCACTGCGGATACAGCCAGAACCAAAAACGGCACTCCACACAGAGCCGTTCTCCTGCCTTGGGTAGTTCAAGAAATTAAACGCATCAAGCCAGACCATGTTCAATCTGGCGATCTTGTATTCGGTCCAAAGGACTTTTCAAAAGCTTGGGAAACAGCACTTCGTCGGGCAGATCTTCCATCGAATTGGACTTTTCACCACTGCCGACATATAGCTGCTTCTGTACTTGCCCAAAGCGGCGCAAGCGTTCCGGTCATCATGTCCTGCCTGAATCAGAAATCCCCATCGATGGCATTGCGCTACTCTCACCTCAATGTTGACACACTGCGTCAAAACTTAGACAGGGCTTGGCAATGAAAACAACAAAACGTTTTACACATGAACTCAAAGTCAGAGTTCGCATATCCACAGTTAGCCAAGTTAAACCCCGGTGTGATCAGTGCAGCTCCGAGTTCAAGTGGGGCAAAAGGCTGACAAAACTTTTCCAACTCAGGCCCAGCTGCAGTATGTATCGCACCTGCTACGCCTGATCCGAGCCTCAGATTGGCATTGTGTTGAATTGCATCCAAATCTGACCCGGGATTTGCATCGAATATTGACCCACCCGATTTGAGCTTTTTAGAGCTCCTGTTTTGATTTTCTCTGTTTTCCCTCCTTGTTGCTTTGAGTCGAACTGTT
>Ga0228700_1001372_pt1 | contig 16196 bp, 20 predicted proteins | sample McNCre317_Aug_MG_FD_178019 | JGI IMG/M metagenome (GOLD analysis project Ga0228700, IMG submission 178019) | Freshwater microbial communities from McNutts Creek, Athens, Georgia, United States - 3-17_Aug_MG | ecosystem: Environmental > Aquatic > Freshwater > Creek | place: USA: Georgia...
TGCTCTTGTCGACACCCTTGTCCTGCAGTTCTTGCGAGCGTGTGGACCCCTCGGCGCCAACCATCACGGGCGTGGCCGCAGCGAGGAATGGGACGTATGTCAGGCCGCCCGACACCATACCCGTCCAGCGACGTGGCGCCACGTCAGGGGCCGTCGCGCGCTGCTGCAGGTACGCACCGCGGTCGGCGTACATCGCCCGCTCCTCGGGCGTCATCTTGCCCGGCATCCAGTCGGGGAGGGCCTCGTCCAGCGAGACGGCCGCCTTGTCCCACGCGCCGAGGATCTTCAGGCCGGTGGACTTCACGCCGGCTGGAATGTCACCCCACAGCGAGCGCTCCATCTCGGCCAGGCTGCTGATGTCATCGCGCACCGCCGGGGCAATGGCCGGGTTCTTGGCGATGGCCGACTGCAACCGCGGGGCACCATCCATGGCCTCGCGCGCCTGCTCGGTGGTGATGCGTTCCTGGAACTCCTTGGGGAACGCCGCCACCACGTCGGGCGTGGTCTTGTAGCGCTTGGCCAGCGCCAGCGTGCGCGCCGCTGCGTCGGGGGCCTGGTCGTGCGTCATGCCCACAGCCATTGCCGCCTGCGCGGACTGCTGCGTGCTCATGGCCTTCATCTGCTCGATGATCGGGTCGACGGCCTGGGCGGTGCCCGCTGCCGCCTGGCTGTTCTTCATCTGCTCGATGATGGGATCGGTCACTTCTGCACCCCTTGCGACAGCTTGTAGTAACGCTGGATGTTGTCCTCAGTCGGCGGGATACCGCCGGCCTGGAGCTTCTTCTCGATCTCGGCGCGATCGGCCTGGGAGATTGTCCACTTTGCGGCGCGCTCCTCGGGCGTCATCTCGAAGGGCTTGCGCTTGGTCTGGAAGAAGCCCGCGATGCCGGTGTTGCTCAGTGCCTGATCCTTCAGCATACCGCGCACGATCTTGTCCGCCTCGGTGCGCATCTGCTCGGGGCTGAGCTTCTTCTCCAGCCACGTCGGCGAGGCAACGGCGATCGCATCGCGCACGGTGGTCTCGAACTGCGCCGCGGCTTTTGCCTTGTCCGTGCCGGGCTTCGCCGCGAAGTCCACGCCGGCAGCTTGGATCTGCTCGCGCGCCATGCCGATCGCGCCCTTGGTGGCCTTGTCGACTTCGGCCGCCTGCAGGTCGCCCTTGTTGATCGAGGACTGCCGCTCGACGAGGTGATTCCAGTGCGCCGGCGTGAGCAGCCCGCGCGCCTTGGCCAGGTCGGTCTGCGACAACTCACGCGGGTTCGCGTTCATCAGGTCGACATAGGCTTGGGCGTCGTCGATGTCCTTCTCGCCGCGGCGGGCGAAGGCGTCGATCGTGGCGAGATGGCCCTTCGCCTTGAGGCCGGCGTAGATCGCGGGCGGCAGATCCATCACACCCTTGCCGGGGTTGTGCAAGATCCAGTCTTGCGCCTGGCCCAGCATCGTCGCCTCGGACTGGTCGGCCGCATGCTTGGCCTTCTGCTGCTCATGCTCCAGCGCCGACTTGACGTGTGCATATGTCGTGCCGTCGATGCGCACGCCGGCGACCTGACTGCCCTTGTCGAACGCGGAGCCCAGGGCGTCGAACTTCTTCTTGAAGTCCCCCGGCTGCGCCATCAGCGCGCGGGTGGCGGTGACGATGTTGGTCTGCTGGTCGACAGCTTCCAGCACCGTCTTGATCTTGTCCTGTTGGTCTGCGCTCAGGCCGTCCTTGACCTCGGCGTAATACTTGCGCGCCGCCGCCATGCGCGACGGGTCGGTGCTCTTGCCGTCGATCATCTGCGCCAGCACGCCGACGTACACCTTGCCCAGAGCGTTCTTCTCGGCCGCCGCAACGAGGTCGGAGTCGGTGATGCCCGCACGCTGGAGCTGGTCGCGGGTCTCGGAGCGCACCGTCTGCAGGTACTGCTGGTACGGGCTGTTGCTGCCCTCGGGGTCGTACTTGGGCGCACCGGTGTCGGTGATCGCGTTGTACGCCAGCGTGGCCGCGTCCTGCGCCACCGCCACGCGCGTCGCGCCGGCCGCCTTCTGATAGACCTCGGCCTGCTGTGCCGAGTGGTCGAGGACTTGCTGCTTTGCCGCCTGCACCCGCATGTCGGTCAGGTGCTTGACCATGCGCTGCACGGCGGGGTTCGTCACGCTGCTGGTCTGCTGCGCGGCGAGGTCGTCGAGCTTCTTGATCGTATCGGCGCGGGCGTCAACCGCCGTCTTGCCGTTGAGCTGTCGGTACTCGTGCGCGATGCCGTTCACGCCACCGATGAGCTGGGCGTCGTAGTCCTTCGCCGCGGCTTCGTTGGCCTCGATCTGCACGCGCTGGTCGTAGGCTTGATACCCCGTGGCAAGGGCTTGCGCACCCTGCCCGAGCTGGCGACCCTGCTCGAATCCGACCATGGCGCCGGACTGCAGGTTGCCGGGGGCAGACTGGCGCACGCCGGGCAGGGCATCGGGGGTGACCCGGGGGGTGTCGTAGACGGGAACGGTCGGCACGTTCAGCCTCCGGTGTTGGTGCGCTTGTTGGCGTAGTACCCGCCGGCGCTGGTGAGCAGCGACCCGCCGGCGGACATGAGTGGGTTGATCGCGCCCGCCACGCCCTGCTGAAACCCAGCGTCGGCGGTGTAGCCCCTACCCTGCTCGCGCAGCGCCCACGCCTGACGGGCTGCATTGTCACGGATGGTCAGGGCGTCGATCTCACCCATGTAGGCGGTCGACGCCTGGATCTCGGCCGCGCTGCCTTCGCCCATGGCGACACCGTTGGCCGCCAGTGCCGCACGCTGATCGCCGGCCATGGCCGCGGTCTTGTAGCGCTGCGCCTGCTCTTGCCGCTGGCCAACTTCGAGCGCGATCGTCGCCTGGTAGTCGGCGATCTGCGCATTGTTGCGTGCTATCGCCGCCTGGTAGTTCTGCACCTTCTTCTGTTGCTGCGCGCCGCTGTAGGCGTTGACGGCTTGGTAGCCCGCGACTGCGACCATGGCGTAGGACATTGCTCAGGCTCCCAGTGCGACCTCAAGGGTCATCGATGCGATATCCAGCGGTAGGGGATCGGTCTGTGCCACGCACACCTGACCGCTTGCGCCCCACGACGGGGTAAGGACGATCTCCACCTCGTCGGTGACGAGCGCCGGCGGCGACCCGGGTAGTTCGGTGCTGCGCAAGCGGTACGGCACAAGGTTGTTGAAGTCCGGCCCGGCCTTGATGCCACTGCTGCGGTACACGCGCAGCCAAGCGCGGTTGATGTTCTTCTGCCGACCCTGCGCCATGCCGCCATCCGTCTGTGCCGCCACGGGCAGCGTCTTGAGCTGCGCGGCGATGGGCAGGCCCACCGTGATCTTGCTGGCCGTCACCCCCGCGGGGAGCGACACCACGCCGCCCGTGACCACGACCTGCGGCTGCACGGCGCCATCGGCCAACACGCTGACCGTGCGGCCTTCCAGCCACGTCATGCCCGACACGCTGCCGACCGGTGCGCCGCTGTAGGTGGCGCCGCAGTCCACGAAGTAGGCGTCGCTTATCGTGCTGTACTGGCGCGTGTGCATGCGCTCCACGTAGCGCTTTGGCGTGCCGCCGATGGTGCGGCGCACGATGGTGTACAGCACGTCATCGTTCCCCTCGGTCACGACAGCGATAGCCTCGAAGGCATCGCTGTCGCCAGTGTCGTGGCGGTGCCAGGCGGCGACCTGTTGCTCGGGCACGTAGGTCATGCCCAGCAGCGCGCCTGTGCTGGACACCGCCCACAGGATCGGCACCGGCCCGCGGGTGTACCCCATGTCCTTGATGCTGGCGTAGTCGAACAGGTGCGGCGCGAACAGCGAGACATCGCCCGAGGTGTAGCCGCTGGCCTGCCACGAGTAGGACAGTTCGCGGATGTGGCCGCCGCGGCTGGCCGCGTACAGCACGATGTTATTGACCACCACCGGCGTGACCGTGTTGGCGCCGATGTAGGACTGCGGGGTCAGGCTGATGCTGGCCGGGGTGAGTACGCCACCGTTGCCGTCTGCACTGCACTTCCACTCGCTGGTGGCGGTGAGCAGCAGAAGCTGGGCCGCGGGGACGATGTGCCGGATGGCCGATGCCTCGCGCGCAGCCAGGCGCACCGAGATACGGTCATCCGACTGCACCGGGATGCTGTAACTCATGTCGGACTCGGTGCCCGACCGCGTGGCCCAGAAGTTCTGGGGCATCGACGTGGCGCCGGCGAAGCATCGCCGCTGCTGGAAGTAGCCCACCGCCTGGGGGTACACGCCGGCCAGGTCAAACACCCCGTCGTTGATGGGCGGCACGTTGGCCACGTCCGGGGTGATGTTGTCATCATCGAACGTGGTGGCGCTGGTCTGCCCGATGTAGCCATACAAGCCGTTGCTTAGCTTGTAGACGTTGTACCGGATGTTCAGGCCCGTACCGTCCGTCCACGAGATCGTGTTCTTGCGCCCTACCACCGTCAGGTCGTTCGACGCAGTGGCGATCGGGAACGACGCCAGCGACTCCTGCAGCCCTACGGTGCGCACCTCGGTCACGACGTAGCTGTACAGCGTGGGCGTGGTGGCCGCCCCGTTGTTCGATGCGGTGACGCCCGTCAGCGCGTTGGCCGGTGCGCCGAACGCAGGGGGCGCCAGGCGCCAGTCGGTGGCGCCGTAGCGGCGCAGCTCGGCCACGGACAGATCCGGGTGCACCAGCGTCATCACGTCGGCCGACTGCGTGTAGCGCACATCGGGCAGCATGGCTTCGGTGTACGCGTTGGGGATCTCGTACACGTTGGGCGACATGGGCAGCGCGTACCACCACGTCGGCCACAGATTGGGCTGTTTGTTGATGCCCGGGGCACGGGCGTAGTAGTTGATACCGCCGAAGCTGACGATCTCGCCGCCCACATAGCTGGTCACGCTCGACCATCCCGACGAGGGGTTGGCGTACAGCAGCGTGGCGCCCTGGGTGTGGAAGCGGAAATAACCCGCCCCCAGCTCGATGACGAAGGTCTGCTCGTTGTTGTAGCTGAAGGGCAGCAGGCGCACGATCTTGCTGGAGTCCTTCACCTCGCGCACAAACTCCGTCCCGGCGCGGTTGACCGCGGGGCCGTGCGGTAGCGTGATGAAGTTGCGGCAGGTCTCCAGCCCCTCCTGCCGCTTGTTGAGATCCACCCGCCCGAACAGTTCGGGCGTGATCTCACCAGCGGAGAACGAGCGCAGCAGGGTGCGAAGCGAAGCCATTATCGATTCACCATCCAGGTGGCGCCCTGCGTCGGGTGCACGCGGCGCTGGTTGGCATCGCTGCCTTCGGCCTGGGCCTGCAGCACGCCGGCCATGCGGAGCTGCTCGGCCGCCACTTGCCTGCCGACCTCACCCTTGAGCAGCGGCCCGGCCAGCATCGCCGCCAGGTGATGTGACAGCACCAGTGTGAACAACGGCGAGAACTTGGTCGGGTCGTCCACGACCGTGGTATACCGCAAGACGGCATCCTTCTGGTTCGTCAGCACGATGTCATTCCCCGAGTCGTCAGTCTCGACCACGTAACTCTGCGGGGTGTAGATGCCCACACCGACCAGCGGCGCCGAATACGGGCCAACGCCCGCCATGTACACGCCGGTGCTGTAGTCGTCCTGTGCGTCAGGCGCCAGGACCGACACGTAGTTGACCACCGCAGACGGCGACATGTAGGCATACAGCCACGTGCTGCTCGGGTTGGTTGGCGCATAGGCCAGGGCGACGCGCTTGGTGGCGAAGCCCCAGGTGTGCATCTCCAGCAGCGCATCCCGCGCGATGGGGTAGAAGCGTGCGCAGTGCGACGCCTGGGCGCTGCCGTCCGGCGGGTCGATGCTCGCCACCGTTGCGGTGTCCCCGAGGTGGGCCAGCGCCAGATTGCAGATATCGATCACCGCGGCCATGCAAGGCTCCTAGAAAAACGGGGGCGCAAGGCCCCCGTTTGGGTGTGGCGGCCAGGTCGCCCCCAGCCCTTTGGCCCAGCTCCCGCCGGGCGTTGTCGCCCTTTCGGGCCAACCACATGCCGACTATACCAAGCCAGTCGCCGGGTCTTTGGCCACCGCCACGGCTTCTTCGGCGGCCTTGGCCGCCGCGGAGATCACCGCCACATCCGCCGCCGCGTCAGGGTTGCCCCCAACGGCGGCGGCCTTCTGCCGAGCGATTGACGCAACCCCGGCCGCGTCGGACTTCTTGGCCGCCTTTTCGGCGTCCTTGTCCAGCGGTTCGAGGTTGCTGGACGGAACACCGTCGTACTCGACGACGGTATCGGGCTCGACCAGGCCATTGCCGATGAAGGAACGGACCAGGACTCGGTACTTGGGCATGTGGTGCTCCAGGCAACAGGGGCCGAAGCCCCCGCTTGGTTACAGGACGACGAAGCCGCCCGGGTAGGTCTTGAAGTCTTCCAGATCCGGGCCGAAGTCGGCATAGATCGCGCCGGCGGTGTTGGCACCGACGTTCACCGTGCGCATGCTGATGTAGCGCTGGCCCTTGCTCAACAGGCGGGTGTTGATCTCCGCCATGAAGCGCGAGCCGGCCGTCAGCGAAGCGACGGGGATGGCACCGGTGGAGCCGATCACCGTGACGTTGGTCGACTGCGCCGTGTCATCGTGGGCGATGATCTCGAACGCGGCCGAAGTGCCGCCGGTGAAAGCCGTGGTCACGGCCACCCGCATGCGCAGGAGGTCGTTGCCGGCGCCCACGTCGCGGGTCTGGGTGACGGAACTGGGCGAGTAGCCCGAGGACAGGTCGACGACGTTGGTGCTGTTGATGTTCGCCGAGGTGGCGAACGCATTGGCGCCGGTGACGGTGTTGCCCGAGATGGAGCCGTGCAGGCTCAGGAGTGCATCGCAGATCATGGTGTCGTGCTCCGGGTTAGACCACGCGGGCCTCGGTGTTGAGGAGCTGATCGACGCGGCGCAGCGGGACGCCCTCGAAGTTCAGCCAGGACTGGGGCGTACCGAACTGGTTCAGGCCCTTCTCGATCGACAGTGCGTAGTTGCTCTTTTGCAGGGCTTGCAGGCGCAGGATCGAGTAGACCGTGCGGTTCATGTAGAACGCAGCGCGGCCCATGCCGAAGTTCGGGATGCGGTCCAGTGAGCGCGACATCAGCGCAATCAGGTCAGCCGCGGCGGTGTTGGCCACCAGGTTCGCGGTGTTGATGTTGCAAATGCGCACGACGTAACGCCAGTCCTTCACCACCAGGCCGTTCTTCCACTGGTAGTGGGTCTGGTAAGCCTGGTACGGGTTGTTGCTGCCGTCGTAGACGGTCAGCACGCCCATGTCCTCGTGCGTCAAGCCGGCCTTCGCGCCCTTCGGGAAGGTGCAGAAAACCGTGTTGTCACCCCACACCACCAGCCAGATGCTGGTGTTGTTGGTCGACACGCCGCCGGCGTCGATGATGTTCTGCGCGTTGCCGGCGCCGCTGATCGTGCCGTAGCGCGAGGCGAGGCCCAGGTACTGGCGCGGGTCCGTGGCGGGGTTGCCATAGAACATCGTGCCGGCCTGGGTCTGGTTCATGGCCTCCAGGAAGGCCACGTCCTCGGACAGGCGGAACTGCGCGGTGTTGCCGTTCAGCTCGGCCAGGTCTTTGTCGACCCGGCAGTAGGCTTCGAGCATGCCGCACGCTTCGTCCACTTGCGCGGTCGCCGACTTGCTCGACGGCACGCCCTGGTTGACCGAGCGCCAGTAGACCTGGGGCAGGCCGGTGCGGATCACGACACGGTGGCCGGTGGGGGTGTTGCCCTCCTGGAACACAGCATCGTCGAGGATCTCGTTGGACTGCGACAGCAGTTCAGCGACGACAGGTACGCGACCATCGGGATCGAGGCGCTTGGCCCAGTCGGCTAGGGTCAGCGCATTTGTGGAAAGGACTGCCATTTGTTACTCCGGAGTCAGGTTTGCGTGGGGTAGAGGGCGCGTGCGGCCGAGCGGCTTTCCTGTTGGGGAGCTTTGCCGCCGGGGACGAACTTGTCCTCGCTGATGGCGCGTCCAGCCTTGAAGAACGCCCGGATGAGTTCGGGGTGGTTGCCCAACCCGGTGCCCGTGGGGTTCGTCTTGGCGTCATACGCGCCGAGCAGCTTGCGCAACTCCGGCGAGCCAAAGGCGTCGAGTGCCTTCATGGCCACCGCAAGGTTCTCGCTGAGCTTGGCGCCGCCGATCTCCTTGTCGCCGGTGGTTGCTTCACGCCACGTGGTGGCCTGTTGCTGCACGGCTTCGAGCATCCGAGCTTCATAACGCTCGGCGATCTTCGGGGCAAGAACATCCAGAACCTTCTGCGCGGACTCCTGTGGCAGGTTGAGTTCCTTGGCGACTTCGGAGTAAGCCGAGATGACATCCGGGTCGAATGCCTTGTTCTCGGGGGCCTTGAACTCGTACTTCTCGGGGGCGCCGGCCGGCTTGTCGTCGGTCTTCGTCCCATCGCCTTCGGCTGCTCCCTCGGCCGGCTTGGTGCCGTCCGCGGTCTGCCCTTCGGGTTCCTGCTGCGAAGTGGCTTCGCTCAACAGTACGCCCGGCGCCGTTGCGGGCGCGGGTGTGCTGGCGGGCGCTGCCGTCTGCTCACCGCCGCTAGTGGGTGTGTTCGCGGCAGCTTGCGGTGCTTGGTCACTCATATTCGGTATGCTCCTTGAGCATCAGAGCGTAGCTTTCGGGTGCGTGCGTCATGAGCTTGGCAGTCATCGCCAGGCCCTCATTGCGCGCCCCCTCGTTGAACGCCATGGTCAGGGCGTTGGTGTTGAAACTCAGCCGCCACACGCCGGCGCGTTCGAGGATGCTGTAGACCACTCGCCGGCCGCGCTTGTTGGACATGAGCCACTTCAAGTCCTCGATGTCCTGCCGCTGGCGCAGCTTGGCCTTCTCGTCGGCATCAGCCCTCGCGGACTCCTGGCCCGCAAGGTCGAAAGCGTCATAGGTGGAAGTCGCCATTACCGCACTCTATGACGACAAGAACCACTTATGGAAACATCACCGCCGGCGGGGCTTCCACAGGGGCTTCCACTGCGTCGACGCAGGCGCCGGCGTGCCGACCACCACATCGATGCTCGACCTGGCGGGGGCGAGCGTACTGGACAACGATGCCGTGGTGCTGGCCTGCAGCGTGATAGCCGCCGTGGTGTTGCCGAGCTGCGGGGCCAAGGTGGCAAGCACGGCAACGCTGCCAGATGCAGCGATCGTCGTGGTGCCGAGCGTGCTGGCCAGGGTGCCGATGGTGGTCGCCTGCACGGCGATGCTTGCCGTGGTGCCATCCAGGGTTGATGCCAACGTACCACTGACCGTGACCGCACCTGTGATGGTGGCGAGCGTGCTGGCCAGGGTGCTCGACAGTGTGGCGCTTATGCCCGCCGCGGTGACGGTGCCAGTGATGGCCGCTGTGGTGTCGCCGAGCGCGGCGGACAGTGCCGCGTTGACCTGGGCGGCCACGCTGATGCTGGCCGTGGTGTTGCCCAGGGTCGACGCCAGTGCGGCATTGACCCGCGCCTGCAAGGCAATGCTTGCGGTAGCAGCGCCCAGCGTGCTGGACAAGGCCGACGTGACCGTGGCCGAGATGGCGATGCTGGCTGCGGTATCGCCCAGCGTGCTGGCCAGCGTGGCGGTGACTGCGCCGGGTGCCGTGGGGGCCTTAGCAAACCCCCGGCCGGCCCACGCCTCAATGCGCTGCCCGCGTCCGGCCCACCGTGCAAGATCAAGCGCCCTGCTGCCGACAAGCGAAAGCGCCACGGGTTAACCCTTAGAGGTTCTTACCCCACACCGCAAAGCCAGTCCCGGCAGGCATGGTGGCACCGCCCGCGGTAAGCATGGCGATGCTCGTGATCTGGTTGGCGGTGTTGACCCACTCGAAGCCGCCGAACTCGATGGTGCCCGCCGTGGCCGCCGCGCCGGTGCTGGTTTGACCGTTGACCACCCCGACCTTGCTGGTTGTGGCGAGATTGGTGATGTTGACGATGCCAGTACGCTGGGTCGTGACGGCCAGCGCGAACAGGCGCGCGAGTGCCTGGCTCACGTTCTGGTTGTTGACCAGAACGACACCACCCGCGACAGCGCTGATGTACCGACTCCAGTAGTTGGCGCCGGCGTCTCCGTTGAAACGCAGGCTGGCGATGTCGCCGGCGCTGTAGCCCGTCACGCGCACCTCGATGGTCAGGATGTCGCGTGCGGGGATCGTGACGGTGTTCGTGGTCGTGGCGTTGCCCGTCAGCACTGTCGAGCCGAGGAACTCCAGACCAGCCGCTGCGCTGTTGCTGCTGACAGCCCACCCGAAACCATCCTCGTAGGTCAGCGACTGCCCAACGAGCAGCGCGGCGCTGATGATCTCGACGGTGGTTGTCCCGCCTTTGACCACCTGCACGGTGACGTTCTGCGCCGTGCTCGCGCTCTTGTTGCGGATGCTGACCGAGGTGACAGCGCGCTGAACGCTCGCCCCCGGCGCGGCACAGACGGTGGTCGTCGTGGCCGTGGTGACGTTGCTGGCCTGGGTGCCCGGCGTGATCGTCCCGCTGCTGTTGTCGGCATAGGTGACAAGCACGTCGGTCGTTGCGGTCGTCGTGCTGACGACCTGCAACGTGTCGGTGGTACTGACCAGCGAGAACATGCTTAAGGGTTCCCGTCCGTCAGCGATGCTGAGGTCATCGACACGGCCACGCCGGTCGAGATGGTCGTGGTGTTGAGCTGGATGTCGCCACCCCCGCCCGTCGCGGTCACGCTCATGTCCATCACGAAGGCGGCGCCGCTGGTGGTGAGCCGCGCCCAGGTGGCAGCAGTACCCGCGCCAGCACCGGCGAGGCCCGTGGTGGCAGACGGCAAGGTGATGGTCAGCACACCGCCGGATGCCGCAGCCGCGAAGGGCGAGGCCATCGTGAAGGTGGCCAGTGCCGTGGTGGCCGTGCCGCCCGTAGCGGGGCGCACACCGCTATACAAGGTCAGCAGTGCGGCGCTGCCCGCTGCCGTGGTGATCGCATCGAGCCGCGAGTTGCGCAGCGTCGTGGCCATGCCGATAGTCATGCTGCCGCCCCCATGATCTTGGCGAGCGCGGCCCTGGCGTCAGCCACCCGCTGCTCAAGTTGTTCCGCCTCGTGGCGGATGAGATTGCGCCGGGCTTCGAGGTCGCCCACGTCGGTGGCCGCACGCGCGAGAATCTCGTCGGCCTTGCTGTTTGCCCGCGCAAGGATCTCGTCGGCCTGGGCTGCAGCCTTGTCGAGCAGCGCAGTCACCGTGGCGCTGGCCTCGTCGGCATCGGCCGCAGCCATCGCGCGCACCTTGGTCAGGGCTTCGCGCTCGCCCGCAGTGTCCGCGCGGGCGTTGGCCAGGTCGGCAGTGACCGACGCCAGCTCGCGGCGCAGTTGCGTCAGCTTGGCATTCGCAGCGTTGCACGCCTGCTCGATGCTGGTCACGCCGTCCAGCGCAGCCGCCAGGTCGATGACCGACTGGAAGGTGCGCGCCAGGCTCTTGACGTTCTCGATGGCGGTCTGTGTGTCAACCATTGCGGGGCGATCTCACGAGCAGGGTGACGGTGATGGACTCGCTGCCGTCGCCGGCGGATACCCGCGGGCGCAGTGCGAGGACGTTCTCCATGATGGCCTTGAGCCCCGCGGCGCTGAAGCTCAGCAGCGAGCCCGAGGGGTCGCGCAAGGTGAACCAGTTCGTCATGTCCAGCGAGCCCTCGATCAGCACCGTGGTGCCTGCGCCGAAGGTGCCCGTGATGGCCACGGTGCGGTCGCCCGACCCGGGCGAGCCCGTAGGCCCACCGTCGTCGCCCAGGGTCAGCCCCGCCCAGGTGTTGATCTCTGAGCCGTACAGCGCGAAGCCGTTGGGGGTCGGGTCAACTGTTGCCATACAGCGCCCCGGCAGCAGACGACGAACTCATGGCGCCGGGCGTGACTTCGAGGTCGGTGATCTGCAGCGTGATGCACACGTCGATGCCGTCGCCATCCCCGTCGAGGTCCGCGTTCTCGGACTTGCTGATGACCCGGGCGATGGCGCGCAGGCCCACCGAGGCACCTGCGGCCGGCGGGTTGGCCTTCAGGCCCAGCGCTTCCACCTGGTCCTCGGTGAGGTAGATCGTCGGGCAGCAGTTGTACGCCGGTGCGGCTTCGGCCTCGCTCACGTCCATGCTCACCAGTGCCATGGGTCGGCCCTCAGTAGCAGGCAAACACGGTGGCCGTGGTGCCGGTGGCGCGGATGCGCTTCGCTCGGATGTACTGCACACCGAACCAGTTGGCGCTGATGGTCAGCGTCACCGTGGTGCCGGCGCCGGTGTCGAACACGATGTTGCCCGCGGAGGTGAAGATCAGCGCCCGGCAGGGTTGGGCCACGCCGTTGTACTGCAGGTCGGTCACGTCGCTGGGCGTCACCGCCACGATGTCGTTGATCGGCGTGTAGTCATTGGTCGTGACCATGAACGGCGGGGTCATCCCTTGGGCCATGTCAGCCTCCGTTGTACAGGGCGAAGATGCCCGTCGCCGTGGTGCTGGTCGACAGGATGCGCTGGGCCGCCACCTCGACGATCTGGCCGGCGGACAGACTGGTCAGCACCGCCGTGCCTCCGCCCGCGAGCTGGATGTTGACGTTGCCGGCGCCGGTCACATAGATGGCCGCGGTCGGGCCGTTGCCCAGGTCCGTGCCATCGGCCGGCGTGACGGCGTAACCGTCATAGTCCGGCAGGCCGCGCAGGTTGAAGTTCTTGGCACCACTCACTTGGGTGCGGGTGAAACGAAGTCCCATGTCAGGCTCCTGCGGTAGATGGGGCGCCGAGCCCCTGAGAGAAAAGATTCATGGTGTCGTCCAGCCCGGTGGACGCGCCGCCTTGCGTGGGAGTGGCCGACAGGGTTTGTGCCGTCTTGGCCCGCTGCTCGGCCATGGCCGACTGCTGCGCCGCGGCTTGCGCCTGCGCTCGCTGTTGGCGCTGTTCCTCGGCCACCTCGCGGGGCACCAGCACCTTGGGCGCCACGCCCAGCATGTCGGCGTAGTCCTCGGCCCAGAAGTCCACGTCAATGCGGTCGAGGATCTCGGGCTTCGAGCCGGCGATGGCCAGGGCGTTGGACATGAAGCGGTCCACGCCGTTGGTGGCGATGGCGCGCTGGGCCTGAGCCAGCATGCTGACCAGTTCGATCTCGAGATCCTGTCCCTGCAGTTCGGGCGGGGGCGGGGGCACGGCGCCGGTCTCCATCAGCCGATCGAAGGTGATGTCAATGAGCGGGGCGAGAAGCTCGTTGTGCAAGCGCTCCAGCACCGGGCCGAGCATGAGCATCTTCTCCTCACGCAGTTCAGTCACCTCGGTCGCCGTCTTGGTCGTGTCCGAGTCGCCCTGCAGCATCAGGAACAGGTCGGCGTAGAAACTCGACCGCACCCGGGCGCGCACGTCGTTGATGTCGGCCAGCAAGTGACTCAGATCCAGACGCACGTCGAACATGGTCTCGATCTTGTCGCCACCGCCTGCCGAGTCGCGGAAGGTGATGCCGCCAGGCAGACGGTCCACGTCCCTGTTCTTCAGGTTCGTGGGCAGTTGTAGCGGCGGGTTCGTCATGTAGTCGATACCCTGCGACTTGCGAAGCTGCTCTTGCTGCAGTTGCTTGATGTCGCCCAGCGACTCCATGCCGGGGGCGTGCCCGTAGATGTCGCCGCCTGCCACTTGCCAGCGCGGGGCCAGCACGTTGAAGCGCTTGTACCCCGACTTGCGCAGAGCCTTGTCAGGGTCGCCGCCGCGCTCGTAGTACACCGACTTCCATGCCATGTTCTGGTTGTCGAGCTTGGTCGGGTCACGGTCCTCGTTGGGCTCGATGCAGTGCACGAGCGTGATCCACTTGTCCAAGCTGCCCGAGTCGTACATCGATTTGACCGATGGGGACACGGCATCGATGCCGAACTCCTTCACCACCTCGCCCACCGTCTTCTCGAACTCGCGGTACACCGTGCAGATGTTGCCCTGCCAGTCCTGCGCTAGGCAGTATTCGCCGATGGTCAGCGGGTACAGGTGGATCAGGTTCTTGTGGTCTTCACACACCAGCGCGGCCGACGTGCCGTAAGCACCAAGCTCGCGGTACATGCCGTGCAGCACACGGTAGACGTTGGAGCGTGCGAACACGTGCAGCATCACGCGGGTGCAGTCGGCCAGCCACTCCTTGACCGCGCCGTGGGCCATCAACTCCTGGTCACGCACCCCCAGCCGAAACCACGGCCGCGCCGGTGAGGTGAGCCCGCCCATCAGCCCCGCGGCGAGGGTTTCGAGCGCACGCTGCGCCGTGTTGTCGAGCACGGACTGGAAGCGCTTCCACCCCTTGTTGCGGTCCTGCACGTAGAACCGGCCTTGGTAGGGCGCAAGGTACGACGTGATTTCCAGCCAGTGCGCCCACCACGTGGCGCGCTCGGCCTTGAGTTGGCCCAGCCGCTGGATGACCTGCTGCTTTTCCGTGAGTTGTGCCATCACCCACCCAGCAAGGTGTTCTTGCCCAGCAGAAGGTTGTTCGGATCGATGCCACCCGCGCCCGTCAAGAACGTACCGGCCACGCCCGGCGCACCAGCGCCACCAGTCGGGGTCTTGGTGTTCTTCAGCACGGACGCTGCATCAGGCGCCTTGCTGGCCTGCGGCGGGGCCACGGGCGGGGCCAAGGCCGGCATGTCGGGCGCACTGGCCGCCGTGTAGGCAGACGCGCCCACCGCGGCGATCGCCGCCCACCCCGCAGCGCTGATGCCAAAGCTCATTGCACCACCTCGCGCCTGGTCTGCAGCATGCTGGACTCGCCTGTCATCTCGTCTTCTGCTTCCTGCACCGTGGTGCCGCCGGTGGCGTGCACCGTGATCCACCACGTGTCGGTGATGGTCGAGCCCGCCCGCTTGGCGCCACGGCGTGCCGGCAGCATGCCGAAGCCATTGATGCGCACCGTGCCCTCGTCCGTGGTCACAGCGATGTGGCCCAGGATGATGCACACGTTGTCGCAGTTGGTCTGTGCGCCGGTCAGCGTGGTGCCGGCCGGGATCAGGATCGCGCGGGCCGACACACCGCCGAACACCACGTGCTGCGTGTTCAGGTCGACCTGGGGCAGCTTGAGCAGCGCAGCCTCCAGCGCACGCACTGCATCGAGCGTGGCGGGTAGGTTGTGCGTGTCGGCAGGCAGCATGGTCTCAGCGGGTAAAGCTCAGGGGATCGTATTCCTGGGAGGACGACTTATGGAAACTGTCGAACTCGGCCATGGGGTTGTAGTCGATCGCCCGCTTCTGGTTGCCGAAGGGCTTGCGCTTAACCACCGGCGAGGCGAAGGTCAGGGCCAGGGCGTCGGCCAGGTCGGGGGATGGCAGGCCGCGCTTCTTGATCTCGTCCTTGGGCTCCAGCAGGAGTTGGTTGCGCGGGTTGAACTTGTAGGTGGGTGCGCCCAGGTCCTGCTTCAGGGCGGGCAGGTTGGGGATGGCGCCGCCCGCGCGCAGCCAGTCGCGCATCTCGAACCACATCTCGCTGCGTTTGTTGGCGTGCTTGTCGTCGCTGGCCTTGCCCCCGAAGTTGACCTCGGTCACGTCGAAGCCCAACTGCCGGCAGCGGTCGATCACACCGCCCCCGTTGCCCGCGTCGATGAACACGGCATCCGGCTTGTGCTTGTCGATCTCGTTGACCACGCTTGCGGCAAGCTGCATGTTGTCGATGCCGCTGAAGACGATCGGGTCGAACATGACCAGGCCCTGACGCCTGATGATGACCGACCTGTCGTCGCCGAAGCGTGCGGGGTCCACCCCCAGGATGACCGGGGCGTAGTCCATCTCACCCGGCCGGTATGCGCGCCGCGATGCGTCCTCCGCCTCGGTCAGGCTGATGACCTGGTTGTCTCCGGCCGCGGTGAAGTCGCACAGCATCTCTCGGGCGAATGCCGTCTCGGTCATCTGCGCCCGCATGGTCTCGACTTCCACCTCGGGCAGGGCGTCGGTGTCGTAGCACGTGAACCGGGCCGAATGCCAGTCGGGCAGGGTCTTGGCCTCGTAGAACAGCCGGCTGAAGAGGTTCACCCCGTGCGGTGTGCCGATGAAGATGGCCCAGCCCTGCCGGTCGGCCAGCGCAGGCCGCAGGATCTCGTCCCACACCTCCGGCTTGATCTGGGCCACCTCATCGATCACGGCGCCGTCCAGGCGCACGCCGCGCATGGCGTCGGGGTTGTCCGCGCCATAGAGGCGGATCACGGCCTGGTTGTGGTGGAACGTGACCGACAGCTCGGACTCGTTGATCGTGATGGCGCCCGCGATGCGCAGGGGCTC
>Ga0228700_1001373_pt1 | contig 16182 bp, 32 predicted proteins | sample McNCre317_Aug_MG_FD_178019 | JGI IMG/M metagenome (GOLD analysis project Ga0228700, IMG submission 178019) | Freshwater microbial communities from McNutts Creek, Athens, Georgia, United States - 3-17_Aug_MG | ecosystem: Environmental > Aquatic > Freshwater > Creek | place: USA: Georgia...
CTGTGCTATTTTAGTAGCAGGTTGTGGGGGAAGGGTCAAGTTAATTCGTAACCAATCTTACCGGATAATCTATTTTTCGGCTAGTTCGATCAAACTTCAATATAACAGCATTTTTGAATTGAAAATTCTTGGAAGTCCATAACTTACCCTTTCTAAGTCAATGCTTGACAGAAAAACCTGCGAAATAAGCCTAGGAGATATGCAAACTTATTTCGCACTAATTTGGTTAACTTTGTTGCAACTGTTTCCTAGTCGCTAACCAAAAATACAAACTTACTTCTTCTTTTCTTCCGCCGCATCGGGAGCACCGAGCAACTTGATCGAATTGGCCTGATCCAGCAGCATTTGCAGCGGGTCGCTAGCACCGCTTTCTACAAGGTTTTCTGCCTTGAAAGAATAACCAGCCTTGTTAGTCGCGGGGATAGCGTAAAGGTCAATCGCAAAGTTAACCACAGCGCGCGGGTCTTGCGACTTCGCTTCTGCAAGCGTCCCTTCGATCATTTCCTGAATTCCACCGGGAAGATAGCAGACACCGGACGTAACAGCGGCCTTGCCTTCGATAGACGAAATGCCACGGAAATTGCCCTTAAGCCCGGACTGAATATCCCCGGTTTCGCCATTGACGGTTTGCTTAAGCCCGGAAACCATACCGACAATACGGCCAAGCAAGACCTTGCCACCATCGGCAGGAACCTTAGCGGTTTCCGTGCCAATAGAGTTGCGGTCCCATCCCATAGCCTTCGGGGAGAGTTTACCAACGAGTTCCATAATATACCCTTTCTTTGAGTGTTAGAGATGTGCCGGTTAGCAAGCCTCACTCGGCAATTCAGCTAACCGGCAAATCTTCACTCGCATAATTCCAAAAAACCGTCAAGCATTATTTTTACGCTAAAGTCATTCTAACCCACATTGCGTTTGCACTAGTCGATGTGATCGCTGGCGCGGTAGCAGGAAGGGCGCCATAGGTTTGTGTCGCCCTTCCAACGGTGTTTATCGCAGTGCCACTTACGGTAAAGCTTATCGGCTGGCAACCGCCAACAGCAACCGCTCGCAAGGTTTGAGTGCCAGAAGTATGAACCGCCAACCAATAGAGAGTGCCAGCGGTTAAAGTCTGACTTGTGGCAAAGCTTTGCACCCCTATCGCAGCGCAAGACAAATCACCGCTTCCGCCAATCAGCGCGTTTGGAGTTCCATTAGCGTTAGAAGAATATAGACCAATTCGGGCATTGGAACCGGCTAACAAAGTAGTTACTTCTATAGCCAGCGCGCTTATCGAAATAGTTACGTTTGGAATAAACGGGATAAAATCAATGCGTCCCGCAACACCCGCAAGAGTGCTTAAAGCGGTAGCATTTAAAGCGGTAGAAATAAAAGTCCCTGCACTCTTTAAAATAATGTCAAAACCTTTGGCACCATCTAACCCATTAGTGCCGTTTGTTCCATTTGCGCCGGTATTACCCGCTGGCCCTTGCGGACCCGCTGGTCCAGTTAATCCAGTGGTGCCTGTTGCTCCGGTTGCTCCGGCAGGTCCTTGTGGTCCGGTTGCGCCATCGTTTCCCGCTGGCCCTTGTGGTCCCGCTGGTCCGGTTAATCCAGTGGTGCCTGTTGCTCCGGCAGGTCCTTGTGGTCCGGTTGCGCCATCGTTTCCCGCTGGCCCTTGCGGCCCCGCTGGTCCGGGTTCTCCTTGGCACCACATTGACACAATTAATTCCCAAAGAAAGAGCCAACAAACTTCAAAACTTCCGGGTTGCCCAAACCCGCAGCGGTCATAATTCCCGCGCCGAACGTGATCGCTTTTGGCCCATATCGGACAACAAACCCGCCAACCTTTTCCGCGCCAGTGACAACGGCAAGAACCCTTTCAAGGTCTTGCTTGATTTCCTCACGGTGCCTTGTGGCTATGGTCATATCAGGAATGATAACGGTCTCTATTGTATGTTCGATTTTTGCGACACGATCAGCAAGACTAACCATAGGTCTTATTCCACCACTTCTAAAACCCTTTCCGGGTTGCTCCACATTCTTTCACGAACCTTGCGGGGCAAAATAATGCACCCTCTAGAGGCAGTCCCCGGCGATTTAATGCTATCACCATGCACCCTGAATTCGCTACGGCCAAGCGTATCAGTCCCCGGCAAAGGCACAAGAACAATAGTAAACGGGCCAGTGTTAGGGCTGTTTTTGACAGCTACCATTTTCCATTTACCGCGTGGGATAGGACCGACCGACTTGACGCCTTGTAAAGCCGGATTGTTTTTGCCGCGCCCCTTTCCGGCGTAACCGGACGAGACATAAGCACCATTAAGGGAAAGTTCCCCCGCCGATTGATCCCATCGCCACATAACTTAACCCTGTTTGCTTTCCGGCAAAATCTTGGCCTTAGCCTTGACTTCCTTAATGCCCTCTTTGACTTCCTTAACAGCCTTGGAAGCGGTTTGGACGCTAGAGCGAATATTAGTTGCAGCGTTTTCAATGCGCTGGCCGGCGGCAATAATCTTGGCCTTATCCGCAGCATCGACAGGCAAGAGAGTGCCAATCAGTGCAAACACTTCACTAATCTTGTCAAGTTCGTCAGCGTGCTTTGACAGAAATTTTGCAAACTTTTCCATCGCCTTTTCCTTATACATTTCCAGTTGTAACAAGCGTCATTTTATTATCAACAGTTTCTTTCATCAAATAAAATGCCGCGATCAATACTATAAGCCCAAACAGCCCTATAGCAAGCCTTTTGAAAAAATCACTTTCTTTAAGCCAATTTTTAATATCTTCTAACCAACTAGTTCCACCACCAAGACCAAGTAGACCAGCACCCGCAGCAATAGGCGCTAGTGGCCCCGTAGCACCAACGCCCAAAATAGCCGCGCCAGTTGACACAAGATTGGACCCTTTCTTAAGCAAGTCGATTACGTTGCCCTTACTGTCGCGGCCTTCATAATGCAGATGGGGGCCAGTGCTATTGCCAGTAGAACCGACCGCACCTATTCTTTGCCCCGCTGTAACAGTTTGACCGGCTTTAACATCGATGGCGCTTAGATGCCCAAATTTGAGCAAGTTTCCCGCATCATCTCTAATCTGGACCAAGTTTCCATAACCGCCACCGCGACCAGCGCTTAAAACAGTGCCAGAAACGGGCGCAATAACCCCCGTTCCAATAGGCGCGGCAATGTCATAACCGGCGTGATTAGTTGAGCCAATTCCACCGGGCGACTTGCGCGCGCCTATTCTGCTAGTAATTGTTCCGCGCGTTCCAACTAGCGGATAAAGATAATCGCCGACTGGCATGGTAAATTAGCCTATTGACACTTGCAAGAGCCGCGCGCCCCAAAGTAACCGCCGCTAGGGCTATAACCAGCCCCTTCCGGCAATTCCAATCCAATCAAGTTAAGCGGGTCCAAATAGAAGTTAATCGAAGTCGGACTAGGCTTGACAATTTGAACCGCTCGACGCTGCATCACAACGCGGCGATTATTTACATAGAGAAGCGCGGCAACTGCTACAGCGCCAAGCCCCATCAAAACAAGCTGTTTATTATGCATAGCTTTAGCCTCTGAAAAAGCCTAGAAGTCCGCCACCGCCGTTAGTCTGGTTCATCGGCGCGGCTTCGCCAGTTGTAGAAAAGCTTCCACTAGTTCTGTCGCGGTAACTGACAGGCGCGCCAGTCACGCCAGCAACAGCCAGCGCAAAGGCGTTATCACGGTCCACGGGTTTAACATCACCAACCGCATTAAACATAGCGCTAGCAATATAGGCCTGCTTTTGATCGCTTGAAAGTTGCGCCTGCAACGCGGCATTTACTCTGACAGTTTCTGCAGCCGCGTCATAAGCCACTTTGGCATAGTCAACAGTAAACTGATTATTGCTCTGCACAATATCAAAGTTATTCTGCAGTTGCGCCATATATTGATTTTCGTAGCTTTCAAGCTGCGCCATGCCTAGCCGCTCACTAGCAGCCAAATCGGCAAGCGAAACTTGCGCACCTAGATTGGCTAGAGCCAGTTCACTTTGAGCGTTCAGATTTGCAATGGCAACTTGGCCACCAATCTGTTGCGCCTGTCCGGCCTGCTGAATTTGCATTGCAGCAATTTGCGCTTGTGCCTGCACTTCCGCGTCAGTAGGACCAGCATCAGCATAAGTTACGCTTGATTGCCCCTTGTTGAGATAGACCCAAAACAACAGCCCAAACACAAGCGCAATAATCCCGAACATAACGGGATTTTGTTTGACATAGGCAAGAGAAAACTTCATTTAGCTTTCCTTTTTCTTGCTAGTATCAATCAAGTTTTGCAGCGCCATAATCCCGGCCAAATATGTCCCGTTTCCTTCGATGGGGACGACCGGAACATTTTGTGCAAATTTGAAAGCGCCACCTTGCGCAGTCGGTGCCATGTAGCGTTGCACGTTATAGCGCGGGCCATAACTAGATTGAATAGGTGGCGACTGATTGCGCTCCACTGCAAGGTTGCCGGTTCCAACACCACGATTGGCCGGAGTTTTAAAGAAATTAAACCAGCCCATAAATCACCTTAGAACTGCGAAGTGAAACCGTTCATTCCAACGCCACCACTTCCCGTAACCGGCGATAGCGCAGTTGCCAGCGACTTGCTGAAAGCGTTTCCAGCGCTATCGATCACACCAACGGTATTAGCGCGGCGAGAAACCAGCGCAGCTAGAATAGCTACACCAACAATTGCAATCGCAATCGTTGTGATTTTTTCCATTGCACCACCCATAAATAAATTACCTTTCACAAACCATTAAAAAATTCCGCGAAAACAACTCTAGGCGCATTAGCCGGGGAAACAGGCGATTGTGAGGCGGTTTCTGTTCCGCCCATAATTTCCATAAACCGTTCGAAAAACCCCCGGTTAGCAAAGAACAGCATAATAACAACTAGGGCTAGAAACGTATCTGAAAGCGGCTTAAGGGGCTTGAAATAACCAACCGCAATAATTGCCCAAAGAGCAATCCCCCAAAAGAAAAAGTTTCCCGGCCCGGTAAAGTCACTGACAAGCGTTTCAAAAAACAGCTTGTGAGTGCCTCTAACGCTTGCCGTTAGGAAAACAATTCCAATCAAGAGAAGGAAAAGCGGCACTCACAAAACTCCCACAACTTGCAGATAATTTCTAAGGCTCCCCTTCATAGTTATATAAATGAGAAAAGCCAGCCCGATTGTGCCAAATGTTATAGATGAACGCGGCACAATATTAACCTAGAACCGGAACCCGCGAAAATGCGTTCGGGAATTTGGTGCCAGCCCAAAACACAAAAACGAGAAACACAATAGTTGTCATGGAAAAGCCAAGAATTTTCATCGGAAAAGTTCCTTATATTAATCGATAATTTTTTTGATAATAGTTGACCAAGCAACGGTGACTAGAATTACAAGACCAAAAAACAGAAACCAATCCAACACGTTTCCGTCTTGCTTATATGGTCTAGCAGCCCATCGCTTAACATCTTCTACATATGTTTGCAGCATGATTTGCTCCCAACTTTATGGGGCGCGGCGACTTCCGAACCGCGCCCCATATTTCCCTTAGCCAGCGGCCAGCGAAGAAGCGTTAGGAATTTGCGTCACATTCTGGAAAGCTTCATAACCCATAATAAGTTGCGCTCCAGCGGTAGCGGTCGAAGCATTAAGATTGAGTTCGAGATTACCATAAGTGATCGTATCAAGCGGCTTGTCGCGATGATCGAAGTAATAAACTCCCGGCGGCGGGTCCGCCATGAAAGTTTGCCGCGCCATAAGCGCAGCAATATTCGGGCTCATTCTGAACAGTTCAGTCGAGTTGGCCGATTTGAGCGACCAATAGTTAACGTCCGAACCGCTATTATAGACACCGGCATTATCGTAAATCGCAAAGGTCGAAAGAAAAGCACGATAATTGGCGTAAGGAACCGGGAAATCCTGCGAGGCAGAAATCCCGGTTAGAGCGGTCTTTTTAATGTCGTAAATCGTGTTAAGATCAAGCAGCGGCAAAACCGGCGAACCGCCAACCATCGGAATTTGATCGATGTAGACCTGATAGACTTCATAAGAAACGGTCGAAGTCCAAGCGCCGTTAGTATTGCCGATATATGCCGCACCAAGCGCATCAGCACCAGTTGCAACAAAAAGGTTAGCGCTAGAAGTAATTTCAAACGAAAGATTTTGAGTAGCGTTAACGATATTGGCATAAACCGCGCCACGCAAATCGTTAGAGGCGTAGGCGAGCGGCACATAGTAAGTATGGGTCAAAGTGCCGGTAGCATTTGCCGCAAGAGAACTAGAGCCTGCAAACGGTGCCCAATTGTTGCCGTAGGACATAGGCAGATTAGGAGCATAAGCGCCACCAAATCCAAAGCCCTGCCTAGCGCTATTCAAAAGCGCCATATGAGCGCCGCTAGTATTAATGCGCTGCACATTGTTAAGGTCAGTGAACGTAATATTCGCAAGAATATTAGACGATCCGAGCCCGGTCAAAGCTGCGGCATCAGTAGCGCCATTAGTAACACCGCCAGTCACCTTGATAATAAAGCCGAGAATGAGACCAACATTGCGCGGGGGAATATTGATAATCGGGGTTGTTCCCGGCGTGACAGTGCCAGACGCAATAATTTGCGTCATTTTCTGCCCCATGCCGATAACGGCGGCGCGGGCCCGTGAATTCTGCATAACCGGATTGATTGCATCAGCCATTAGATTTTACTCCACTTCACTAAAGATAATTTTACCAAATTCGTTAAAGGCAAAAGAGCCAAGCGTAACCATTAGCAAAATTGTGACCCAATTTTCCCAATGTGACATAAGCCGGAAATTAAGCATCAGCTATCACTCCGCGCTTTTACTACAACTTTGGTAACAATACCGATTGCAGCAAATCCAAGCATGACCATCAGCAAAACGGTTAGCCAATTTGGCACGTTCCAAGTTAGAATAGTTTCATCCATGTTTCACCTAGATTGTTTTGGCTCTTTTTCTGAGCCTGTCTTGAAAGGTCTTGATAATTATGTTGCGATGCGGCACGGGCGCAAACTGGCACGTTTCTTGCTTGTCCACGTCATACCATAGGCAGTTAAACCTTGGCAAGAGCAAAGATGATCGCCCGTTAAGAAATCTGCCAACTTCCTTCCGGTCCTTTTCGTCCGTCAAGTTGAAAACCGCAAAGAAATTAGCCTCTGAAAATACGAACCTAGAAAGCCACAAAGGGCGCTGGCTCAAAGTAATCATTTCGATGTGCTTGGAGCGTCCCTGCGTTAGACAAGCATTATATGCCGGGTTTCTAGGCCCGATCATGTATCCTTCATCTATGTAAATTCCCGCGTTTTCATTCGCCCAAATTTTCCAGATAAATTGTTCGACTGCATCATCGTCTTTTTCGGGGATAGGCCGGATAACATAAAGACCCGGTTTGGTAGGCGGTTCGGAATAAACAGAAATCTCACGCGCCCCAATCATGGCGATTAATTCGTCGCCCTTGAAGTCGAATATATACCACGGGCGCACGTCAAAATCGCGACTTGACAACAGCCAAACCGCGAATTGAGTTTTACCGCTTCCGCTCGAGCCGACAATGGCAGTGCGGTTATCGTATTTGGGAAGGCGAGGCATTTAGAACCAGTTTCTAGACTTTGTTCGATTTGATTTTTGCTTGTAGAATTTTATATTTTGACCGGCCTTTTTGACAGCAGATTTTAAGTTGCCCTTGGCTTTCCTTCTATTAACTCTAATTTTGTTCATAAATCACCTATCCCATATGTTGCCCAATGCCGGGGAAATCCACTACGGTTTCGCTAGCCTTGGCTTTCTTGTCGGTTTGCTTGCGCTTGTTATGAATGTAAATTCTAGGCCCGTAAACAGTGCCACAAGCGACTAGCAAACCAAAGATAGCTTCCGCTCTAGGGTCGGGCCTGATATCAAATTGCTGCAACACATTGACAGTTGCGTTAGCGAGCAAATCGCTTTCCGTTTTGTCAATCTCAAATTCGGGAGATTTGGAAACATTGGCGATGCCAATATGCAGCATCAAAAGGGTGCGGGAAAGGCTTTCAGTCGCGCCAGCTAGATTGCTATCCGCTTTCCGCGCCGAACCGCCGCTCGCGTTTCCGCTTCCAGATTTTCTGCCACGTTTTCTAGTGTAGCTTCCATCGGCGTTTCGCTTGTCTCTTCCAACGTGAATTGCGGGGTCAAAATCGTCTCCGGTTCCGCTTCCACTTCCGATAAGGGTTGTGGGGTCGATAGTGCTGCTATCGTCGCTTCCAACGCTTCCAGCCTCTGTTCCTGCGAATTCATCTGTTCCCTTAGCCATGAGTTTTCAGTCCTTAGATTTTCATTTTCAGAATTAGCATCAATTCGCGCCACTTCCACAGCGGCATTTGTCTCGGCGATGGCGACTTCTGCCGCCGCTTGAATTTCCGCAATTTCAACTGCGCTATCTGCTACAGTCTCAACTCGCTCGGTTTCAGCTTCAATATTATCCGTCTGTCCCTGTTCGGTTTCCATCGCTTCCGATAAGTCCGATTGATCCGTCACAATTACTGTTGTTTGATCCGTCATTATCTTGCCTTTCTTTTTCCGCTAGCAGTATGTCTAATTTTTGCTCAATTCTAACCAATGTATTTGCAAAGGTTTCAAAGCCGGTTTGCAACTGTGTAGCGGTTCGCTTCATATCATCGGGAGTAATTCCGAGCATGGAAGCCAGCATATTTTCGATACCCATCATTGCCCTTTTATTCCTTTCTGATTATGCTCTACCAAATACGGCAAATGTAGAGCCAATAATAAAATTGCCACTAGCGGGCGATAAATTAATGCTAGTTATAGCCGCTGTATTTGCCCAAAATCCATTAATAGTTTGCAAGAGACTAGTAGAGCCGGTTGTGCTGCCAATCTGGCAACTATTCTTGGCAAATGCAATCTTGTTAAAAACGGTTCGCAAATATGCCGGAATTGCCAAGTCGATATAACCACAAGCGTTAGCCTGCGCAGTCGAGCCGGGGACAATGCCGGGAAACAAAAACGTTGCAGCAGTTCCGCCTTGATTGGCAACGCTGGCAGTTGTGCCAGTCCCTTGGATTTTCTGATAACCGTAATTAGTGCCGCTATCCCCGTTAAATCTGCATTGGACATTAAGCGACGTAACAGCGCTATCGCCTCTAGCCATGATTGACACTAGCAAATCTTCGTAACCGGCGAGTGAACTAAATGTGATACTACTTGACGTAGCGGCTAGCACTTGTCTTTCAATCAAGGTCCATGCGCCACTTCCACCACTTCCGGCAGGGACGGAAAATCCGCCATTAGCGCTAAGATATTTTGTCGCGCTCCCATCGCTAGCAGGAACAAGACCGGGCCCGTTGCCCTGAAATATACCGGGATTAAATGGCATGATAATTAGCCTTCAAAAGCCGTAACGTCGTCGTTAGCAGTTCCAATAATGGTAATCGCACCGGTTGGCGGGGTGTTGAATAATTCCAAACCACCACCCGGCGTAATGGTTATTGTTCCCGCCGTGCCAATTGCCGCAGTTCCACCGGCCAGATTAACGCCCATATTATTCGCGGCGATATTTTGAATAATCAAATGACGCCTAGCCGAGTTAGCCGCCATCAAGGTTTCGCTCGCGCCGGAAAGATTGGCGATGCTGCGATTAGTCCACGCCCCCGGCGTCAACAAGTCTTTGATCGCGTCGAGTTCAACAAGTTCCAAAGCCTGATTTGCCGCCGTAGCGCCGCCGCTTGTAACCGGCGCGGCATCGTTAACTAGCCAGAAACTAGGCGCAATCGGCACATTATAGAAATGCAAGTAAACATAGACGTTGGCTTGATCGGTAGAAACTACGCAATCGGGGACTGCTGCGAAAAGAATAGGCCAATAGCCTTGGCCATAAGCCGGAATAATTAGCCGCTGTTGCGTTGTTCTGACAAAGATTTGCAGCGCCTCGGGATTATTGCCATTATCGACATACAAACCTTGAATATAGGAAATTTGGCCTGTTGTAACGGCCAAAAGCCCTTCGATTGCAATTTCGTCCGTATTGGTAAAATTCAAAGTGACTTCCAAGGCCCTAGGCCCTTCGCGTGGAATAACCACGTTAGAGACCGGAGTGTTAGGCCCGTAACTAGTAACTGGCTCTGGCATGATTAATTGACCTTAATCGCGTGAGGAACACAAGGGGTAAAACATGGTAATCTATAAAGACCGCCGAAAATCATATTTTCGACAAAAGCCGGATCACCGGGATTAGGCGGCTCAACTTCCGTATAAGTAAGGAAGCCCGGATTTGTATAAGAATTATATCGCAAACCGCCTAAGTCCAAAGCCCATCTAGGGTTCATCCATAGCGGTCCATCGGTATTATTGAATTCTAAAAAGCCACCACTATTCGAGTTGTAAAGTATTGAGTTAAATGTTTGCAAATTCCAAGGGCTAGAATTGTTGCCATAGATGATAAGATTTATCATGTTCTCATCGTCTATAATCGGATCGATTATCCACAAGTCTTGGCTAGCAGTAATTTCACAAGTCAAAAGTCCGGCGGAATAAGTTAACGTATAATCGAAGTCGGTTGTATCGACTGTAACGGTTCCACTTTCTACAGTTGAAACGGAAAGTGTCATTTCTTGAAATATTTGGAATGTAAAAGCCGGGCCAAAATTCTGCCTGATTTTTGCGACCAGATTAAACTGAATATTGACAAATGGCGTATGGGTCCACGGCGGCATGGGAACCGGCATAGACATTTCAAAATTTGCGGGAAAAGAAACGTCTGCCATTTTGAATTTGCCCTAATCGAATTTAGCGGCCAATCTGGCATAGAAATTGCTTAGGGTCAATCCACCGCACCAAATATTTTAGCCATGCAAGAACCGTGCCAATTTGCTAGCGATCGGCGACGATGCAAGTCTTGTGCCAAGTTTCAAATTGCAACTGAAAATAAACCGGCTAGCGCGATGAACCGAGTTATGGCAGGGATGGGGCTTAGGTGCCCCGCTCCAGCGACAAAGCGGGGCACCCTCAACCAGCGAGCAATCGCTCAAGCGGGAAGGCACGACCATGCAAAAAGGGCTTAATGCATGACCGGCAAGAAGCGCTCTAGCAAGAATGATGCCAACAAGCAAGCGGCTTTAGACGTCGAGGCCGTCGAAGCGCGGCTAAAGCAATTGCGCCAAAAACAGCGCGAATTGCTCAAGAATTCCGGCAAGTCCGTTAGAGAATTCCGCCACGAAGTCGCATTATTGAAAAAAGCGGGCGTCGTTTCCGCGCGAACAAATGCGGCCAAGCAAGAGCCTACAAAATATATGCGCGCCAAAGTGCGCAAGTTTTATGACGTGATTGCCGGGATTAAAATTCCGGTTAGAGCACCTAAGGTTATTCGCGAGGACTACGCCAGTAAGGGAATATTTGAGCAACGTGGTGCTTTTATCATGGTGCCAAAAGATACGCCTTATACTAAAGCAACACTTGACAAAAAGAAGCGGGTCAAGATTAGCGAGCCTTTGGCATCTAGAACCGTAACGAGAAGCGCGGTCACAATTAACAAGATTGTTTTACCGTTTAATGCGGCCAATCTTTTAGACCTAGCAAACCGTTTGGAAAAAGAGCCATCAATACCAAACGAGTTAGATGGGGTTAATCAGTATGCTTTTACGTTGTTTGGTCACCGTAGTTTGCTCGCCTTTCCAACTAAGCAAGAATTAGTTGAATATATCAAGGTAAGATACGTGCATTTATTTAGCGGTAGACGTGGAAGGCAAGGTGTAAAGCATTTTTCACTAATTACTTATAGCGGCGGCTCAAGTATTATTCCAGACACCGCCGAGCCGAAATTCTATTCACAGCGCGGTCAAGGCAGAAAGCCAAACGCGACCGGGCGCAATGATCGCAATTCGTGGTATGATAATCGCAAGCGCGAAGTGAAAGCCGCTAAGGAGAAAAAGCGCCGGGCAAAATTAAACGAAGATGAAAAGGCAATTTATAGAGAAAAAGCCAAGGCTAGGGCCAAGGCGAGTTATGACAATAGAAAGGGCAAGTAATGGATTACGAATTTAATGACGATGACTATCCAGACGATTTTGGAGAGGTTGACCTATTCAATTGCGATGCGGACGGGGGAAGTGACAGGGCCGATGGCGAAGGCGAAATAGACCTAGACGAATTAAACCAAGAGCAAATCGACGCTATTTTAGCGGCGCAAGTTGCCAAGACACTAGAGCCTGTCCCTTACAAGTTAAAAGTGACCAAAAAGACTATTGCTATTATTGACGCGGAAACGGACCCGTTTGCTTTCGGTCTAGTTGTCAAGCCTTTTTGTGTTGGCTTTGATACTGGCGATAGATATGTAGATTTTTGGGGTGATGATTGCTTTAAGCAATTCTTTGAATATCTGGCGACACTAACAGCCGAGGGGGAAGAATTCATAATCTATGCTCATAACGGCGGTAAATTCGACTTATATTTTATGTTGGATTATCTAGACCCGGATCAATCGCCTTTGATTATTGGCGGACGCATAGTCAAAGCCCATTTTGCTGGCCAAGAGTTTCGCGACAGTTTTGCAATCATTCCGCAAGCGCTAGGCTCTTATCAGAAAGACCAGATTGATTATAGCAAGTTTACTAGAGAAAAGCGCGAAAAGTATAAGAGCGAAATTCGCGACTATCTTAGATCAGATTGCGCTTATACGCGCGATTTGGTTATTGGTTTCCACGAGACATTCGGAGACAAGTTAACTATTGCCAGCGCGGCACTTCCAATGCTGCATAGTTTTCACGGTTTCCAGCGGTTCCGCTCGGACGCTATAGACGAGCGATTTCGCGCTTACTATTATGGTGGGCGCAATCAATGTTTTGAAACCGGAATTCTTAAAGACAATTGGAAAGTTTACGATAGAAATTCCATGTATCCCGCAGTGATGCGAGATTGCCTGCACCCTATTTCCAGTAAATTCGAGTTGCGATCTTATATAGATGATAATACCGACTTTGCTTGTATCGAAGCGCTTAACGATAATTGCTTGCCGGTACGTGCGGATGATGGCGGGTTGGACTTTACTAAAAGGCGCGGCACTTTTTATGCAACTATTCACGAGATAAATGCGGGGATAGAAACCGGAACATTGGAAATTCTGAAAGTCAAACATGCTTGGACGTTTAAACACAAGGTAACTTTTGGCGAGTTTGTCGATACGTTTTATAACAAGCGACTAGAGGCCAAAGCGTTAGGCGATAAAATTCTAGATATTCTATATAAGCTTTGCCTTAACAGTGCTTATGGAAAGTTCGCACTTAATCCGCGCAAGTTCAAGCAATGGACTTTTACAATTGATGATATACCCGAACCGCTGGCAACTCCCGATAATCCCGATGGCTGGAGTTTGCATAGCCAATCGGAGCGGCTCTTTATATGGTCAAGACCCGCGCCACGAAAAAACGGATTTTACAACGTGGCGACGGCCGCAAGCATAACCGGAGCGGCTCGCGCCAATTTGCATCGCAATATCGCACTAGCGACTAGGCCGGTTTACTGTGATACGGATAGCATCATTTGCCGTGACTTCCGGGGAGAGTTAGACGAAACTGCGCTAGGCGGCTGGAAGCTGGAAGCGACAGGCGACACTGTGGCAATCGGCGGAAAAAAGCTTTACGCAGTTTTTAATCAATCCGAAGTGATTAAACAGGCATCAAAAGGGGTGAGACTTAGCGCCGCTGAAATTATGGACGTTTGCAGGGGCCAAACTGTCACTTATGAAAATCCCGTGCCAAATTTCAAGCTTGACGGAAGCGCGGAATTCGTTACAAGAAACATTCGCAAAACTGGATAGAAAGGGCTAGTCATGAATGAGGCGGAATTGAGGCGCATTCACGCGCTTTGGAAACAAGGGTTGGAAACCGATCACAATTTAATCGTTGCGGTCGATATGTTTTGTTCGCCAAAAGATGTTAGCGATACCGTGCGCGAGGCGATCCGCCAATTTCATATCAAGCGGGGTTGCTGCGATGGAAACCCCGGACCCGATTGCATACAGAAAGCGCCCGAACCTAAGCGAGGAAGGCAAAAGGAACCGGACGAATTTGAAGGAACAGATTAATGATTGATTATCTGCACCCTTTCCGCGACGATATAAAAGCAATCAGAAAAGACTTGACAAAGCTGGAACTGGAATTTGATTATTCTTGCAATCAAGAGCCAGCAATGACGGAAGCCGAATTATCTGCACTAATAACGCGACTTGCTTGTCGGCAAGAGCAATTAGAAAGGATAACCGCAAATGAGTTACACAATCGAAGTCAATCATCGAGTGACTTTTAATCACTTGAAACTTTTGCAGCTTACAACTTATGAGGCCGCTAACAGATTTGGTGCGGGAACCGTCACACTTTATCGCCACCTTTTGAAAGGTCCTGAAGGGCTGTTGATTTATACCGGATCAAAACTGGCGATGCAGTTTGACAAGTTTTACAATGTCCGTGCCACGGTTAAAAGATACGAGCGATTATATGGCACTCAATATGTCCGGTTAAAGCGGCCAAAAATAATTCGTGAATTATCGCATTTTGATCTTGACAGGGAACCGGCTCTGATTTAGACCGTGGTTATCGGACAGAGAAAGGGCAAGACAATGGCACTGCATCAAATCAATGTAGATTGGAAGCGCGCTGCAACATTTAAGACAGAGGCCGGACTAATGCGCAGGATTGAACAAGATAAGGCTATGTATCCAGAACATAATGATCGCTTTATTATCGTTCAAACGCCTGATAACCGCTGGACTGCGATTGTCAGTCTTGATATGAAAGTTGGTGGTTACCTAGCGCGTTACGCATTTTTAAAGATTTAATTTGACTTGGTTTCGTCTCGCACAAGCGGGGCGAAACCAAGCGATAGAGAAAGGGCAAGACAATGACCAGTCAAGTTTTCTGGCTTTCACCCCTAGAGGATAAATGTCAACTTTACGGCATTCCATTTTTCGGGGTCATGTATGACGCAAATTTGCCCGGTTATGGATGGGGCAATTATTGTGAGATGGCTTTCTGGCAACGCGGTGGAACACTAGGAACCGGGCGCGGTCAAAAGTATGAAAAGCAAAGCGATGGGCGCTGGCTTAAAGTTGCAGGATAGAAAGGGCAAGACAATGACGGAAGAATTCGACAAACTGGCAAGCAAAGTTCGCATTTTGAAAGATAACGATAGAACTCTTGTTGTGCGTATGGAACAAGCTAAATACCTTTGGAAAAACAATAACGAATTGCTTGCAGAGGCGATAAACGAATTTAACGCTTATGTCGCCACTATCAAAGCCGATGCTATCAGAATTGAAGGGGAATAATTATGCGCTACTTTGTTAGGTCAAAGTTTGGTAAGTTTACCATAACGCAAATGTCGCTCGATTTGAACCTTGCATTTGATATGTATCGTGCCGCGATCAGGCGCGGGCATAACGCAGTAACACTTGAAAGCGAAGGAAGGTGGCAGATATGACTAGGTTTCTAATCCTTAAACAAGTGCCTATTGGATGGGATTGCACCGACTTGATTTATCGCAACCGGGAAGCGGCCAATTCTGATAAGGAAATTTTGGAGACATTGCACCCCGATAACGTCTATAAAGTTAGGGCAATCGACTGCAACGAACTAGGAGAGGATTACTAAGATGCGTAAAACATTGTGCTTACTTCCGCCGATGAAACCTTTATTCACCCCGCTAGCTTTGTCGATCTGGAACACGCGGCCAAGCAATGCCGCGAATTGACCGGCTCGGATATGATGCCGAGAGTGATTTACAAGGGCCAGCTAATTCCGGCTGGAAAGATGGGGGAAAGGGAATGTTAGAAACTCTGTTTCATTTTGTCATTGCGTTTGTCGTAACGGGGTTCGCTTATGCAAGCGGGTATTGGTTAGGGCGGATTGATCGCAAGAATAGGGGTTGACAAAGGGCTACTATTTTGCTAGGCAGAATTACCGCGATAATGCGGGTTTAAAAGGGCAAAGTTATGACACCTAAGCAAATCAATTCACTTATTGGCCCGTTGGAAGAAAAGATCGCCAATCTTTCAGAGTTGATAGATAAGCGGGAAGATATATACAATAACAAATCAGACAATTGGCGCGATAGCGGCAATGGGGAAAGATATCAAGATTTGACTGAAAAGTATCAAGGCTTGTTGCAAGCGTTCGAAAACCTTGTCGACTGTTGTAACGAAT
>Ga0228700_1001375_pt1 | contig 16177 bp, 18 predicted proteins | sample McNCre317_Aug_MG_FD_178019 | JGI IMG/M metagenome (GOLD analysis project Ga0228700, IMG submission 178019) | Freshwater microbial communities from McNutts Creek, Athens, Georgia, United States - 3-17_Aug_MG | ecosystem: Environmental > Aquatic > Freshwater > Creek | place: USA: Georgia...
GGTGCCTACTTCGGTGCTGTCAAAACCAACTTGCCCAAAGTGCTCAAAGCAGGCGTGGTGGGTGCGGCTGTGTTCGTGTCCTTGCTCATGCTCTCGATCGACGCCAAATTCTGGGGTGTGGTCGTGATGGGTGGCGCGGTGGTCATCCTGTTCTTCTTGCCATGGTTGGACCACTGTGCAGTGAAGTCAATTCGCTACCGTCCTGATTGGCACAAGTACATGTACGGCGTGTTCGTGGTGAACTTCGTTGTCTTGGCCTACTTGGGTGTGCAGCCACCATCACCGATTGGTGAGCGTGTGTCGCAATTGGGCACCTTGTTCTACTTTGGCTTCTTCTTGTTGATGCCGATCTGGAGCCGCATCGGCGAAACCAAGCCTGTGCCAGACCGCGTCACTTTCACGCCTCACTGAGATCCACGGAGAACATGACCATGAAAAAAATCATTCTCAGCTTGGCATTGGCCCTCGGTGTGGTGGCAGGTGCGCAAGCATCGAGCGACGGCATTGCTTGGGACAAAGCGCCTAACAAAATCAACGATCAAGCCGCTTTGCAAAATGGCGCCAAGATCTTTGTGAATCACTGTTTGAACTGTCACTCAGCCGCATTCATGCGCTACAACCGTTTGAAAGACATCGGTTTGACAGAGCAGCAGATCAAAGACAACTTGTTGTTCACGACTGAAAAAGTCGGTGACACCATGAAATCCAACATTGACCCTAAACAGGCCAAAGAGTGGTTTGGTGCAACACCGCCTGACTTGACCGTGATCGCACGTTCACGCGCAGGCCACAACGGCACAGGTGCAGACTACCTCTACACCTACATGCGCACGTTCTACCGTGACGAAACCAAAGCGACTGGTTGGAACAACTTGGTGTTCCCGAACGTGGGCATGCCTCACGTGCTGTGGGAATTGCAAGGCGAGCGCCGCGCAGTGTTTGAGTCACACGAGGGTCAACCCGTCTTCAAAGGTTGGGAACAAATCAAGCCAGGCTCAATGTCTGAGCAAGAGTACGACCAAGCCGTGGCTGACCTCGTGGGTTACCTCACATGGATGGCTGAGCCAGCGCAAACCACACGTACACGCTTGGGTGTGTTTGTGTTGTTGTTCTTGGCTGGCTTTATGTTCATCGCATGGCGCTTGAATGCTTCCTACTGGAAAGACATCAAGTAATTTGCGCAAATTCGGCAACAGGCCTTGTGCCTGTTGTCACCTCACGGAGTGACAGGTTTGCCTGCCACTCTTTTTGATTTTTAGGAGCTGCCCATCATGATGGTGCTTTATTCGGGAACCACGTGTCCCTACTCACATCGCTGCCGTTTTGTCTTGTTCGAAAAAGGCATGGACTTTGAAATTCGCGATGTTGACCTTTACAACAAGCCCGAAGACATCAATGTGATGAATCCATACGGTCAAGTGCCCATCTTGGTTGAGCGCGATTTGATCTTGTATGAGTCCAACATCATCAACGAATACATCGACGAGCGTTTCCCACATCCACAGTTGATGCCTGGTGACCCTGTCGAGCGCGCGCGCGTGCGTTTGTTCTTGTTGAACTTCGAAAAAGAATTGTTCACGCATGTGTCCACTTTGGAGTCTCGCGCTGCCAAAGCCAATGACAAAGCGTTGGAAAAAGCACGTGCGCACATCCGTGATCGTTTGACGCAGTTGGCACCCGTGTTCTTGAAGAACAAGTACATGCTGGGTGAGAACTTCTCTATGCTCGACGTGGCGATTGCCCCATTGCTATGGCGCTTGGACCACTACGGCATCGACTTGTCAAAGAATGCGGCGCCGTTGCTCAAGTACGCAGAGCGCATCTTCTCGCGCCCAGCCTACATCGAGGCGTTGACGCCTTCTGAAAAGGTCATGCGCAAGTAATTCGTATGTTGAACGCTCCAGACGCATCTTCCACCCGTCCGTACCTGCTGCGTGCTTTGCACGAGTGGTGCACGGACAGTGGTTTCACGCCCTACGTGGCTGTCTTGGTCGACGAGACAGTGCAAGTGCCCATGGAGTACGTCAAGAACGGTGAGATTGTGTTGAACGTGGGTTATGACGCCACGGCCGGCATGACACTGGGCAATGAGTTCATTGAATTCAAAGCCCGCTTTGGTGGCGTGCCTCGTGAAATCATCATTCCCGTCAACCGCGTGATGGCGATTTATGCGCGCGAAAATGGGCAAGGCATGTCCTTCCCGATGGGGGCAGCTTCGGCCGAAGTGGTTCCTGTGCAAAAGAAGTCAACACCCGCACGTCCTGTGTTGAGTGCGGTGGAAACATCGCACACAGAAGGGGGGTCAGATGATGAGCCGCCTACGCCTACATCGCCGTCGGGTCGTCCCGCACTCACCCGAGTGAAATAACGCGTCAAAGTTAGGTTAGAATTCTGCCTGCGCCGCTTTAGCTCAGTTGGTAGAGCACCCGCCTTGTAAGCGGTAGGTCGTCAGTTCGATTCCGACAAGCGGCACCAATATAAAACCCGTTACGCCTTTGGCGTAGCGGGTTTTTCTTTTGGCTGGGGGATTCCACTTCAGCGTGTTCCGCTTACTTTCACGCGGATGGTGTTCACATTCCAGCCTTTGTTGCGCAAATGCGCGCACAAGGCGGGTAATGTTTGGCGCAACTTGGCCGCCACGGCGCTGTTGGGAACTAACAGGCACCACGCATCCTCCTCCACACCACCAGATTGCACCAGTGACCGCAGCGAAGCCGGTAGCAAAGGGGCAATGGCTTTGAGCCGATTTTGGGTATCACGGGCCACGGCTGAAAACTGCGCCAAACCCGGGGCAGAGTCCACCACTTGTTCTAGGGTTTGCGATCTGCCACGCACGGAAACCTTGGCTTTAGGAGGCGTGCTGTACCCCAGCGCGCGATAAGCCGCGAGCGTCTCAGGGTGAGGTGTGGGGCGAGTAGCCATGCGGCAATTATGGTGCGCCGGACGGTTAAAATTCCAAGCTTCTATCAAGCCTTTCAAAAAGGATTTTGCGACCCTTGTTTTCAAGTGAAAACAAGACCTCCGCAGTGCTCGCATGGCTCTATCTTTCCTGACTCATATTTTTGGTAGCCGCAATGAGCGACTACTCAAGCAATACCGCAAAACCGTCGCGCAAATCAATGCGTTGGAGCCAACCTTAGAGAAGCTCAGCGACGAGGCTTTGCGCACCAAAACCGACGAATTCAAGTCACGCGTTGCCAACGGCGAAGCCTTGGATGCGCTGTTGCCCGAGGCCTATGCCGTGGTGCGTGAGGCGTCCAAGCGCGTCATGAAAATGCGTCACTTCGATGTGCAGCTGTTGGGCGGCATTGCCTTGCACCAAGGCAAGATTTCTGAAATGCGCACCGGTGAAGGCAAAACCCTCACCGCCACATTGCCTGTGTACCTGAATGCACTGACCGGCAACGGCGTGCATGTGGTGACGGTGAACGACTACTTGGCCAGTCGCGATGCACAGTGGATGTCGCGCTTGTATAACTGGTTGGGTTTGTCTGTGGGCATCAACTTGCCACAGATGCCGCGTGAAGAAAAGCAAGCCGCTTACCGTGCCGACATCACCTATGGCACCAACAACGAATACGGCTTTGACTACCTGCGCGACAACATGGTCTACGAAGCCGCAGACCGTGTGCAACGCAAACTCAACTACGCCATCGTGGACGAGGTGGATTCCATCTTGATTGACGAGGCGCGCACGCCACTCATCATCAGCGGCCAAGCCGAAGACCACACGGCGCAGTATGTGGCGATCAATCGCATCGTGCCGTTGCTCAAACGTCAGATCGGCGAAGAAGATCCACGCACAGGCGAGGGCATCATCGAAGCAGGTGATTTCACCGTCGACGAAAAATCGCACCAAGTGTTCATGACCGAGCAAGGCCACGAGAATGCTGAGCGCATTTTGAGTGCCAACGGCTTGTTACCCGAAGGCGCGTCCTTGTATGACCCCGCCAACATCAGCTTGATGCATCACCTGTACGCTGCTTTGCGTGCCAATCACCTCTACCACCGCGACCAACACTACGTGGTGCAAAACGGTGAGATCACCATCGTGGACGAGTTCACGGGTCGTTTGATGTCAGGTCGTCGCTGGAGCGATGGTCTGCACCAAGCGGTAGAAGCCAAAGAAGGCGTGGAGATCCAAGCCGAGAACCAAACGCTGGCATCCATCACGTTCCAAAACTACTTCCGCCTGTACAACAAACTCGGTGGCATGACTGGCACAGCTGACACGGAAGCCTACGAGTTCCAAGAAATTTACGGTTTGGAAACGGTGGTCATTCCACCCAACCGCATCAGCAAGCGCGAAGACCAGTTGGACCGTGTTTACAAAACGACGGCTGAGAAATACGTCGCTGCGATTGAAGACATCCGTGAATGCTATGAGCGTGGTCAACCCGTGTTGGTGGGCACCACCTCGATTGAAAACTCAGAGCTGATTGCTGAAATGTTGGACAAGGCCAAGTTGCCTCACCAAGTGCTCAACGCCAAACAGCACGCCAGCGAAGCGACCATCATTGCGCAAGCCGGTCGCGCCAAGATGATCACCATCGCCACCAACATGGCGGGCCGCGGGACCGACATTGTGTTGGGCGGTAACGTTGAAAAAGCAATTGCAGAAGTCGAAGCCAACGAGACGTTGGATGCCGCAGAGAAGCAAAAGCAAATCGATGCCTTGCGCGTGCAATGGACCAAAGACCATGACTATGTGAAGTCACTCGGTGGCTTGCGCATCATCGCCACCGAGCGTCACGAGTCACGCCGCATTGACAACCAATTGCGTGGCCGATCAGGCCGTCAAGGTGACCCAGGCTCGTCGCGTTTTTACTTGAGCTTGGATGACTCGTTGATGCGCATTTTTGCGGGTGAACGTGTCAAAGCCATCATGGACCGTTTGAAAATGCCAGAGGGCGAGGCCATTGAAGCCGGCATCGTCACACGCAGCATCGAGAGCGCGCAACGCAAGGTCGAGGCCCGCAACTTTGACATTCGCAAGCAACTGCTGGAGTACGACGATGTCTCCAATGACCAACGACGCGTGATTTACCAACAGCGCAATGACATCTTGGATGCCACCGATTTGACCGCTCAAATTGCCAGTTTGCGCGAAGGCAGTTTTACCGACCTGGTGCGCCAATACGTGCCAGAAGAATCGGTCGAAGAGCAATGGGACATCGCAGGGTTGGAACGCGCATTGATGCAGGAGTGGCTCATTGAGATGCCCTTGCATGCGACGGTGCAACAAGCCTCCGCCATCACCGATGAAGAAATTCTTGAGCAAGTGATCGAAGCGGCGCATGCTGCATTCCAAGCCAAGCTCGACCGTGTGGGCATTGAACAGTTCACACCGTTCATGCGCGTGGTCTTGCTGCAAAACATCGACAGCCATTGGCGCGAGCACTTGGCGGCTTTGGACTATTTGCGCCAAGGCATCCACTTGCGCGGCTATGCGCAAAAGCAGCCGAAGCAAGAGTACAAGCGCGAAGCGTTTGAGTTGTTTGGCCAGTTGCTCGACTTGGTGAAGCACGAAGTCACCCGCGTGCTGATGACTGTCAAGATTGAATCGAATGAACAAATCGAGCAAGCTGCCACGGCGCTAGAAGACCGTGCGGAAAACTTGCACAACGTCACCTATACCGCGCCCGATGAGTCAGGCCAAGCAGTGACCACAGCCGATGAAACCACGTTTGCGGCTCAAATGCCTCCCGTGGGTCGCAACGATCCCTGCCCATGCGGCAGCGGTAAAAAATACAAGCAATGTCACGGTAAGTTGGCTTAAACACATGTCAGTTCATCTCAACCCTCCCAATCCCTCAGATTTGCACGCCATCGCAGGTGTGCGCATCGGTGTCACGCAAGCGGGTATCCGCAAAGCCAATCGCAAAGACATGACCGTGGTCTTGATTGACGAAGGTGCCTCGGTCAGCGGGGTGTTCACACAAAACCGTTTTTGCGCGGCGCCCGTGCAAGTGTGTCGCGAGCATTTGGATTCGGGCCAAGGCATCCGTGCCATGGTGGTGAACACGGGCAATGCCAATGCAGGCACAGGGGAAGAAGGTCTCAAACGCGCACGTGAAACCTGCGTGGCATTGGCCAAAGCCTTGCTCATTTCGCCCAATCAAGTGCTGCCGTTCTCTACCGGCGTCATCATGGAGCCGTTGCCGCATGACCGCATCATCGCTGGCATGCCAGCCGCGATTGCGGCGGCGGGTCATGCAGGCAGTGCCCAACAATGGGCCGATGCTGCCGAAGGCATCATGACCACCGACACCGTGCCCAAAGCCGCCAGCACCCAAGTGCAAATTGGCGGCGCCACCGTGAGCGTGACGGGGATCAGCAAAGGCGCTGGCATGATTCGCCCCAACATGGCCACCATGCTGGGTTATGTGGCCACCGATGCGTGCGTGGCTCCGATGTTGATGAAAGAGTTGTCTTTGGCCTTGGCCGAAGGTTCGTTCAACCGCATCACCGTCGATGGCGACACATCGACCAACGACTCGTTCGTGGTCATTGCCACCAACAAAGCGTCGCACACGCCCATCACCAGTTTGCAAAGTGCAGAAGGCCAAGCGTTGTTGCAAGCCATGTTGCAAGTGGCGCGCCAACTGGCCCAAGCCATCGTGCGCGATGGCGAGGGTGCCACCAAGTTCATCACCATCCGTGTGGAAGGTGGCAACACCAGCGCGGAGTGCCGTCAAGTGGCGTATGCCATTGCACATTCACCTTTGGTGAAAACAGCCTTCTTCGCCAGCGATCCCAACTTGGGCCGAATTTTGGCGGCGGTGGGCTATGCAGGCATCACCGACCTCGATCAAACCGGCATCGATTTGTATTTGGACGATGTGCATGTCGCCATTCAAGGTGGTCGCCATCCCGAGTACCGCGAAGAAGATGGCCAACGCGTGATGCAGCAATCCGAAATCACGGTGCGCGTGGTCTTGGGTCGTGGCACCGCCAGCGATACCGTGTGGACGTGTGACCTGAGCCACGACTATGTCAGCATCAACGCCGACTACCGCAGCTGATGACCGACGCCCTTCACCCCCTTGAGCGCTTGGTGCAACGTGCCGAGGCGTTGATGGCCCGCATTGAACAAGTGCTGCCCCAACCCATGGTCGAGCCTGATTGGTCGGCCAGCGTGGCCTTTCGTTATCGCAAGCGCCACAACGGCCGCGGTGGCTTAGAGCCCGTGCGTCATGTGGCCCAACTCGGTTTGGCTGACTTGCAAGAGATTGACGACCAAAAACACAAAATCCAACGCAACACCGAGCAGTTTGTGAAAGGTTTGCCGGCCAACAACGTGTTGCTCACGGGGGCACGTGGCACGGGTAAATCGTCGCTCATCAAGGCGTGCTTGAACGAATACGGCCCCCAAGGTTTGCGTTTGATTGAGGTCGACAAAGATGACCTCACCGACTTGCCCGACATCATCGAGCTGGTGTCCGAGCGCCCCGAAAAGTTCATGATCTTTTGCGATGACTTGAGCTTCGAAGATGGCGAGCCCGGCTACAAAGCGCTCAAGTCCATCTTGGATGGATCGATTGCAGCGGCCACGCCCAACGTGCTGATTTACGCCACCAGCAACCGCCGCCATTTGTTGCCCGAGTACATGAAAGAGAACCTCACGTACACGCACACCGAAGATGGTGAAGTGCATCCGGGTGAGGGCGTAGAAGAAAAAATTTCTTTGTCCGAGCGCTTTGGTTTGTGGGTGAGCTTTTACCCTTTCAGCCAAGATGAGTATCTGACCATTGCGGCGCAATGGTTGGCCTCATTCGGTGTGAAGCCCGCAGAGATTGAAGCTGCCAAGCCCGAGGCTTTGGTGTGGGCGCTTGAGCGCGCTTCGCGCAGCGGCCGTGTGGCGTATCAGTTCGCCCGCGACTACGCAGGCAAGCACGCGTAAACACATGAGCGACACTTTCGTGCGCGTGGTCGATGCAGACCAACCGCGTTCAGCGGACCGCAGTTTGGTGCAAGTGGCGGTGGGTGTGCTGATGCGTGCAGACCATGCCTTTTTGCTGACCAGTCGTCCCGAGGGCAAAGCGTATGCCGGTTACTGGGAGTTTCCGGGCGGCAAGTTGGAAGCCAACGAAACGGTTGAGCAAGCCTTGTGTCGCGAGCTGCAAGAAGAAATTGGCATCACCATCCAAGACTGCACCTTGTGGAAGACCGAGCGCATCGACTACCCCCATGCGCTGGTGCAACTGAACTTTTGCAAAGTCACGCAATGGACGGGTGAGTTGCAAATGTTGGAGTCACAGACGTTCGCTTGGCAGCAGCTGCCGGTTGAGGTCAAGCCCGTGTTGCCGGGAACAGTGCCTGTGTTGCAGTGGTTGGCGCAAGAGCGCGGGTTTGTGGGCGAGACGCACAGCGTCTGAAGTGTCGCGCTGTTTATTGCAGCGGTGTGTTTTCGAAGTCAGCGTCGTCTTGCGGCGTTTGGTCGGGCAAGCGGTGTTCTTCGTTGGCCCAAGCGCCCAGGTCTATGTTGCGGCAACGCTCGCCACAGAAAGGGCGATACACATTGGCTGTTTCGTAGCGGCTAGGGCCACCGCACTGTGGGCACACAACGATGCGAACCTCAGTGTCACTCATGGCTTAAACGCAGAGAGCCATTTCAAAAGGCACGTCATCGGTGCTGTGCTGCAAACGACCATCGCCGTCTTGGCGCATCATGCGTACCCAAATCATCAAGCGGTTGCCGCTGATTTCTGGAACGAAACCCAGCGTTGGGTCAATCGCCACGCGCATGAGTTGGAACTTGCCTTGTGCCAACGATTGTTGGAATTGGCCGCCCATGGCCATCATCTTTTGTGTGGTCCCGGTATCGCGCATCAGCGAGAGCAGCAGGTTGACCGAATCTTTCATGGGCTGGAATACTTCAAACCAGCGCAAGATGTCGGCACGGCGTACATCGGGGCTTTGCTGTTGCCAAGCGTGGTATGCAGGTAAATCAAAACAGCAGGTGCCGCCCGGAATGGCCACGCGGTTACGCAAGGCAGAAAGCCATTCGTTCTCGGTGATGTTTTGCCCAATTTTGCCAACCGCGCCGTTGAGGCCACCATAGCAATGGTCGATGTTGTCGAGCAACTGTTGCAGTGCGGTTTCAGACACCGACGGGTTCCCGCGCAAAGAATTGAACTGTTGTTTGTGGCGCTCTAAGTCTTTGAGTACATCAGACTTCAGGTCTGTGCGTCCACCGGCTTCGACCAATTCAAACAAGGTGGTGAGCGCAAAGTGGTTGTCCACGGGATGATCGCGTTGGGTGAGTTCGTCGAATCGCTGAAACAGGTGTTCCAAGCGCAGATAAGTGCGCACACGTTCGTTGAAGGGATGTTCGTACAGAATCACGCGAAAAACGGGTCAGAGATGGACTTTGTTAATTGTGAGGATCATACCCGTTCGTCGGATGTTTCCTTTTGAATTAAGTCGTGTGAATCGGCAAGCTTGCCACGTGTCCAAGCAGTGCCTCGAGCGTGATGTGGTCGTTGTGGATGACCCAATCGGCAGCGGCCAGTTTTTGGGCTCGTGAAGCTTGTGCGGCGATGATGCTTTGCACGGCTTCACGACTCAAACCATTGCGTGCCATGACCCGTTGGATTTGCGTTTCTTCCAAGCAATCCACCACCAAGATGCGGTCGACTTGTGGTCGCCAACGCGTCCCTGCTTCCACCAGCAGGGGCACATCAAACACCAAGGTGGGGTGCCCGTTGGCGATGGCTGTTTGCACCTGACGTTGGGTGTCTTGCATGACCAAAGGGTGGATGATGGCTTCCAGGGCTTGCTTGGCTTGTGGTTGGCTGAACACATGGGCACGCATGCGTTCTCGGTTGAGGGCTCCGTCGGGGGTGATGAAGTCTGCGCCAAAGGTCTGCGCAATCGCCGGCATGGCTGCCCCATGTGCGGCCGTGACATGACGCGCAATGGCATCCGCATCAATGACTGCAGCCCCGCGTGTTTGTAGCATTTGACCCACGGTGCTTTTGCCGCTGCCAATGCCACCCGTCAAGCCAATGCGAAGTGGGGGAGGTGTGGGAATCATGGTGCTGAGTCTATGTAAAAAATCACCAACCCATTCCCAGGGCGATGACTTCGATCCCGATCACTGCAACGCTCATCCCCGCAGCGGCTAAGAACGGGCCAAAGGGGACATAACCGTCATCGGTCAAACGATGTGTCAATTTGAGAAATAAACCCACACAGGCGCCACAAATACTGGCCAACATGACCACGGGTAACAATGCCAAAGGGCCTAACCAAGCGCCCAAGCCTGCCAGCAGTTTGAAGTCACCAGCCCCCATGCCTTGTTTGCCAGTGATGCGCTCAAATGCGGTGGCAACGGACCACAGTGAGACATAGCCAGTCACAGCACCCCAAACGGATTGGGAGAGCGGTACATCTAACCATCCCGAGGCAGAAGCAACCAAGCCGCCCCACACCAAGGTTTGCGTGAGGTCGTCGGGGAGCAAGGTGGTTTGCCAATCAATCACAGACAAAGCCAGTAAGACCGTGGCAAACCCCGCCCAACAAGCACCTGTGGCGTTGAATCCCCAATGCCAACTGCAAGCCGTCCATAGCAACGCAGTGGCAATTTCGATGAGGGGGTATTGCAGGCGAATGGGGTGTTGGCAAAAGCTGCAGCGACCTTTGAGCCACGCGTAGCTCAGCACTGGGATGTTGTGCCAGGGTTTGAGTGGTGTGCCGCAGTGCGGACACTGTGATGCGGGGACGCACAAATCGTAGCGAGGTGCATCGCCCTCCTTTGCAGGATCAGCCATCACCATGCGCGGCAAGCGGTGAATCAGCACATTCACAAAACTGCCCATCAGCAAACCCACCCCAAAAGCCAAGGCCATGTGCCATGTCATACCACTTGCCCCAGTTGAAAAATTGGAAGATACAAAGCCATCACCAAGCCGCCAATCAATGCACCTAGCACCACCATGATGAAAGGTTCTAAGAGTGTAGACAGTCGCGCGACGGTGCTGTCCACCTCGCGTTCGTAGTGCTCAGCGGTTTTTTTTCAGCATGTGGTCGAGCGCGCCTGACTCTTCGCCAATGGCACACATTTGTACCACCATGTTGGGGAACAAGCCTTGTGTATTTTCCAGGGCTTGCGACAAGGCGTGACCTTGAACAAGCTGCGCTTGAATGGTTTGTGTGGCCGATTGAAACAGCAAGTGTCCCGTGACTCCTTGAACCGCTTCTAAGGCTTCGGTCAGTGGCACACCTGCTGCAAACATGGTGGCCAAGGTGCGCGTCCATCGGGCTGCACACGCATGCCGTGTGAGCGGGCCTGCGATGGGGAGGTGAAGCAGCAGCGCGTGTAACCGACGTCGCCAAGGTGTGCGACGTTGTATTTCACGTTTCAGCCACCAAGCCGTGCATGCGGTGACAAGGGTCAACCACACGCCATAGTTTTGAACGCCTTGGCTCAAAGCCATGACGCATCGCGTGAGCCATGGCAGCTCAGCCCCAAACGAAGCGAAGATGTTCTCAAACGCAGGGACAACAAAGACCAAAATTAAAACCAACACCGTCACTGCAATGCCTAACACAGCACAGGGGTACACGAGTGCCGAGCGAAGGGTGGTGCGCAAGCTTTCGGATTTCTCAAGGTGATTTGCCAAGCGTTCGAGCATGACGTCGAGCATGCCGGCTAGCTCACCCACGGCCACCAGATTGCAATACAACGCGTCGAATTCTGCGTGTTGGTGCAAAGCTTGGTGGAGCGCCATGCCGTTCTCAATCTGGTTGTGCAGTGTGTGGACGATGGCCTTGAGCGCGGGTTGAGGTTCTCCGCATTCCAAAATCGTGAGTGCTTGCAGTAACGGCACACCGGCGTGCAACAAAGTGGCGAGTTGGCGTGTGAATTGCGTGATGTCGTTCGCAGAAGCAGGCCGTTGCCGCGTGACGCTCAGCCACTGTGGCCACTCAAACTCACGCTGTACACGTGTGGCACGAATGCGCTGTTGCCTCAGCTGTTCAACCACAGCCTCTGACGCGTCTGCTCGCATCTCCCCCTTGATGCGCATGCCCAGCCGGTCAACGCCTTGCCATGTGTAGCGATGCTTAACCATGGTGAGTCAACGCCATCACTTCTTCAATCGAGGTGATGCCTTGCAAAACCTTGAGCCAACCTGCTTGACGCAGTGTGCGTACACCTTCTAGCGCAGCTTGTGATGCAAGTGCTTGGGCATCGCTGTCGCGCATGAGGAGCGCTTTCATGGCATCGCTGATGGGCATGACTTGGTACAGCCCAATGCGACCTTTGTAGCCCTTGTCGCAGCGCTCGCATCCCACCGCTTTGTAGGAGGTGGTTGGTGCGCGCAGGTGCGTGGCAATTGCTTGGCGATCGGACGCATTCAAGCTGCTCAGGAAGAATTCGATTTCCGCAGTCGCCATCGCACGCTTGCAGTGTTCGCATAGCCGTCGTACCAAACGCTGCGCGGTGATGAGGCTCACGCTGGCCGCCACATTGAACGCCGCAACGCCCATGTGCTGTAAGCGCGCCAAGGTGCCTGGTGCATCGTTGGTGTGGAGCGTCGATAAAACCAAGTGGCCTGTGTGTGCGGCTTGGATGGCTATTTCTGCGGTTTCCAAGTCACGGATCTCACCCACCATGATCACATCTGGGTCTTGCCTGAGCAAGGCGCGTAGGCATGTGGCAAATGTCAACCCAGCGCGTTCATTCAGCGTGACTTGGTTGGCGCCGGGTAAGTGGATTTCGGACGGGTCTTCCACGGTCGAAAGATTCACTTCCGTGCGGTTGAGTAGCTCCAAGCAGCTATACAGCGACAAGGTCTTGCCAGAGCCTGTGGGGCCGGTCATCAAGATCAAACCCTGCGGTCGTCCGATGGCTTGTACGAGCTTGATTTGGTCATCAGGTTCATATCCCAGCGCATCTAAGTCAGGGCGTTCGCGGCTGAAATTCAAAACGCGCACCACAATTTTTTCGCCGTGCAGTGTGGGCAATGAGCTGACACGCAAATCAACGACTTGATCAAGGTGGGCGTACTGAATACGACCGTCTTGCGGCAGTCGTTTTTCTGCGATGTCCATGCGCGCCATGACCTTGATCCGTGAGACGATGGCGTCACGTAATGCCAAAGGCAACGTGGCGGCAATCTTGAGCAAGCCATCGATGCGAAACCGCGCACGAAAAAAAGCTTCGCCACTTTCAAAGTGCACATCTGATGCGCCTTCGACCAAGGCTTGGTGCAGCAAATCATCGAGTGTCTTGACTGCGGTGTCTGGAGACGTTGCCATGAAATTCCTCACTGGATAAGTGGTGAATTCTTTGTTCTTAGGAATGAATTAGGAGCAGGTGTTCGTTACAAAAACGGGGGCGTCTCACCCTGCGTGAATGACCGTTGTCAAATACGCCAATTGGCGTATTTGTTTTTTTGAATAATTTAAGTAAACTGGTTAAATCAGCATTGCTGATAATCAAATCAACAATAGGAATAAGACCGTGAACAAGACTGAACTGATTGAACATATTGCAAGTAAATCTGACATTTCTAAAGCAGCCGCGACACGCGCACTCGCTTCTATCATTGAAGCTGTCAAGAAAACCCTCAAAAAAGGCGACACCGTGACTTTGGTCGGTTTTGGTACGTTCAGCGTGAGCAAACGTGCTGCACGCACAGGTCGTAATCCACGCACGGGCGCAGCTTTGAAAATCAAAGCCGCCAAGGTGCCACGCTTTAAGCCAGGTAAAGGCTTGAAAGATGCTTTGAATTAATATTCAAATCAAATTAATAAAAGCCCGCCTTGTGCGGGCTTTTTAATTTCATGGAATATGTTTAGAATATGTTTGTTTTCATTAAACATATTAAATAGGAATATCACTCATGGCACGTACGACTGTCGAAAATCAACTCGCCGCTATTCGTAAACAACGCGAACTCTTGGATAAAAAAGAGCAAGCTTTGAAATCAAAGTCCAATGACAAAGTGTTGTCAAAAATTGTGGCTTTGGCTAAAGAAGCTGGCCTGACGGCTGCTGACATCGCCAAGGCGTTGAGCTCAGGCAAACCGGTCAAGGCGGGCAAAGCACCGAAGTCCGCGAAAAAAGGCGCGTTGGCTGGCAAAAAAGTCGCTCCTAAATACCGCAACCCCGCTAATCCAGAACAAACATGGACAGGTCGCGGTGTGTCTCCAACTTGGGTGCAAGCTTTGAAGGCTGCAGGCACTTTGGACGCTGCGTTGATTGCGCCATCCGTTGCTGTTTAATTCAACCTTATTGAGACTAAGTCATGAATCGTTTTAAATACTTGGTTTATGTCTTGGCACTGATTGGTTTTGCCGTTCTGGCAAAACCAATTGGTCCTTATCCGACGATGCCCGTCAGCGAACTGCCTGATCCATTGCGTTCGCAATGGAAAATAGTCAAGCCAGAGATGAATGACATGAGCCATTGCGCGGCAGCGTTTGATAGCCACACGGATGGTGACAAAATGGCATGGCATTGTTCCATCTATATCAAAATGTCAGCCGAAGGTGAGCGTCGCGCCATGCGCACTTGCGAGGAAAAACGCGCAGAAAAGGGCATCAAAATGCCCTGTAAATTGGTGGAAGAGTAAATGCTTGGTGCGCTATTTATTTAGCGCACCAGATTGAGTTTTTGCATGATTTGCTGGGTCGCTTGAATAATCGGCGCCGCAGCATCGGTCAATAAAGCGGCATCACTGGATTGGTGTGCCCACTGGTCTGCACGGTCCAGAATCAAATAAAAGTCGCTGATGTCACCGATTTCAAATGTGTCATCTTTGGCTTTCATGATTTCAAGCAAAGTGATATAGCCTAGAAAATACAGCGCATACATCAAAGAGATGGATGCATTTTGCGAAAGTTCATGGCCATCCACCACTTCAGCGAACATCTCACGAATCGTATCAATCGTGATGAGTTCGTTGGGGTCGAATTTAAATTCGACCTTGAAGCAATCGCAAGCGATATCCCATTGTTGAATGCTGTCGGTATAGGGTTTGTCTAAATCGTGCATGCGTTAGGAGATATCCATTAAGTGCGGCGGTCAAGCAGCTGTGCTGCTAAGGCATGCATGGCCTCGCGATATTCACTGGCGGGCAAGCTAGTCAGCGCTGCGATGGCGCGCTCTGCCTCAGCGCTGGCTGCCGCGCGGGTGGCTTCCAGCGCGCCAGTGCGACGGACAATTTCAATAATTTCTGCCAAGGCATCCATTTCGCCGTTTTCAATGGCGCTTTGAATCGTTTGACGTTGTGCGGGTGTGCCGCGTTGCATGGCGATGATGAGCGGCAAGGTGTTTTTCCCTTCGCGCAAATCGTCGCCCAAATTTTTGCCCAGTTCTTTCGCGTCACCGTCGTAATCGAGCACATCGTCGATCACTTGGAAGGCCGTGCCCAAGGCCTGGCCATAGTCGGCGCAAGCCGCTTCAACCTCGGGTGAGCTTTTGGCCAAGATGGCCGCCAAGCGAGTGCTGGCTTCAAAAAGCTTGGCGGTTTTAGAGCGAATGACGCGCAAATAGCCGGCTTCGTCCAGCGAGGCATCGTGCATGTTCATCAATTGAAGCACTTCACCTTCGGCAATCACGTTGGTGGCCTCGGCCAGCACTTCCATGACGCGCATTTCGCCGGAGTCCACCATCATTTGGAACGCGCGGGAATACAAAAAGTCGCCCACCAGCACGCTGGCTGGGTTGCCAAATGACTCATTGGCGGTGGGGCGGCCGCGTCGCAGGGTGGATTCGTCCACCACATCGTCGTGCAGCAAGGTCGCGGTGTGGATGAACTCCACCACGGCGGCCAAATTGTGGCGCTGGGCATCGGTGTAGCCCAAGGCGCCAGCCATGAGTAAGAGCAGGGCGGGGCGAATGCGCTTGCCGCCTGCAGAAATGATGTACTGAGACACGGTGCCCACCAGCGGCACGCCCGAATCCAAGCGTTGCGCGATGACGCGGTCAACTTCTGCCATATCGGCAGCAATCAGGGCAAGGGGGTTGGCAGGTGTGGAGGACAAGTCGTGACAGGAAAAATGTGATGAAAAGCGCCGAAACGCTGCTGGATTATAGGGATTGGCGTCACAGGGGCTTTCGCTGCTATAATTTCGGGCTCTGCGGAAATCCGTCCGTAGATATCCACATAGATTCTTATCTAGAGGTCTCACATGTACGCGGTCATAAAAACCGGTGGCAAACA